>Ga0182030_10005433_pt1 | contig 27057 bp, 15 predicted proteins | sample 812S3MmetaG_FD_121299 | JGI IMG/M metagenome (GOLD analysis project Ga0182030, IMG submission 121299) | Permafrost microbial communities from Stordalen Mire, Sweden - 812S3M metaG (Illumina Assembly) | ecosystem: Environmental > Terrestrial > Soil > Wetlands > Permafrost | place: Sweden...
TCCAATGGATCAGTACGTTAAGGTGAACGAGCAATGGTTTCGCGTCATCGGAGTTGTGAGTCCGCAGCTCAGTTCGCAAGGAGATAGCGCGGGAGCTGCGGGCGTGGATGTGAATAACAATATTTACATCCCGCTGCAATCTGCATTTCTCCGGCTTGAGGATAGTTACAGCGATGTTAGAGATGAGATCGACGGGATTTATCTGAATCTCGGTGACAACGCCAACATATCTGAAGCTGCGCAAGTAGTCAGGGCCATTCTCGATTCGTCGCATCATGGCGCGGATGACTTCAGCATTGTCGTCCCTGCTGAATTGCTGGCCGAACAGAAGCGGACAGAACATTTGTTTAACACAGTAATGGTCGCCATCGCTTCTATATCTCTGCTCGTCGGCGGCATCGGCATCATGAACATCATGCTGGCCAGCATTCTGGAGCGAACGCGAGAGATCGGTTTGCGGCGTGCGGTTGGTGCGCGGCAATCCGATATTGTGCGTCAATTTGTTGTTGAGGCTACCATGATCTCCTTTGCCGGCGGGACGATCGGCGTGGTCTTCGGGTTCTTCATTTCGCGGCTTATCGCGTGGCTTGCCGGATGGTCGACAATTGTCACCTTCAGCTCGATTGCTCTTGCATTCCTGGTTTCCATTTCCGTTGGGCTGGTCTTCGGAATTTATCCCGCAACCAAGGCTGCGCGGCTTGATCCGGTGGAGGCGATTCGCTATGAGTAGTGGCTGTCTGCCATTTTATCGGCGCTCGATAAACTGTTCTTTTTATTACTCTCGTATTTCTTTGCACGTGCTTGGAGTTCTGGGATGAGACTCATTCGCTTTGCTTTGGTTTTTCTGTTGACGGCGGCTGCCGTGTCGTTCGCGCAGGCACAATCGCCTGAGAGTTATCGGGGCATGCTCACCGCGCGCGTCCGCGCAGATAAACTTCCCCCGCCAGCACATCTGAATGACTACGTGAAGGATGGCAAGCTCAGCCTTAGCCTGAGGAACGCAATTCTGCTGACTCTGGAAAACAACAGCAGCGTGCAGATTGAAGAAACTCAGATTGAGGCGCAGAAATTTAACCTACTGGGTCAGTTTTCACCTTTCGATCCTTCTCTTCAGAGCAGTCTCAACATCAATCGGTATTCGGCTCCGACTTATAGCCAGTTGCAGGGTGTGGGTTTGTCGGGTAATGTGACCCTCAACTCCCTGACGCAAGCAGGGCTGGTGAGTTATACGCAAACTTTTTCGCCGGGTACGAATATTGTCGCGAGTATATCGACCAACAAGTTTTCCACCAACAGTTCCTATAACTACTTCAATCCGTACTACAGTTCCGCGTTGAATTTCCAATTCACGCAGCCATTGCTGAAGGGCGCGGGCCGCTTTGCCAACACTGCGCTGATCAAGATCGCGCGACGCTCGCTGCAGCAGTCGCGGTCCACCTTCGAAGCCGAGGTCAACGATACGGTTCTGCTGGTAATCAGCCAGTATTGGAACGCGGTTGAGGCTCAAGGCGCCCTCGATGTCCAGCAAAAGTCGATGAAGCTGGCCGAGGCCAGTTATCAACGCGACAAGCGCTCGCTCGAGTTAGGAGCCCTGCCGCCACTGGATATCTATCGGTCTCAGTCTGAGGTGGCAGCCCGCAAGGTTGAAGTTATTCAAGCGGCATACGCCCTCACCCAGGCAGAGGAAGCGCTTCGGCTCACAATTGGCGCGGATCGCGATCCCCAGTTTCACGCATCGGAACTGAAATTGACTGAGAAGCCGGAGACCACCGGCGAACTGGAAAAGATCGATACGGAATGGGCTCTTGCGCAGGCTCTCAGCCAGCGGCCGGAACTCGATGTCGTGAAGGCTTCATTGGACAATGACGAAACCAGCATCCGTCTCGCACACAACCAACTTGAGCCTAATCTCCAACTGCAGGGTTTCTATCAAACCAGCGGTCTGGGCGGCAACCAATACAACCTGTTAACCGGACAGCTGATTGCGGCGGGCGGGTTTGGATCGTCGATGAGTCAACTGTTCGGATTCGGTTATCCGGGTTATGGCGGAACCCTTTCGCTGACACTTCCCATAAAGAACCGTGGTGGCCAGGCAAATCTTGGAAGCGCCCTGGTGTCGCGGACGCGCGACTTGTACACCGGGGGACAGGTTCGGGAACAGATTACGCAACAGGTTCGCAACGCGGTCTATCAATTGGATGAAGCCCGCCAGGCTCTGACCGCCGGAACTACCTCCTTCGAACTGGCGCAAAAGACTCTTGCGTCAGAGCAGCGAAAATTCGAACTCGGCGCAGAGACGAACTTCTTTGTGCTCGATGCCCAGACCAGGCTGGCGCAGGCCGAACTCATCCTGCTGCAGACACAAGTGAACTATCGGATTGCCGTCGCGGCTGTTGGCCATTCGACAGGTGATTTGTTGGGGCCATATCATGTGCAGATTGCCGAACTTTCAAAGTAGAATGAAGCACAGTCATTTCCGCCGAACCGGCGGGCTTTCATCCAAACCATCACTCTGACCGGCAGGCCGTAGAATGATCTTGTCCATTGTCCGGAGCGCGCAAAGAACGAAATCTCTGGACATCCGTAAACGATCAAACTCTTTCCGCACGAGCAAGACGAGATGGGGTTCACTTTGGCAGTTATACGGGTATTTGCGAATCGAATTCTTCACGGGTATGGATTGAAGACGGGACTCCTGGGAGCAGTAGTCCTGATTGCGTTGCAGGCAGCCGCGCAGGTGGAGTATGTGGACCCCACCATCGGCAATGTGGGCATTCTGCTTGAGCCCACACGCCCGTCTGTGTACCTGCCCAACAGCATGGTGCGTATGTATCCCATGCGAGCGGATGCAATGGATGACCGGATCAAGTCCTTTCCGCTGACCATCAACTCGCATCGAATGGATGAGCTTTTCAGCATCATGCCGGGAGACGGAGGGCCAGCCGCATACGATCAGGAAAGGACAACCCCGTATTATTATTCCACCCGCTTCGACGAGTCGCTGATTCAAACCGAATTTACGCCGACCGAGCGCTGCGGCTATTTCCGCTTTAGCTTTCCAGATGGGAAGGCCTCGGTCACAGTGGCTAATCGCATGGCCGGTGATCTCGAGACACAGGGCGGCGATGCGATCAGCGGCGAAGAGCGATTCAGCAACATGAAGGCGTATGTCTACGGGGAATTCAGTGCGCCCGTTTCGGTGAAGCTGGAAAACGTTGGCGATAGAAACCGAGTTACTGTCTCAAGAGAAAATGCGAAGACTATCGAGTTCCGCTACGGCATTTCATTTATCAGCGTCGAGCAGGCAAAGCGAAATCTTCGCCGAGAAATTCCCGCGTGGGGATTTGAAAGCGTAAGGGCCGCAGCAAAGGCGCGCTGGAATCAATTGCTGGGACAGGTCGCGGTGGAGGGTGGAACCGATACGAAGAAGAAGGTCTTTTACACCGCTCTTTACCGCTGCTATGAGCGCATGATCAACATCACGGAAGAGGGGCGGTACTATAGCGGCTTCGATCACAAGGTGCATGAGGACACGCGCCCGTTCTATGTGGACAACTGGCTCTGGGATACTTACCGCGCGCTGGAACCTCTGCATACGCTGCTGAATCCGGAGATGGAAGCGGACAAGATTCAGTCGTATGTGCGGATGTATCAGCAGGCCGGCATCATGCCGACGTTTGCCATTGTGACTGGTCCCTACGCGTGCATGAATGGCAATCATTCCGCACCGTGGTTTGCGGACGCGTGGTTCAAAGGTGTGCGAAACTTCGACTTGCCGGTTGCATACGAAGGGATCCGCAAGCGGTCGCTCGAAGATACGCTGCTTCCGTGGCGGCTGGGGCCGAAAGGACCGCTCGACGAATTCTATGCCACACATGGCTATATGCCCGCGCTGCGCCCCGGCGAGAAGGAGACCGATCTGCGGGTGCATCCTTTCGAGAAACGGCAACCTGTGCCTGTAACTCTGGAGAACAGCTTCGATGACTGGTCGATTGCGCATCTCGCACGCGTTCTCAACAAGCCCGAGGACGAGACGCTCTTTCTTCAGCGTGCATCGAATTACAAGAATGCTTTCCGCGCGGACAAAGGGCTGATGTGGCCCAAGGATGCTGAGGGACAGTGGATTGAGCCGATGGATCCGAAGTTCGGGGGAGGCATGGGCGGACGCGACTACGACGACGAGAACAACGGCTATACCTACACCTGGGACGTACCGCAGGACATCAACGGGTTGGTTGGGTTGATGGGTGGGACTGCGAAGGCAACCGCCAATCTGGACCAGCTTTTTCGCGAACCTCTCGACCATTCGAAGTATGAATTTCAGGCGAAGTTTCCCGATTCCACGTCGATGGTGGGCGAGTTCTCAATGGGCAATGAACCTAGTCTTGCAATTCCCTACCTCTATGACCGGCTCGGGGCTCCCTGGAAGGCGCAGAAGCGTGTGCGCATGCTTCTCGAGTCGTTTTTCACCGATACATTGCAAGGCATGCCCGGGGACGAAGACGGCGGCGGCATGAGCGCATTTGTCGTTTTTTCGATGATGGGCTTCTATCCTGTAACACCGGGTATTCCTGCGTATGACATTGTCAGCCCGGTATTTGATAAGACGACAATTCATCTCCGGAATGGCAAGGACTTCGTCATCCTTGCGCATCACACTTCGCATGACAACAAATATGTTCAGAGCATCCGCCTGAATGGAAAGCCGCTCGAACAGGTCTGGTTTCGACATGCAGATATTGCGAATGGCGGCACGCTTGAATTGACAATGGGCGATACGCCGAATACGTCACTTGGCACCGCAACTTCCAGCTTCCCGCCCGCGTCGATTGATGTACACCCGGAGAACTTCAGCAAATAGATCGAAAAAGGAAAACCATGAACTGTTCCTGGACCAGGCGAAGATTCTTGAGCAGTACGGCGGGTTCCGCAGCATGTCTCGCGCTTGCAGGGTCAGGGAGCATTCCGCTGGCCCAGAGTGCGGGCACATCGGGCACATCGGCTTTACGGGGCAGATTTCTGACCCACGTCTCCGTGGTACGCGTGAACCAGATCGAGGTGACTCCCAATCGCTCGATTGGCGAGGACGAAGCCGCGGATAACCGGCCAGAACGGATCCGCTCGCGGCGGGAAGCCTTTGCGCGGGGCTGCCCGGATGGGAGGATGACCTGGGCAATAAGCTGGCTGGCATTGAGCGACACACGCCAAGAGTACAAAGACGCGCGGCGCCTGCTCGTTTCCTATCACGAACGGTATGGCGACGAGATTACGTTCATCCCGGGCGGATACTTTGCGCCGATGTTTGACACGCGCGAACATAATCGGCAAACGATTCACAAGGCGTTGCAGCTGATTTCCGCGATGGTGGGCAGCGGGTATCGTCCAGAGTGCCTGGTCGCAGGCTTTATGGATGCGGAGAACCAGAACTTTCTCGCCACCGATGAGGGAATTCATGTTTGCCAGGGCCAGATCTGGAGTCAGCACTCGATCGACAATGGAGATGGGGACGGCGGCATCTGCTATCCCTATTACCCCAGTCGCGAGCACTATCTCAAGCCGGCCCAAGGAGCGGCGGATTTTATTGATTGCGTCTGTCTCGATGGGTGGACGTGCGATTTTCTTGCGGCTCGTCGCGACGGCTTTCAGGGAGGGTTCAACAGCCGTATGGGCGTGGGCCCCATCGAGACGGTGGGAAACCTGGGAAAAGATACGGGGCGCAAGGAGATGATGGATACCACCGCGATGCACTTTGACCAGGGCCATGCTCTCAACGGATTTGGCTTTGTGACAGGGATCTGGGAGGTGTCTATCGGCCACGACGAGGACCTGGCATGGTGGCTGCAGGCCGTCAGAGAGAAATGGCCGGACACACAGGTGCTGACCGAAGGGGCGTTTGGACTGGAGTGGCGCAAGCATACGCATAACAATGCGTCGCTCAACTATCGGTTCGATGCCAAAGGAACTGGGGCGCCCGGCTCAGAGAAGGAATTGGAAATCCAGTGGTTTATGAACCGGGAGTTTCGGCTGGGATTGCTCAATAACTGGACAACGAACAGTCCTGTGATGGTGATCGACTTTACCCGGTATGATTTGCTGGCACACGAACCCGTGGGACTTGAACGAGAGTGGAGCCTGATGAACGTGCTGAATCAGAAAGGCACGCGGCCGCAGGACAAACCGATCCGGTTGGGACAATTGGATGCTGAATATCAGCGGCGCATTTATGCCCGGTATCCGGAATTGAAAAAACTTGTGTAAGTTTTTCAGCAGAGCGGTGCACTGAAGGAAACATCCCGCTACGTCTGTAGCGTCGGAGCTTAATTAGGGAAATACTATATTGGACACTCCGCACATTTCCGAAAGATTGCATTGATTCCAGCCGAGAGGTGCTAAGCTGGGTTGCGGAATGCGGCTGCAAGGCTGGGCGGTTGTGGCTGTCCGCCATCTCCGCATCTGAAAGTTAGATCTTTGGCTCCTCTTCTTTTCGGGGCCGTAAGTAAAAATATTCTGGGAAGATGACGCCTTGTCCGTCCAATACCGGCGCTTCTGGCTGCTCATCCTTGTGGTGGGCACTTGGGGTTCGTGTGTCGCGGAGAAGGCGCAACGCGGTGATCGTTGCTTGCTGCATGGTTGCCGCATTCGCATACGCTCAAAACCGCGTGTCTGAATATGCAGTGAAAGCGGCGTATCTCTTCAACTTTGGAAAATTCGTTCGTTTCGCGCCCTCGGATGCATTGAACAATCGGCAGACCTTCGATATCTGCATCGTGGGCGAGGATCCCCTCGGGCACACTCTGGATGACCTAACAGCGAATGAACGGCTTGATGGTAAGCCGGTTCGCGTGGTGCGGTTGAAATCCGTCGCGGAGGCGCGCGGGTGTGCCATTGCGTACATTAGCGCGTCGGAAGGCAGTCGCCTGGAAACCGATCTGGATGCGCTCCGCGGGCAGGCTGTTTTGACAGTCAGCGACGCTGCGAGTTTTCTTCAGCGCGGCGGGATGATTCAGTTCCTCACTGTCGAAAACCATGTGCGATTCGCCGTAAATCTCGATGCGGTGCGAGGCGCCCAGCTCAGTTTAAGTTCCGAACTCCTCAGAGTGGCAACGTCGGTCAACGGGGAGACATCGCCGGGGGTGCGCCCATGAAGTTCTGGTCTGCACAGTCAATCTCCGGCAGGCTGACGGCACTGGTGCTTTTCGTCAGCGGAACTGCGCTCTTCCTCGCTTACGTATCCTTCCTGGCCTATGATTTTTACACTCTTCGCAACAACCTCACCGAGTCGCTTGAAACGGAAGCGAGCATGATTGGTACGAACAGCGAAACTGCTTTACTGTTCGATGACCAATTGGCAGCCGAGACAACGCTCTCGGCCCTTCGCGGCGCACCAACGATCTTGAGTGCAGAGATTTTCCGAGCCGACGGGCGTGCCTTTGCGAGTTACACACGGCAAGGATCGGCGAACCAATCCATTGTCCCAAGACTTCCGGCTGGCCGGAACTCCGCGTTTTGGATTCAGAATGAGACAGTCCTTTTGGGGCATGCGATAACGTCCGATGGCAAGCACATTGGAGCGGTGTACATACTGGCGGAGACTCGGGATGTGGCGCATAGGGCGAGGCAGTTCGGATTGTTGTCGGCGGGCATTCTGCTGGTTTGCTTCGCAATCGCTCTGCTGGCGACTTCGGCAATGCGGGGGTTGATTATCCACCCTCTCGAAAACCTGGCCGAGACTGCGCGTGTTGTTTCGCGAGAAAAAGATTACTCGGTTCGCGCCGAGATCCCGCGACGGAAAGACGAGCTGGCATCCCTGGTTCAATCGTTTAATGAAATGCTCGACGAGATCGAGAAGAGCCGGACGGTCCTTGAGCAGAAGGTTGCGGAACGAACAGCGGAACTCTCCGCGGCAAACCGGGAACTTGAGGCTTTTTCTTACACGGTGGCGCACGACCTAAGAGGACCATTGCAGCAGGTGTCGAACATAGGGTTCCTGTTGCAAACGGATGCGGGAGACGGGGGGGCGCATGAGCAGAAGGATTTGCTGGAGAAGCTTGTCACCGCGACAACTCGAATGTCCTCGCTGATCGACGACTTGTTGAATCTCTCGCGAGCGACGAGCACACCGCTCCAATATGTCCCGATTGACATGAGCGCTCTGGCCAGATCGATTCTCGATAACCTGACGCAAGGCAGTGACTGGCACATCGAAAGCGTCGTTGCCGCCGATTGTGTGGCCGTTGCCGACGAAGGTTTGATCACCGTACTCTTGGAGAATTTGCTTCGCAATGCCTGGAAATACTCCTCGCGGCGGGATCCGGCGCGCATCGAATTCGGCTGCCGGCGCGATGGAGAAGAAACAATCTTTTTCGTCAGAGACAACGGCGCCGGCTTCGATAACACGCATGTTGACCGGCTTTTCCGTCCTTTCCAACGGCTCCATTCGCAGGCGGAATTTCCCGGAACCGGCGTGGGGCTCGCAACCGTGCAAAGGATCGTGGCGCGGCACGGTGGACGAGTTTGGGCGACAGGGTCAGTGAATCAGGGCGCGCAATTCTGTTTTACGCTGCCTCAAATGCGGAATGATGGAAAGGCCGGCTGAAGCACTCGGATGGAAATCGATCGCATGGCTATCGCAAAGCAACCCGCGTCCGAGGAAATGGCATCCAATGCATTTGGGGATATCAGCCTTTCTTGCGGCAATAGATTTTATATTCGCGCACAAACCATCTGGGGATAGGAAAATCGATGTTCTCGTTGCTCGCTCCAGGAAGCCGACCGGCAGCGCTATCCCAATTATCACTTTCTATCTCCCCATCGGTATCTATAACTCGTACACAAGCACTTCTTACCGCGGAGCAAGGATACAGAAATCGAATTCATGACCGTTGCCGCGGTTGGTTGCGGGCGCTTGCTATCGGTGTCTTCATCGCACTGATCAGTCCGAGTTTCCGTGCGGAAATACCTTTGGATGGGAGCCAGCAAAATCCCTTAAAAACTCTGAGCCTGGAGCAACTGGGGAATATCGAGGTCACCACCGTCTCTAGGGAACCAGAGGCGGTCCGGAAGACGCCCGCGGCAATTTATGTCATCACACAAGATGACATCCAGCGTTCGGGAGCCAGCAACATCCCTGAGGCGCTGCGGTTGGCGCCTGGCGTTGAGGTGGCGCGCATCACCAGCGGCGAATATGCCATTGGTATCCGCGGATTCAACAGCCGTCTTTCGCGTTCCGTGCTCGTGCTGATCGATGGTCGCACGGTGTACTCCACTTTTACAGCGGGCACGTATTGGGAAACGCAGGACACGCTCATTCAAGATATCGATCGCATTGAAATTATCCGCGGTCCAGGCGGCACCATCTGGGGACCGAATGCGGTGAATGGCGTCATCAACATCATCACGAAGAACACAAAAGACACTCAGGGCTTGCTTGGGATGGCCGGCGGTGGCAATGTCGAGCAGGACTTCGGAGACGCCCGCTTCGGCTCCGGTAATGGCAAGGGATTTACGTACCGCGTCTATGCGAAAGGATTCGGATGGGCTCCGCAATACCATCCCGATGGGGATAACTACGACGATTGGCACAGTGGTCAGGGCGGATTCCGGTTGGACTGGAATGCGAGGGATGGCGACACTTACCGGCTGCAAGGCGATGTGTACGGTCAGGACTTAGGCGAGAGAGTTACAGTTACCACTTACAACCCGCCCGCCAACGCAACTATTGACGGCGATGCTTCTCTTTATGGGGGAAATGTTCTATGGAGCTGGAGAAGAGTGCAGGGAGAAGGCAGAGACATTCAGCTTGCCGCCTACTATGACCACACCACGCGCAACGAGCTGAACTTCGGCGATATTCGCAACACGGTGAATGTCGATTACCTGGAACGCTTTTTATTCCGTGGCCAGAAGCTATCTTGGGGCGCGACCCTGCGATTCAGTCATGGGAACGAGGTCGAGCTCTTTTCTGGGCTCACCTTTGTGCCAGCGCAAAGAACGGACCAGCTCTACCAGGGATTCGTTCAGGATGAAATCCCGCTCGTCAGAAACCGGCTGTCCGCTGTAGTTGGCACCAAGGTCCTGAAAACGAACTACACCGGAGTTCTCGCAGAACCGAGCGCTCGGCTCTTGTACACACCGTCCGCCACGCAGACAATCTGGGCCGCATATACACACGCATTGCGCACCCCGGCCGACGTAGAGCGCGATTTCAACCTCTCAAGTTTTCTGGGAGACGCGTCAAATGGGTTGCCGATTTTCGCGCGCTTCAGCGCAAATCCTGCGTTCAGGTCGGAGCAGTTGAACGGCTACGAGCTCGGCTATCGCGGCCTTGCAGGTTCGAGGTTTTCTGTCGACATCGATGGCTTTTACAACCATTATGGCGACCTCTTCAGCGAAGACCTGATAGCACTCGATGTCATCGAAACTAATCCGCCTCCGACTCACCTTCTCATTTCTGCGCAGTTCGGAAATGGCCTGGTAGCGAGCACAACCGGAATGGAACTCGCGCCTGAGTGGCGTCCGGAGCCGTGGTGGCGCCTGCGCGGCTCGTACTCCTTCCTCGATATGCACGTCGAGAAAGGCACTAACTCAAAGGACATTGGCTCTGCGCCGACCGTGCAAGGATCGAGCCCCGAATACCAGGCGCTCATCCAGAACGGATTCGATTTGCCAAAGTCGGTCAACGTGGACATGGAGGTGCGATATGTCAGCGCACTGCCAGGCATTCAGGTGCCCTCTTATTGGACGGGGGGCGCTACGGTACAGTGGGCTGCGAGCCGTCACATTCAGCTGAAAGCCGTGGGCGAGAATCTTTTTCAGCCTCACCATGTGGAGTTCGCCTACGATCCCGGACCGCCTACGGGAATCCGGCGCGGCTTCTACGGCCAGATAACGTTCCATAAGTGATGCTTTCGAACTGAGCCTAACAGTCAAGAAGGTTCGACCAGGTTGGCGGGCCAAAGATTCGCGCCTAATGGTTCAATACAGGGGGCCTTCTCGGCTCCGGTCGCGCCATGGAATGGCGGCACGAACGACGGCTTCAAAGTCGAGGCCTGCGTGAGGTCCGCCGAAGGCGGCGCACCCTGTTCATAATGAAATTGCTGAGGCGTTCGAATAAGAACCCAAGCGAATGAAATCAAAATTCGTCTAGTTGAATCCTATCGCGACGGTCGTAAAACAAGAGTTTCCTATTCTCAGACATTGGCGGTACACCCGGCCTCACGGAGCGACTCACAACATCAATGTATCTGAATTGTTCGAGAATCTCTTCACGCTCGGTGCTAAGAAAACTGAGCACTCGCTGATGGTTGGCTTCACTGGCGGTCATAATTTTCCCTACTGAGAGATAGGGTAAATCAGTCTTGAACTAGAAGTATGCCCCCTTTTGCACCTATCTGGGCGGTGGAGTTCTACCCCTTTCACGAGCGTCTGGCGGCGCAGACTGTCCTAAATTGCTCATTTCTCCTCGCACAATATTCAATCCCTCAATCGGCGACTTACAAAAGCATTAGGACCGTTCTTAGCCGCTCGTAATTACATACCTGTCGAATGTGACGCAACACACTACCCCTGATAAAACTCCAATAAATATGATTTTTTTCTATACAGACCGAACAAACTTGACTTGTTAGCGTTGCCTAGATATTCCGTGTCGACATTCCGCACTAACGCGATGAATGTACATGCGTTGGACACCGTGACACCAAGGTTGGATGAGAGGTTACAAATGCGCAAATACAAGATTTGGATCACGTGTTTTCTGGCGACTTTATTGGTCGTTTTCATCGCCGGGTGCGGACAGGAAACAGTCACTGTTCCATCCGTGGTGTCGACCATCCCTGCCAATGGAGCCACTGCCGTCCAGATCAACACGACGATCAGCGCGACCTTTAGCATGGCGATGAACCCCTCCACGATCACGGCATCATCATTTACGGTAGCGGGGCCAGGCGGAACTGCCGTAGCAGGCGCCGTTACATATAGTGGACTAACTGCGACGTTCACGCCGGCTGCTCCTCTCGCATATAGCTCAATCTACACAGCGACAATCACGACCGGAGCCGCGGACCTGGGTGGCACGCCTCTGATTGCTAACTATGCGTGGAGCTTTACGACAAATACGCCTCCTCCAGGGGTCGTATCCACAATTCCTGTGAACGGAGCCACAAGTGTGCCCATCGGCCAGGTGCTGAGCGCAACCTTCAGCGAGGCTATGGCACCGGCAACAATTGGTGCATCGACCTTTAACGTGACAGGACCGGGCGGAGCTGCCGTTGCCGGAGTTGTGAGTTACTCCGGCCTGGTTGCAACCTTCACGCCGTCAGCCAATCTGGCCTACAGCGCCGTGTACACGGCTACTATCTCGACTGGGGCAACGAGCGTGGGGGGTACGCCACTGCCAACCAACTATGTGTGGACGTTTACAACCATTACTGCGGCTCCTACGGTAATTGCGGAGGTGCCGGTAAATGGAGCCACGGGTGTTCTTGTCGGCCAAGTGCTCAGTGCGACGTTCAGCGAGGCGATGACCCCGGCAACGATCGGCGCATCGACCTTTACCGTGACAGGGCCGGGCGGAAAAGCTGTGGCTGGAACCGTCACGTACTCCGGTGTCGTTGCAACGTTCACGCCGTCGGCCAAGCTGGCTTACAGCACCGTGTACACCGCCACGATCACGACCGGAGCCCAGGATCTGGCAGGCACTGGACTAGCCAGCAACTACGTGTGGACCTTTACGACGATTACCCCAACGCCTGCTGTGATTTCCACGATCCCTCCGAATGGCGCCACAGGGGTGCCCGTTAGCCAGGTGCTCAGCGCGACATTCAACGAGGCGATGAGCTGTGCGACTCTCACGTCTACTACGTTTACAGTCACAGGCCCAGGCACAACTGCCGTAGCGGGAACAGTCGGCTGCGCGGTCAATGTGGCAACCTTCACGCCAGGCGCTCATCTGGCCCTAAATACGCTGTATACGGCCACAATCACAACCGGAGCGGCAGACCCGGCGGGAACTCCACTGGCCGGCAATTACGTTTGGACATTCACAACAGCTTCGACTCCCACAACGCCAACGGTCATCTCGACAGCGCCCGCCAATGGCGCCACGGGTGTGCCACTCAGCCAGGTAGTCAGTGCGACATTCAACGAGGCGATGAACTGTGCGACCCTCACGGCTACGACCTTCACATTCACAGGCCCCGGCACGACTCCTGTAACAGGAACAGTCGCTTGCGTTGGCAGCGTGGCGACCTTTACGCCAAGCGCTCAACTTGCCGTCAATACTTTGTATACGGCCACAATCACCACTGGAGCGAAGGACCCGGCAGGCACTCCGCTGGCCAGTAATTACGTTTGGACGTTCACAACAGCTCCGGCTCCCACGGCGCCAACGGTCATTTCAACCGTGCCCGTCAATGGCGCCACGGGTGTGCCTCTCAGCCAGTTAGTCAGTGCGACGTTCAACGAGGCGATGAACTGTGCGACCCTCACTGCTACTACTTTTACAGTCGCGGGCCCGGGCACGACTGCCGTAGCAGGAACAGTGGCTTGCGTTGGCAGCGTGGCGACCTTTACGCCAAGCGCTCAGCTTGCGGTGAATACGGTGTATACCGCAACAATCACCACTGGCGCGAAGGACCCCGGAGGAATTGCGCTAGCCAGCAATTACGTCTGGACATTCAGAACCGTCCCAGCTCCGGCTGCGCCAACGGTCATTTCTACCGTGCCCGTTAACGGTGCAACTGGTGTGCCCCTCAATCAAGCGCTCAGCGCCACTTTCAGTGAGGCCATGAGCCCTGCCACCATCAACGTTGCAACCTTCACGTTGACCGGACCCGGCGGAGTTGCTGTAACAGGAGTAGTCACCTACGTTCCGGCAGGCTCGGTCGCAACGTTCACACCCGACGCCAACCTCGCTTTGAGCACCGTCTACACGGCCACCATCACAACCGGGGCAATGGATCTGGAAGATACCGCGCTAGCCAATAACTACGTGTGGACCTTCACTACCGCTGCTTCCGTAGTTGCCACACCGCCAACGGTCATCTCAACGATTCCAGCGAACTTAGCTACGAATGTGCCGCTTAATCAGATCGTGAGCGCGACATTCAGCAAGGCGATGAACCCTGCCACCATCAATGCGACAACCTTTACTCTGACAGGCCCGGGCACCACTCCTGTTTCCGGCCTGCTTGCTTACGCAGCTGTTGGAAATACGCTCACATTTACACCGACATTGAATTTGGCACCCAGCACGCTGTTTACAGCCACGATCACGACCGGGGCACAGGACCTGGCAGGCACTGGACTGGCAAGTAATTACGTGTGGACGTTTACCACGGGCGCTGCGGTCGTCACAACTGCGCCGGAGATTGTTTCGACGGTCCCCGCAAACGGAGCCACTGGCGTGGCGTTGAATCAGGCAGTCAGCGCGACGTTTAGTGAGGCGATGAATCCGCTAACCCTCACCTTGTCGACCTTCCTGCTTTATCAGGGCACGTCCGCAAGCGGAACTCCGATACCGGCGACGATCACCTACGATGCCGTCAACTTCATTGCCACACTCACGCCCACGGCGCCGCTCCCTGCCGGCACCAGCTATACCGCTACGGTGACCAATGGAGCGACGGACCTGGCCGGTAATCCATTAGGGACCACGGGCGCGCCGAATCCTTGGACCTTCACAACCGGCGCCGCAGTTGTCCCGCCGCCGATCGTCCTTGGACCGACCATATCGTTGTTTGGCGGCTTTGGCGGTCCCGCCGGGATGACCAACCAAGGGACCGAAACAGTGGTCAATGGAGATATCGGAACCACGGGCGCCTCTACCACGATGACCGGATTCCACGATACCAGCCTTCCGATTGTGGGCGCCGTGTGGCCGTGCACGTATACGCAAACGACGCTCAATATAGGGCAAGTGAATGGAACGATCGACACTGCTCCGCCGCCTCCAACCACCGAGTGCCCCGATGAAGGAACCGCTGCCACCTTGGCCATCGCAACCACGGCCTTGTCGGAAGCTACAACCGCTTACACCACTCTTCAAGGCCTCCCCTCAGACGGCAAGCTGGCAGGCGGGTTGGCCGGAACGACCATTTACCCCGGCGTCTACACAAACTCAAGCACAGTGGGAATAACGGGGGGGGATCTTACTCTCGACGCGCAGGGCGATACCAATGCGTACTGGGTCTTCCAGATCGGATCGTCTCTCACAGTAGGCGAAGCGGGCCAACCGAGCAGTGTCATCCTGGCCGGCGGCGCCAAGGCCAGCAACATCTTCTGGGCGGTCGGAAGCGGCGCGACCATCAACGGGGCGGGAGGCGGAACGTTCGAGGGAACCGTCATCTCTCAAGCGGGGATCTCGGTTTCAACTGCCGGGGTTTCCGCGATAACGACGATCAACGGCAGATTGATTGCTTTGACTGCGTCGACCACACTTGTGAACACCGTCATCAATGTGCCTGCTCAATAATGCCCGATCGGAGACCGCCCCCCGCGGTGGTCTCCGATTCTTTCGGCGATTCAATGTTCGGTATGTTCGGTTCGAGGAAGGTTAACCCGCCGCAGTGGTATTTAGATCATCGCGACGCGCAGTTCAGGAGACGACAATGAGATTGAGCGCAAAGACGATTGCCACCGCGGCACTTGCCGTTTTCCTAACTTCAACCTTCTTACTCAGTGCCAACGCAGGGGAAAAGCCTTCGAGCGGCGCCAAGGACGATAAGAAAGCGGACTCCAGCTCATCTGTGGCCGCCGAGCCGGTTGCCGCGTTGCCGGCTGCGCCAATTCCATCGTTCTCAATGGATGCCGCCACGCCGGATTCGCGAGGCTTGAACAGTGGCACTCCAAAGATTGAATTGTTCATGGGTTATACCTATCTGCGCGCTGTGCCATCGCTAACCGCCGGCAATCGGCTTATGTGGCTCAATGGCGGCAGCACGTCGGTCGCGTTCAATCTGAATCGCTATTTTGGAATCGTTGGCGACTTTGGCGGCTACAACGAAACGCGATTGTTGCTCACAACCGGGAACCCTCCGAGCGCGGTGGGTTCAGCCCAGGAGGTTCAAGCTGGAACTGTATTTACCTATCTCGGTGGTCCGCGTCTTTCCTTTCGGAAGTTTGATCGAGTTATTCCCTTTGCGCAGGCTTTGTTTGGCGGCATACGCGCGAGCCAGGAGTCGATCTGCAAATCCTGCGTGCCACTTCTCCCTGTTGAGAATGCATTCGCACTAACTGCCGGAGGCGGAGTTGACGTCAGAGTCCACCACCGTTTTGCTATTCGCATCATTCAGGCCGAATACCTGATGACACGCTTCGAGAATCTGGATACTGGAGCCAAAGCATTTCAGAACGACATACGCTTATCTTCCGGAATTGTGCTTCGCTTCGGCGGAAATAACGCTCCACCGTTGCCGCCTCCCTCGCCGCTCACTTATTCCTGCTCGGTTCATCCATCGTCGGTGTTTCCCGGAGATACTATCGCGGTATCCGGCACAGCTCTGAATCTGGACCCCGCAAAGGCTGCCGTCTATACCTGGTCGGTTGATGGCGGAACAGTTTCTGGAACGTCGAGCACAGCGACTATCGACACAAAAGACATTGCGACTGGTTCCTACACGCTCAAAGGCCATGTATCCGAGGGAGACAAGCCGAGCCAGAATGCCGACTGCACTGCTTCATACGTAGTTAAGCCGTTTGAGCCACCGACTGTCAGTTGTACCGCGAGCCCGTCTAGCGTGGTTGCAGGAGGTCCTTCAACAATCACGGCAACCGGTGTTAGTCCTGAGAATCGTCCTTTGACTTACAGCTATAGCTCGACCTCAGGTTCCGTGAGCGGCAGCGGTACGACGGCTACTCTGTCGACCGCCGGCGCTTCGACTGGAATTATAACGGTGACCTGCAATGTTATCGACAACAAGAGTCAAACAGCCTCAGCCACAACGACAGTGACGGTAGCTGCTCCTGTCGTCGCACCCGCGCCGGTAACCAATGCCTTGTGCTCCATTCAATTCGGTCGCGACGCTCGCCGTCCATCTCGCGTGGACAACGAAGCGAAGGCCTGCCTGGATGAAATCGCGCTGAATCTGCAGCGGAGTTCCGATGCGAAACTGGCCATCGTAGGAAATGCGGCAAGTGCGGAGAAACGAGCCGGGAAACTCGCCGCTGAGCGCGCCTCAAATACCAAGACATATCTAGTGAAAGAAAAGGGCGTCGACGCATCTCGGATCGTTGTGTACCGCGGCTCGCAGGATGGCAAGGTGGTCACAACTACCCTGATTCCGGCAGGAGCAACGCTGGACACCGTGGGCGATACTCCGGTGGAATAGTGCGCAGTTGAAAAGCATAAAGCGCTGGTTGGCACGATCGAGCGAGCCGACCAGCGCTTTGTTTTGAGACCCGAAAGTGATTCGCTGATGGGGATTCATTGAAGATTCTTGGCGCCGTTCAACCACCGGGATGAAAGATTTTTGCGTTGCTCACGGCATCGCCATCCCCGCGTTTTAGACTACGGAAGACGATCGTCGAAACGATGGTCAGGGCTCCGAGCCCCACAAGAGCCTTATGAATACCGTGGATCATTTCGTCTGGACCCGCATGGCCGTTGCTGGCAACAAAGAACGCCGTCGCCAATCCCGCTGTAGCCACACCGAAGCTAATCGACATCTGTTGCATGGTGCTTGCGATTGAACTGGCGGCACTCGACTGCTCGTCTGTGGTATCGGCATAGACAAGCGTATTCATGCTTGTGTACTGCAATGACGTAAACGCTCCATAGAAAAATGCCTGGAGCACGATAATCCACACCGGCGTAGAAGGACCAATCGTCGCAAACAGCATGAGGAGCAGACCTAGAATAATGGTGTTCGAAATGAGTACCCAGCGATAGCCGATTGCTGACAAAAGGCGCGGCATAACCGCCTTCATCGCCATGGCGGCAAGTGCCTGAGGCATGATGAGGAGCCCGGACTGCACTGGAGTGAAGCCGAGGCCCACTTGATAAAGCAGTGGCAGCAGAAATGGCACGCCACCGATGCCGAGCCGCGTAAAAAAGCTGCCACTGACCGCCGCGCGGAAAGTACGAATCTTGAACAGGCTCAGTTGCAGCAAAGGGAAGGCGAGCGATTTTGCATGCAGCCAATACCCCGCGAGCAGAGCAAGCGAAAGCACCAGCAACCCTGCGATTTCTCGCGAGCTCAGGGTATGTTCTCCGAAGACCTCCAGCACGTAGGAAAGCAACGCAATGCCGGAACCAAAGAGGATCAGCCCGACAGTATCTAACGGGTGCGTCTCCTCTCTGTAGTCCGGCAGATGCAGATAGACCATGATCAGCCCGATCAAACCGATCGGAATGTTGAGGAAGAAGATCACGCGCCAATGCAGATAATCGACGATCAGTCCGCCGGCGATGGGCCCAAGCATGGGAGCGATCAGGGCTGGGATGGAGACGAAGCTCATGGCGCGAAGTAGATCGGCTTTGGCGAACGTACGGACCAGGGTAAGGCGGCCTACAGGGACCATCATGGAACCGCCGCAGCCTTGCAGAATGCGACAGGCAACGAGCACATGAACGTTGCTCGATAAGCCGCAAAATAATGACCCGAGCGTGAAAAGTCCGATGGCTGTGGCAAACACGCGCCGCGTACCGTATCGATCCGCAACCCAGCCGCTGATAGGGATAAATACGGCGAGGCTCAACGTATAACTGGCGAGGACCGCTTTCATGCTGAGAGGGCCTACATGTAGCGCGGCCGAGATGGCTGGAACGGCGGTATTGAGAATTGTGGTGTCGAGCGACTCCATGAAAAACGCAACCGCGACCAGCCACGGCAGCAGTCGCTGGCTGGCGACGGAATGGCCCGGCGAAGGCGCCGGCGTATTCGTGGAACCGGATGAATTCATAGGATCAATAGATGCCTGAATCAGGATATCTGTACCAGGCAAGGAAATTGCGATCGGTGTACTATTGGCCAAGCCTGACTCGGGAGTCGAACGTGCCGCCTTCAAGAAAACTGTTATCCACACGACGTAAATTTCTTAATCGTCTTGGTCTACTCGGATTGGCCCGGTCTCTTCCCATCAGCCGCTTCTTTTCTTCTTATCGCACTTCTGTCTTTGCTTCCGCGCAGACCGTCTCCGGCATACCAACAGCCGTGACGAACCGCGCGCCACTGGCTGCCAGCACATTTTACTTTCTTCCGCTGGGTTCTGTGCGGCCGGCCGGCTGGCTCAAGCAACAGTTGCGCATTCAAGCTGACGGTTTGAGCGGCCACCTGGACGAGACCTGGGCGGACGTGGGTCCCAATAGCGGCTGGCTGGGAGGAAACGGCGAATCGTGGGAGCGTGGGCCCTATTACCTCGATGGCCTGGTGCCGCTCGCTTATCTGCTTGACGATGCGCGTCTCAAGGCCAAGGCACAACGGTACATCGATTGGACGCTGGAACACCAGGCGCCCAGCGGGATGATCGGCCCGGCGTCGAACGACGATTGGTGGCCGCGCATTGTGATGCTCAAGTTTCTCACGCAGTATCAAGAGGCAACCGGCGACAGCAGAGTTATCCCGGCGATGGAGAAATACCTGCGCTATCAGCTCGGCGAGTTGCCCACGCGCCCCTTGCGCGACTGGGGAAAATTCCGCTGGCAGGATGAGTTGCTCAGCGCGATCTGGCTGTATAACCGCACCGGCTCGGCATATCTGCTCGACCTGGCGCACTTGCTGCGCAAGCAAGGCTATGACTGGATGGCGCAATACGCGAACTTCCAGTACACGCAGCGCATGACGGCGGAATATTTCAAGCTTCATGCGAAGAGCGGACTCGACGACCTGGTTCTCTGCACGCATGGCGTCAACAACGGGCAAGCCATCAAGGCCGGCCCGGTATGGTCACAAGTCTCCGCTTCCAGCACCGACCGCTCCGCCGTACTGCAAATGATCTCGGAGCTGAACAAGTATCACGGGTTGCCCAACGGCATGTTCTCCTGCGACGAACACCTGGCCGGCCCCGATCCATCGCAAGGGTCGGAGTTGTGCACCGTGGTCGAGTACATGTATTCGCTCGAGCAGTCGCTGGCCATCACGGGCGAAGTGTCGCTCGGCGACCGCCTCGAACAGCTCGCATTCAACGCACTGCCGGGAACAATCACAGACGATATGTGGGCGCACCAATACAACCAGGAGCCCAACCAGGTGGAGTGCAGCCTGCACCAGAAGCCCTGGACCACCGATGGGCCGGAATCGAATCTCTATGGCCTCGAGCCTAACTTTGGCTGCTGCACGGCTAACTACCACCAGGGATGGCCGAAGTTTGCGGCCAGCCTGTTCATGTTCTCCGGCGCGCAGGAGAGTGGCGGCCAGGACGGCCTGGTGGCGGCCGTTTACGCGCCCTGCGAGGTGCACAGCACGGTACGCGGCACTGCGGTGCATATCGTCGAAGAGACTGGCTATCCTTTCAACGGCTCGGTGCGCTTCACCATCGACCCGTCCACACCGGTAAAATTCCCGTTGCAGTTCCGCATTCCCGCGTGGGCCGCGGGCGCTCAAATCAAGCTCAACGGTCAACTGCTGCCTGCACCCACACCAGGCTCCTTTGCGCGTGTCGAGCGCGTCTGGAAGCCGCAGGATCGAGTCGAAATCGTTCTTCCGATGACGCCGCGGATTTCGCGGTGGTTCCACGACTCGATCGCCATCGAGCGCGGCCCACTGGTCTTCTCCCTCGGCATTGGCGAGGATTGGGTGAAGCTGCGCGACCGCGGCATGACGGCCGATTGGCAGGTGTTTCCTACCACTGCGTGGAACTATGCATTGAACGTCGATGCCGCTGCGCCCGCTAACAGTATTGCTGTAACGGAAACAGAGGTTGGAGAAGCTCCATTCACCGCCCGCCACGCTCCAGTCCGGCTCAGCGTAAAAGCGCGCAAAGTGAACGACTGGCGCGCCGAGGATGGCGCCGCCAACCCGCTGCCGCAGAGCCCCGTAACCAGCGATCAACAGGAGGAAACAATTACGCTTATACCGTATGCGGCGGCGAAACTGCGCATTACCGCGTTTCCGCAATGCAAGAGTTAAGCCGCTGCCGTCTTCACTACCTCTGCCGGCGCCGTGCGTGGCCGCACCCACAGCCCCCATTGGCTCCAGTTAACAGTTGTAGCAATTCCGCGATAACGCCTTTCTCCGCAGTCAGGCAACGGGCACAAGCCTTGACCGGTAGATCTTCAACCAGTTCACCAATTCGTTTGCGGGAAGAGGGCGGCTGAAGAGGTATCCCTGTGCCATGTCACAGCCGATCCCTTTGAGCAGATCCAGTTGCTCCTCCGTCTCCACCCCTTCGGCAACCACCTGTATACCGAGGCAGTGGGCCATTTCAATTGACTTCTGGATCATGATGAGGTCTCTTTCGTTATTTGTCATTTCCTGAACGAAGCATCGGTCGATCTTCAGTTCTGTCGCGGGAATGTGCTTGAACTGTTGCATCATGGCATAGCCGGTGCCGAAATCGTCGATCGAAAGCTTCACCTGTTTCATCCGCAGCCTGGTCAAGATGTCCAGCGTTCTCGATAACTCCTTGATCAAGCCACTTTCGGTAATTTCTATGGTGAGGTTTTCAGGAAACACGTTATGATTTTCGGCGATCGATATGAGAACGTCTGGATAGTTCAGATCGAGCAGAGAATCCGTCGAGGCGTTAAGCGACAGCATGATGCTCTCCCCGTCGTCATCGGCGAACCTTCCCACCTCGCTCATTCCGCGGGCCGCCACAATCCAGCCGAGCTCGTCGATAAGTCCGAATTCTTCCATCCGGGCGATGAATCTGTCCGGGAAGATCAGCCCCTGGCCAGGATGTTGCCACCGCGCCAGTGCCTCTACGCCAGTGACTCGGCCGCCAACAATTTCTATCTGGGGCTGATAGTAGACCACAAATTCATTGTTCTCGATGGCGTGCTGTAGCTCTTCTCTCAGAAACGCGAGCGGAGGAGCGGGGTGAAAGATCGGCAGCGCTTCGGGGGATGGGAGTCTCCGCAGTACCTGCTGCAGTTGACCAACTGTAAACGGCTTTTGGAGATGCCCGACGATAGAGAGACCAAGCACCCGCGCCAATTGTTCGGCTGCCTCGAGGGTGCGCTTGCCAATCGCGCTTACGAGGACAATACCGGCTTTGCACTTCCGTTCGCCGAGAAGCCTCAGCAGCTCAACGCCGTCCATCCCCGGCATCATGAGATCGAGCAGGACAAGAGTCGTATCGGGCGCGAGCACCTGCAAGAATCTGTTCGCATCATTCGTCGTGGTGCATTGGAATCCCATCGCATTCGCCGTAGAGGATACGAATTCGCCGAAGTCATTGTCGTCGTCGACGACCAGAATTCTCTGCTGCGCTACCATCGCTTCCCCATGCTCCTGTTCTTGCGACCGGAGTTCATGTTGGACAGCATCTGCCGGCAGCGTAGCCACCAAATTGTTCGGCACGGTGTTACTGCTTTCCATCGCACGGCTAATGATTGCGGCAAATTCCGCTCGCTGGTAAGGTTTGCGCAACAGGGGACCGTCAACCAGTGAAATGGCTTTCTCTGTCAGCGCCTCCGCGGGAAATCCAGAAGAATAGATAATCTTGAGGCCGGGGCGTAGAATGCGAGCCCTTCGCGAAAGTTCCGCACCGTTCATTCCGCCAGCCATAACAACATCTGTAAGCATCAAATCGATCTCGTTATGCTTGGCAAGCAGTTTGAGCGCGCTGTCGCCGTCTTTGGCTTCAAATGTTGTCAAGTTCATCTTGGCAAGATACGCAATGGCGACTTCGAGGATATCTTCTTCGTCGTCCACAACCAGCACCGTGCTGCCCAGCTTCGTGTCCAATGGATTGGTTACGTTCGCCGCAACCTGATGCGAGAGATCTGCGACAACGGGCAGATAAAAAGACACGGTCGTGCCATGGCCGAGCTCGCTGTAAATACGCATGACGCCCCCGGACTGCTTGACAAATCCGTAGACCATTGCCAGACCGAGTCCCGTGCCCCTGTCGTGCGACTTGGTGGTAAAGAAGGGCTCGCAGGCTCGCTCAAGGATTTCTCGAGACATGCCCTGCCCTGTATCCGTCACCAACACGCAGACGTAGCACCCCGGTTTCAAATCGCCTGCTTTCACCGCGGGATGGCTATCGTCGAGATGCCGTAGCAACGATGAGATGATGATCGAGCCGCCCGTCGGCATCGCATCCCGGGCATTCACCACCAGATTGAGAAGGGAGCTTTCCAGTCCAGCAGGGTCAACAAACACGGGCGGCACCGACGCATCGATAGTGGTCGTGATCCTGATGTCCAAACCAAGACCGCGGGATGCCATTTCAATCACGTTGTCAATCGAATCCTGCAGCGGCACAAAAACAGGCTTCAGCTCCTCGTTGCTGGAGAACACGAGCAGGCGCCGGGTGATATCCGCACCGCGCGCTGCAGCCTTGAGGGCAGTCTGGACTCTCTTGACCGCCGCTTCGTTGTCGGAAACCAGGAGGTCGAGAAGGCCCAGATTTCCAATAATCACGGTGAGAAGATTGTTGAAATCGTGAGCAATTCCGCCCGTCAGCTGGCCGACCGCTTCCATCTTCTGGCTCTGCTGCAACTGGCGTTCGAGTTGCTTTCGCTCGCTGATGTCGCGGATCGCCGCAGTGACCAACACTCCGTCCTCGCTTTTCAGCGGACTGAGCATGATCTCGATCGGAAATTGGTTTCCATCCCTCCGTTTTCCGTGAAGCTCAATCCCCGTGCCAATCTGCTGCGCCAGCGCCTCTGCCGCAGTCCGGGTTCCATCCGCAATCAAGCGTTCCGCAAAACCCGTGGGAATGATGTTCGTCACTTTCTGACCCAGGAGCTCGTTGCGATGGTATCCGAATTGTTTCTCCGCCTGCGCGTTGAGCAATACGATCTCTCCGCTGGAGTTCACCACCACCATTCCATCCGGAGCCGCCTCGAGCAGTCCACGGTATCTGGCTTCCATTTGCTCCAAATGCCTATCCGCATCCTTGCGCACAGAAATGTCGCGGATGGCCGCAGTCACAAGAATCCCCTCTGCGCTATCGAGCGGGCTTAACATAATCTCGATGGGAAACTCGCTGCCGTTCTTTCGCCGCCCACTCAACTCGATCCCCGTGCCCATCTGTTGCGCCAATGCCTCAGAGGAAGTGCGGGTTCCGTCGGCAATCAGCCGTTCGGCGAATCCCTTCGGAATGATGTCCTTCACGTTCTTGCCAAGCAGCTCATCGCGATGGTATCCGAACTGCTTTTCCGCCTGCGCATTGAGCAGAACAATCTCCCCTTTGCGGTTGACCACCACCATTCCGTCGGGCGCAGCTTCCAGCAACCCTCTATACCTGGCCTCCGATTCCTTGTGCTCGCTCAGATCGCGGCAGATCTCAGAAAAGCCGCGCAGGTTCCCAGCCTCGTCGCGCATTGCGATGAACGTAATGCTGGCCAGGAACTCGGACCCGTCCTTTCGCACCCGCATCCCGAACTCTTCGTGCCGGCCGCTAGCGGCGGCGATGTGAAGTACCTCGTCCGGCCTGCCCCGTTTTATGTCTTCCGTAAGGAAAAAGCGCGAGAAATGTTGACCGACGATTTCTTCCGCGGTGTAGCCCTTGAGCCGCTCCGCGTTCAGGCTCCAATTGAGAACCACGCCCTTTGTGTCCAACATGAAGATCGCATAATCCTGAACGCCGTCCAGCAGCATCCGGTATCTCACTTCGCTTTCGCGCAGAGCGTCCTCCGACGCCTGGCGCTTTGCACCTTCGTGCAGCACAGACCGGGCGGCGCCGAGAGCGACCAGAACTCCCAGCAGAGTTCCAAGGATCAGAACCAGTCGAGTCCTCTTTCGTTCAAGATCGGTCTTCGCCCTGCGGAGCACCAACAAGCGATCTTCTTCGTGCTGCATCTTCCCGGTGATCGCTTGAAATTCATCATTGATCGCCTGATCGCCGCCGTTTTCAATAGCGCCGGCCGCGGCTGCCATGCCGCGAGCGCGGCGCAGATCGATGATTGTATCCGCGAACCGGATACTCTTGTCGGTGAGAGACTCAATCAGTGGAAAGTAGATTTGCTGGTCGGGGTTATCCACCGTCAGAGTGCGAATGGCCTCCTCGTCCGCCTTTGCCCTAACCACGCTTGGGCCATATTGCTCTAAATCGGATTCCTTGCCCGTTAACGCGAATCTGCGGCTGACAGACTGGATGCTCTCCGCGGCCAAATTCAGACCCTGAATCCTTTCAAGGACGTCGTGGGTATGGCGCGCCCAGAGAGATGCCCGGTCCGCGAGGGACATCCAGCGAATTGAGAGCGCTCCTATGAGCACCAGGATCAATATGGCTGAGCCAAACGCCAGCCGCACTTGCCGGTCCAAAAAGGACTTCATCTGCATTTCACCCTGTTGTCCTTTCGAAGCTGGTGCTGACGGTGTTTTGCTGTTGAAAGGCCTGGAATCTACCGCAGGAAGTACCTCTTGAGCGGTTTTATTGCGAGACAGGAAAACTCGCCGTACTCTAATGTGGACCACATTCAGGGCAAACGCGTCTGATTCATTTTGCTCATAAAGCGGGTGGCGGCATGCCGCGGAAGCAGGGCAATTGGATAATCGACCTGAAGATTTGCGGACGAAGGGTCGACGACAACCTCCTATTTCCAGCAGCCCATTTCCGGTGGCTTGCTTCCGTTGCTTTGAACCCGGACGCGCAAGGCGGCAGTTCAAAACCGGAAAGAGCGCATGCGTTCGTCGTTAGCTCCTCGGGAAACTTCCTTACCTGGCCGCGACCTCCGAGGTGGCAGTGCGCGGGGCTGGAATCGACGTTAAGAGCACCATAGCGACGCGATAGACCGTGAACGTGCCCTGGGCATTTTGCGCGGCATGCACATCGTGTGCGAATGGAATAACAGAGGCTGTATTAACCCGAGAGATGTGAGCCGGAAGTAGAGGGGATAGCAACGCGAGAAACAGGAGCAAACTATAGTTCGATCTATACATTACTGTTTCTCCATTGACCGTATTACTAGCTCTATTCTGGTCCTTTGCCCAGGCACTCTCCTGCCACCTTTGGGTGATAACGGTGGTCTATCCGGGGCAGAGTAACCTGTAGTGGTGAAGAGCTGAAACGCGATGGATGCCGTCGAGATGCAATGCGCCACAGGGTGGTGCCGGGGAAAGGATCGGCCAGGACGAGCCGCTGGGATTTTTCCAGGGGTGAAGCCTACTGTGGCAGTTCTCAGAGCCGTATAATGGGGTTGTGGAGTTGCTCCTAGATACCGGGTGGCAACATAATAAGTGACAACCCAATTCTTAAGCATAAGATTGATCGGCATAGGGGGCAGCGGTTAGCTGCTCCCCTGCCACACCACCCGGCATGCGGGTCCGCACCGGGCGGTTCGAAAAGTTGAGGTTAAGTGAGTCTTGGAAAGCCAAGAGTGGCGAAGTATTTGACCGTGAGTATATAGTTCAGGCCAGCTTCGCTGTGTCCCCACCAGTGTCGCGTACCACAGGCCATTCGTTTGGCGAGATTATCGTCAGCACCAAGCGCCCGAAGACGACAGTAAACCGTTGTCCCCTTTCGCCACTGCTTTAACTGTATGGCCCTGAGCCGGTGTCGAATCCACGAGTCCAGATCTCTAAAGATGCTAGGAGTGTGTGCCAGACGAAAATAAGATTTCCATCCTGGCAAGTACTTCCTCATTTCTTCAGCTACCTGAGCCATGCTTTTCCCACCCACTCTACTGGTTAAGGTCCTGATGCGTTCCTTGAACGTTTCGATTGCCTTTGGGGCTACAGCGATCTTAACCGTGTTTCCTGACCACCGCCGAAGGCAGTAACCCAGGAACTTACGGCCGAAAACTAAGCCCACCTTGGTTTTCTTTTCGTTCACCCGAAGGCGTAGTCGCGCATACAGCTTCCGCATCCACCGCAGAACTCGCTCACCAGCCTTCTGACTGCAAACGTAGACGTTGCAATCGTCCGCATAGCGAGCAAAACGGTGGCCGCGTTTTGTTAGCGCCTGATCCACTTCGTCGAGCAACACGTTGGCCAGCAGAGGCGA
>Ga0182030_10005434_pt1 | contig 27057 bp, 19 predicted proteins | sample 812S3MmetaG_FD_121299 | JGI IMG/M metagenome (GOLD analysis project Ga0182030, IMG submission 121299) | Permafrost microbial communities from Stordalen Mire, Sweden - 812S3M metaG (Illumina Assembly) | ecosystem: Environmental > Terrestrial > Soil > Wetlands > Permafrost | place: Sweden...
AGGCCATGCCTCACTGAACGCTGCGCATTTTGGACAAGCTTGGGTAGGGGTGGTGCTGATTGCGACTGGATGTTTTTGGCTGCCGGAGATAACCACCCCGGCGCTCGGCGCGCCACCCCTCCTGAATCAGGAGGGGAGTTATTATCAGCATTCGGGGCGAGCCAAGCCTCCTGCGCGCCCGCGCGGTTGGACAGGTGGATGAATAAAGTAAGTCGTTCCCCTAAATAAGTGGGCGATTCAAGTAACTTATTTCCCAAATTAGGGCACTACCCCAGGCAAACGGCCTGCCGTTCATTTTCGGCATATGGGTTATACTGAAAATGGAGGATCGTCTGACGCCTTTGAGAGTTCCGGCCCTGATTTTACGCACCGTTCTTCTCGCTGCCCTGATCTTTCTCGTCGCCCCTGGGCTGTACCCTCAGGCCTCTTCGTCCCCACCCGACGACGTGGCCGCGCAAGCTCTGAAGTTCACCGCTCTCTATAGCCTGATCGAGCAGCATTACGTGGACCCGGTCGATGCCGACCATGCCATTTTCGATGGCGGCATTCGTGGCATGCTGTCGGCCCTCGATCCCTTCTGCGCGTTTCTGGACCGCGATCAATTCGAACTGATGAAGCAGCAGGCGCGCGGGGAAGCGAAAGGATTTGGCTCAATCCTTTATGTCTCGGTAGGGAAAGTGCTTATCCTCCAGACGGCACAAGGGTCACCCTCATTTCGAGCCGGTCTGGCGCCTGGAGATGAGATTGTCGCGATCAATGGGGAACGGGTCGATCGGCTGGATTTTCAATCGCTGATCAACCTTCTGAAGAGCTCGCGCTCCCACCCCGTGCGCCTGGGAGTCATCCATCCCGGTAGACTCGTGCCGGAGGACTTCAATCTGCGTCCTGCGGAGGTCGCTCTGCCGTCCGTTGACAAGGCTTTCCTTTGGTCTCCGGGCAATGCCTACCTGCACATTTCCAGCTTTGAGGGGAAAACACCGGAGGAGGTGGCAACCGCACTGGATGGCATGGACGCGCCCCACCTGAAGGGTTTGCTCCTTGATTTGCGGGACAATCACGGCGGCATCGTGGATTCCGCCGCCGCCGTAGCCAGCCTTTTCCTGAAGCAGGGCGACTTGATCCTGACCACGCGCGGCCGCGGGCTGGAGGAGAAGGTTTACCGTGTTCCGCCAGCGTCCCGGCACTATGACCTGCCCGTCATAACGCTTGTCAATGGTGACACCGCCAGCGCCGCGGAGGTCCTGGCCGCAGCGCTCCAGGAGCACGACCGGGCAGTCGTTGCCGGCACTCCGACCTACGGCAAGGGCGTGGTCCAATCGGTAATGGAACTCAGTGAGCAGACCGGCTTGGCGCTTACGGCCGGCCAATATTTTACCCCCAGCGGACGATCCATCCAGAGGCCCCTGGCGGGCACCGCGCTTACTTTCGCGTCTCTCTCTCCCTCGGCTGTGCCCAAGGAGAAAACAGCGAACCCCGGTACGGGCAGTGACCCGGCCGGTTCCCCCGCAACGTTTCACACCGACGACGGCCGCCCCGTCACCGTCGGGGGGGGCGTCACTCCCGACGTAACCATTGAAGGCCGGTCGGACGATCCATGGCTCGCCTTCATCAGCCAACGCGGCTACCTGACCAGCTATGCTGAGTCTTATCTGACCACCCACGGCAAAGTGGCCGAGCCTTTCGAGGTCTCACTCGACATGCTGGAGGACTTTAAAGCAACTCTGGAACATAATGGCGTCCGTGTTCCCGTTGAGTATTGGTTAACTGACCGGGACCTCCTGAAGCTGCGGCTCAAGGTCGAGCTTATGAACTTGATCTATGGGTTGGAACGAGGGGACGAACTTGCAACCAAGGGCGACCCGCAAGTCCAGCAAGCCGCCAGCTTGTTCCCCCGTTTCGCAGAGATTCTCAAGGGGCACTAACGGTGGGGGGGAATAGCAGGCAAAAAAGGCGCCACTTTGCAAGATTAGATTAATTAACTCTTGCAAAACAGTGGCCAAACGTGTATAGTTAAGCTGCTTGATCAGTTTTTGTGACCGAACGCCACGTTCGTCGAAGGCCGCAAAATCAGCGATTTTGCGGTTTTTTTTTGTCTTTGGGGAGCGGTTGCGAGACGAGAACAAGTTAAATCTAAACAATCAAAGGAACACTGAAACAATATGGATAGAGAACAAGGTGTCGTGAAGTGGTTCAACAACTCGAAGGGCTATGGATTCATCCAGCGCGCTTCCGGAGATGATGTTTTCGTCCATCACTCCGCCATCCAAGCAGAAGGATACCGATCGCTCGCCGAGGGCGAAGCGGTGGAGTTCGCCGTTACGAAGGGTCCCAAAGGTCTTCAAGCTGAGAGCGTCAAGAAGCTCTAAGAACCACCCTAACAATTAGCGCACTACCCGCGCCTTGCTTTGTCGCAAAGGCGCGGGTAGACATCCTTACACCCGGGAGGAAGCCGTAATGCAAATCCAATACGTCGGATTTCAACTAAAAGCGCATGGCCGGGATTACACCTACCGGGTAATCGACAAACAGGCAGAAGACCGCGAGTTTATTTTCACCATCTCCAACCGCGCCTTTGCCGAAAAGCAATTGCCCTTTCAGGACGCGGCCGCCCTCTGCTACCAGAAGCTGCAAAAGGCCCTCGATCTCGAGACCGCTGAAAACCCTCTGCCTCGCCGTACCACACTGTCAGACCAGGAGCTCGACGTCTACCGCGAGTCACGTCGTCCCGCGCGGAAGCGCTCGTGGTAATGTCCCGAACCACGTTTTCCGCTGCTTTTCCCGAAACACTTCAGCCAAGCTAAACCTGCGGCAGGTTCCCCCCTGCTACAAAGGTCTTCCCAATAGTAAGCGGTATCTCTCACCAGTCCGAAATGTTGTCGTCGAACGATGGGCGGCTAGTGCTTAGTTGCAGGAGTTCGCGATCTTATTTTCCGAGGGAGGAAGGGCGGGGGTTTAGCCCCGCCGCAGGACTCGCGCGGATTGTAAAGGCTTTAGCCGCTGAAGCGATGCGGCTTCAGGGCCTAAAGGCCCCATCGCCCTCCGATTTTTGATGGCGGGGCTGAACAGGCTGCGGAAAAACTCTGTGGCGCTTGGCGCCACCACTGTCAGCACCACCCCGGCGCTCGGCGCGCCACCCCTCCTCATCTGAGGAGGGGAGCGTTTTCAACAACTCCCCTCCTGATTCAGGAGGGGTGGCGCGCCGAGCGCCGGGGTGGTTGTACGCCGGGGATAGTTTTTCCGCAGCCTGTGAAGCCCCGCCCTTCCGAGGGCCGTAAACAATATCGCCTATTAATGCAATCAGGCACGAGTTAGAAATCCCCCCAACCCCCGCACGACAAGGGGCTCAGTCTGATTCCCGGTACGCGATGATGCCGTGAGCTCAATCAACATCGTGCTATACTGCGTGCCTTCCGAGAATCCCCCTCCCGGAATGAAAGACCGTAAAGGTGTAAACGAATTCCATGACCCCTAAACAACGAATGCTCGCTGCACTCGAACGGCGCAAAGCCGACCGTCTGCCTGTGACCACGCATCACCTTATGCAATATTATCTCGACAAGTATGAGGGGGGAATATCCAGCCAGGAATTCTTCGATCGCTACGGTCTGGACCCGATTACCTGGATCGTGCTGCACAAGCCCGCTCCCGGTACTGGAGATTACTTCGATCCCTTGCAAGGTGAGCCCGGATTTCTGGAAGCGCGCCGCATCTGGTCCCGCCTGTGGCGGACGGAGTGGGAGGACATTCCGGACGAAAACTATAAGACCCGGCGCTATCGTTTTGTGACACCCAAGGGCACGCTCACCATGGTGACCCAATCGAACGATCAGACCACATGGGTCAGCGAATATCCCATCAAAAACAAGCGCGATATTGACTTGCTGGGGGAATTCGCCACCTCCCCGTGTTGCGACGTGGAGGCGGTTAATCGCGCCGCCGAGGAATACGGTGAGCGTGGCTTGGTGCGCAGTCACATTCCGTGTTTCGACGTGTACGGGCAACCGGGCACCTGGCAGGACGCTTGCTGCCTGTATCCCACCGAGCAGCTCATCCTCGCCACCTACGACGACCCCGCGTGGGTCCACGATTTCCTGCGCATCCTGCACCGGCGCAAGAAGGTCTATATCCAATCCATGGCGGGCGCGAAGATCGATCTGGTGGAGTTGGGCGGCGGCTCGGCTTCCTCCACGGTCATTTCCCCGAAACTTTTTGAGGAATTCGTGGCGCCCTACGATTCGGAACTGATTACTCTCGCTCACCAGGCCGGCCAGCGGATTGTCTACCACACCTGCGGCGGCATGATGCCGATTCTGGAGAAAGTTGCCGGCATGAAACCGGACGCCATGGAGACCTTTACTCCCCCTGCCATGGGCGGCGATGTCATCCTGGCGGAGGCCAAGCGGCGCATTGGCGAGCGCGTCTGCTTTATCGGTGGCTTTGACCAATTTCATACCTTGATCGATTGCACGCCGGAGACAACGCGCGCCGCCGTGCGAGCATGCTTTGATGCCGCGGGTGAAGGAGGCGGCTTTATTCTCTCCCCCTCTGACCACTTCTTCGACGCCGACCCGCGCCTAATCCGTGCCTACGCCGATGAAGCTCGCCAGTGCGTGTACACGGGTTGAGAAGGCAGCAGGCGGGAGTGGGTGGCGCGGAGTTGTCCGGCCCCCAGCCGGATTACTCCGCGGCTTTTGTTCTTGGGTGTCAATACGCGGGTTGAGGTTATCGAGCTAAGAACCGCAGAGTAAGGCAAACTGCGCCTCACTCTGATGTGCTACGCGCTCATTTCCAATCCAATATTCCCGGCCCCGCCCAAGTGCCGGGTTAATCCAGGTTGGCCCTTTGGCGATTCCGCTTGCGCACGGTCCAAGCTTGTCGTAAGGTAACAACATTATGAAGAACATGCCGCGGTAGTTCCCAATTCGTGACACTCTGAATTCACACCGCCCCGGTCCGGGCCGAAACTTGTAGCCAACCTTATTGCCAGGTGTTCATGGCCACTGACGTCACAAATCGCCAGTCGTCCTCTTTCCGGGCATCGGTGCGCGAAGCGCTGCGGGGTTCGCACCAGGACTACACTACGGGCAGCTTGACGCGGGCGATTTTTCTTCTTGCCGTGCCCATGGTTCTCGAGATGTTGATGGAATCTCTTTTTGCCATCGTGGACGTCTTCTGGGTGGCGCGCCTGGGGGCAGAGTCAGTGGCGACGGTGGGATTGAATGAGGCGATGCTCACCGTGGTGTATGCGGTGGGAATGGGCCTGGGGCTGTCAGCCACGGCGATGGTGGCGCGGCGCATCGGCGAAAAGGATCACGAAGGAGCCGCTGTGGCGGGCGTGCAGGCCATCACCTTGGGATTGCTTGCCGGACTTTTGATCGGTGCGCCGTGCCTCTATCTCGCCCCCCACCTGCTGCACCTGATGGGTGCGTCTCCGACCGTGCTTGCCGTAGGCGCCAGCTATGCGCGGATCGCCCTGGGCGGTTGCACCGTCGTGTTGCTGCTTATTCTGAACAACGCGGTTTTTCGCGGAGCGGGGGACGCCGCCATTGCCATGCGCGTTCTCGTACTCTCCAATTCCATCAATCTGCTTCTCGACCCCTGCTTGATCTTTGGGCTCGGGCCGTTCCCGCGCCTGGGTGTGACGGGCGCTGCCGTGGCCACCTTCACCGGCCGCAGCATTGGCGTGTTGTACCAATTCTATCGGCTGTTCCGCGGCGGCGAACATATCCGCATTCTGGCGCGACACGTGCGTATTCAGTCAGAAGTTATGGTGCGGCTGCTTCGTGTGTCGCTGACGGGCATCGCCCAGATGCTGGTGACGCATATCGCCTGGATCAGCTTAATGCGGATCGTCAGCGTGTTTGGGAATGCCGCCCTGGCCGGGTACACCATCGCCATCCGGATCATCATCTTCTTCATACTGCCTTCGTGGGGATTGAGCGGCGCCGCAGCCACTCTGGTGGGCCAGAATCTTGGCGCCCGGCAACCGGAGCGCGCGGAGCAATCCGTGTGGAAGACCGGTATCTATAACGCGCTGGTGATGGGCGCCGTGGGCGCAATCTTCGTATTGTTCCCCGGCCCCGTGGTCCGCCTCTTTACTCACGACCCGGAGATTGTTTCGCTCGGTGCCGCCTGCCTGCGCATCGTGAGCATCGGCAACATTGGCTATGCCTACGAGATGGTGATGATGCAAGCTTTCAATGGGGCAGGGGACACACTGACGCCCACGATCGTAAATTTCTTTGGCTTCATCGTATTTGAAATCCCGCTTGCCTATGCACTCGCCATCCCCCTCAGCATGCACTCGAACGGCGTCTACTGGGCAATAACCATTTCCGAATCCGCAATTGCCGTCGCGATGGTTATCTTGTTCCGAAGGGGGCGTTGGAAGGAGAAGAGGATTTAGGCGGGACTTCTAACCGCACCTGGACGTATGGGGGCTGCCGGAAGGGCGGGGCTTTACAAGCTGGGGGAAAACTCAAAAGGGCTGTCATTCTGAGGAGCAGCGGCGACGAAGAATCTCGCATTGCCTTGAAAATGCTCAGAGCGAGATCCTTCGCTGCGCTCAGGATGACAGCATTGTACGGTTTTTCCGCAGCCTGTTAAGCCATGCTCTTTCAAACTCGTGGTGGGAAACCCAGTTTAGGCCTGAGGCTGGGCGATGGTGACTTTCTTCCGGCGTCGGGCGGCCTGTGGTTTTGGCGGAAGAACTTCATTGGAAAGCTCAACCACCATCAGCTTGGTAACAAACTTCTTCGGTCCATGTATATGGAAATCAATGGAGGTACGTTCGGCATCCGAATGGGTTATCACACCCAGTCCGTACTGAAAGTGCCTTACGCAACGGCCTTCCGGTAGTGATTGCATTAATGCCTCCTTTTGGGCGAGAGGATTGTTAGATTGAGATTCGTGCTGTCGTTCAATTTCGCGAGCCCCGGTCGATCTTCGTGGCGGACAGATTGTAACGCCGGCTAGTCCAGATTTCTCACGACGCCTGGACGCTTCTGGGGGGCCCGTCGGAAGGGCGGGACTTCGTGCCTGCCCTTCCAACCGGTGCGGAGAAATCAGCTCTAGGCGGTCCCGGGTTGCGCCCGTCGCAGATCACGAACATTCTCCACGGCGCACTTCACCACGTGCGTGAGTTCGCTGGTGGAGAGGGGAGGCACGATGAAGTCAAACGCGCCTCCTTCCATGGCATCCACGTAGAGGTCCACATCAACCAAGCGCGACACGACGATGACCTTCATGGGCTTGCGCGCCCCGATTGCCTGCTTCACGACATCCGCCCAGATGCCATCCGGCAGCTTGGCTTCGGTAAAAACCAAGTGGGGCGGGTTCGCGTCTTGCAGCATGGGCAAGGCTTCCTGGAAAGTTGTCAGCCAACAGATCTGGATCGCTTGGCCTTCCAGTGCCAGTTTCAGCAGAGCCATCGCGTCCCCTGCTCTGTGCAACAGGATCGCCGCCACCACTTCTTTCCGAGGGTCACTTCGGGATGCTGTCGGCGGGCGCCCGGCCATTGCCGGGTACCTGATCGCCGGCGCGATGAATGGTGCGGCGGAAACTTCCAGCGGATCCTTGTGCCCGAACGTTTTTACCGGCGGGTAGTGGCGTGCAAGATACTCGCGGATGTCCTGCTGGCTGATGTGCAGGTCAAGCTGTGCGCACGAAGCCGCGGTTTCCCGGCTCAATTCCTGCTCTAATCGCTCAAAGCAGATGCCCGGGCCATCCTGGAGCTTCAAGGCACCCCAAAGATTCGTATCGGAATGAATTCTGACTGTGAACTCCCGCGGTTCCCGGGTCGGGTCGAGCACATGAAAGGTGTAAATTCGAGAATTTATGGCGACGTTGAAGCCGGTGTACTGAATATACATACTGCCACTTTCTTGCTAGCCGTGAGCGCTGACCCTGCAAGCTAGGACTAATTATAGGGTCGGTTCGCCCTTTGGATCTTGTTCCCATGCGGCACGATCGGCGCCGGCGCGACCCGTCCTGCGTCGCCTTACTTTGCTGCGCCGATGCTTGGCTCTGGCGCTTTGTCCGTCAACATCTTCCGCAATTCTCGCATTTGCTTCCGCAGTAAAGTCTTGCGGTACCGCTGCCGTCCGAACCTGGCCTTGTCACCGTTTCGTTGAGACATAGTTCCCTCCCGGGTAAGCTATGAAGACCGTAGCGATTCGCTTCCTTATGTGCGACCGGTAATCGAGGCAATAGAGAGCAGCGGCCTGGTCGTTAAAGCCCCTAGCGAGACGAGATATGCCCCGATGCTGAACCATTCCAAACCTAGAAACAGCCTATGTGTAAACGGGACGGCCAAAAGAGGGTTGAAGAGCAGAGCGAGAGCGGTAAACCCCATCCCCCACATAAACTTGTTGATGCCTATCGACCACTTCATAGTGCTGAGAAACATGGGAAGCCTCATTTCTTTGCTCTTCGCCGGACAGGCGCAACCAAAGCGTCTGGCCTCAGTATCTCCGCTTACCTGGCAAGTCCTTTGCTTTTCCGACCGCCAGCGGCGCAGTCACAGTGGCCTCCCAGGGTCTCAAGTAAGGGCGCTTGCAGATAACCTGAAGCGGTTCAGATGACCTGGGAAGGAGAGGGGAATAGGTCTCTACTTCTTAACCATTCTAGGTGAATTTACTTGAATTGTCAAACGAATTCTGCCACTGTCAAGAATAGCATAATCACAATTAGTATAAGTCCAGGAGAAACTTCATGGATCTGGCCCTCGCCCTCCGGCAGCGCCTCGAACAGTTAGACCTCGAACAAAGGGATCTGGCGACTGGCGCACAAGTTACGGAATCTTACATTTCCCAATTGCTTTCCGGGAGAAAGGCCCCTCCCGCTCCTACCCGGACGGATATTTATGACAAGCTGGAGCCCTTGCTGAGGTTCCCGAAAGGCGAACTGGCGCGCATGGCCGAACTTCAGCGCCAGGAGGAAATAAAAAGAAAGTTGGCGGCCTTGCCCGCACCCCTGTTCAAGGAGGTTCGCGAATTAGTCCTGGGCAAATGCCAAGCTGACAAGAAGAAGCAGGCGCAGGTAATCTTTGAGCGACAACCCTTCGGCGAACTTGAACGGTTCGTAACCCAGAAACTTCTGGAGGTGGCGAAGGGAGTCGCCGAGAAAGAACTGGAAAACGAAAAATGGTTACGGCGGGTGGCTCGACTCAGCCATCGAAGCTACGAACAAATGCGCGCGACCATCCTGGAGTTTCTCGATGAAGATGTCTTTAACCTGTCACCCCAGAACTGCGTCGCCTTTTTGCACCCGCTTATTCAATCGTGGGACATCGACCTAACGACTTTTGGTATGGACATCATCCTGAACCACCGCGTGGCCCCTGGACGCCCCAAGAAATTCGAGTACGTGGAAAAGGAGCCGGAGACCACGGACAAGGAAGAGCCAGGACTCACAGATTTTCTCCAGAGTGCATCCCTTAGCCGCGATGCCTCCGCGGAAGAGATTGAATTTCTAAGGAAGCTGCGCTTCAAAGGGAAAAGGCCTACGGCGCTCTATTATTACCGGGAGATTCAGAACCTGCGAGACCCGCTCCATTTCCAAGCTCCCTGAGGAGGCAGCAGGCAGCAGGCCCAGCGGCGGACCTGCCCAACAGGTCTGCTCCACCTGCTCCGATGGGGCGCCTTGAACTCCAGAAACCGCCGATGCCGGCCCTACGGACCGCAGGGTTTACATGCTTTTGCTTCCCCTCCGCCATTGAATCGTGGATAATGTCCCGCTGTCACTTATTGTTTTTTCCGGTTCAGCACCCAATTTAGACGTGGAGGCCTTTTGATGGGTAATGATGCTCAACCACAGACGTTCGTTCAAAAGCGCGTTGCTTCCATCGATGCGCTGCGCGGATTCGACATGTTTTGGATCGCGGGAGGAGAAAGAATCATCCACGCGATTTACCAGGTGTGGCCCGGCGCGGCGACCCGGGCGCTCGATACGCAATTCGAGCACGTGGCGTGGCAGGGCTTCCGTTTCTATGATCTGATTTTTGCGCTCTTCGTATTCATGATGGGCGTGGTGCTGCCCTTTTCGCTCACCAGGCGAATGGAGAAAGGAGCGAATCGCGGGCAACTTTACCGCCACGTCGTCCAGCGCTTCCTGACGCTCTTCCTGTTTGGCTTGATCTACAACGGACTGCTCGACTTTAACATTCACCAACTGCGCATACCCGGCGTCCTGCAACGCATTGCCATTTGCTACTTTTTTGCTGCGCTGGTGATGATGAACACCAGCATTCGCGGCCAGGCGATTGTGGCGGGGAGCATTCTTATCGTCTACTGGCTGATCATAAAATTGGTCCCTGTCCCCGGCATCGGAACTGCCGTGCTTACCCCGGAACATAACCTGGCAGGTTACATTGACCACCTCATCATACCCCTTAAATTCTGTTGTTACCCTGGCGGCGACAATGAAGGCCTGATCTCAAACTTGCCGGCCATTTCCACCTGCCTGCTCGGCGTGCTGGCGGGACACTGGCTGCGTTCCGGCAAATTCACACCGAATCGTAAGGCGTTAGGGCTGGCAGCGGCAGGCGTCGCGTGCCTGTTCGTAGGCTGGGTGTGGAGCTTCAACTTTCCCATCATTAAAAATATCTGGTCGAGCACCTTTGTGCTTTGGGCGGGCGGCTGGAGCCTGCTGCTGCTCGCGCTCTTTTATTGGATTATCGACGTGAAGGGCTACCAGCGCTGGTCGTTCTACTTCAAAGTGATCGGTATGAACTCCATCACCATCTACATGGTCGACCGGTTCTTTGATTTTGGCATCATCACCAAGGTCTTTCTGCACGGCCTCATGCCCGTCTTTGGCCATCTCCAACCCCTGGTTTGGAGCGTCAGCGTGATTTTCACCGGCTGGCTGTTTCTGTATTTTCTCTATCGGCAGAAAATCTTCCTGCGGGTGTGACGACAGAAAAGGATTGGGGGCTGGGAGGCGGATTCCTCCACCCCTATTGCCGATTTCTTGGTAGTCGACTGAGAAATGCGGGTTAATCCCTTGCAGTGGCTAAACCAACTGCCCGAACGCGGCTGGCATCGAAGCATTTATCCGATCCATCCTGCCGGCTGCGGGGGGATGCTTGGGTGAACGTAATTCTTCAGGTTAAGCCTGCGTGCGTATGCTGGAAGCAGAAACCCGCATGGGCAGCACCCTGGAGCCCGAATCGTTGTCCCAGTAGGAAAGGTCGGCTGGGGGAAGGGCGGGGCGGAACAAGTCCCGATGCAGGCTATCGGGGACTCCGGCGAAATTGCGGCTCCCTCCGCCTGGTGAGGACCTGTTCAGCAAGGCCTTGCAACGGCGGGGCAAAGCAGGCAACGGGAAAACTCATTGGAACTGTCATTCGGGAGAGGTCGGAGACGAGGAAGAATCTTGCATTGTCCATAAGAAACCCAGGACGAGATCTTTCGCGAAGATTATCCTGCGGTGGAAGAGCGAGATCCTTCGCTACGTTCCGGATGGCAGCGAGGGGCTCAGGGCGCGAGCGTGGAAGGGTTTTTCCGCAACCTGTGAACCGGCGCCCACCCAGAGTCGTGGGGATAAACTCAATTTAAGATGCCCAGGAGGTCCATTCGATCATGATCAAGAAGACAGTGCTCGGGTTTATGGCGCTGGCGGTTTTGTTGTCGATTGCAGGGGGGGCACAAGCCCGAGACCTCACGAAGGATATGCAGCTTGACGTCTTTGCGCTGGGAGGGGCATCGACCCTTGTTGATGCAGAGAATTTTGATTCCGCCGGCAACCTGTTTCATTCGCGCTTTGACTTGGGGACAAAGTATACCTTGGGCGTCGCGGTGCCTTTCGGGAAGCTCATCACCCTGGAGACGGCGTTTACGTCTGGACCGAACAATCTGGTAGTAAGCAATACCAATACGTCCCCGGTGGCCGAGCAGGAGTACCCGATCCGCGATTACATCGGCAGCATAAGCGCCGTAGTCCACGCGCCTTTCTCCTACATGGGCCTGCGGCCTTATGCGGAGGGGGGGGTGGAGTACGACCGGTTCAGCCCCACGCCCACGGCTATGACCACTGCCCTCACCAAAGGATTTGCCGCGGACAGCACGGCGCAAATCAACCACAATGATAAGCTCGGCATAAACCTGGGAGTCGGCCTCGACCGCAAACTCACAAAGCGCCTCACGTTCCGCATTGATGTACGCGATCACGTTACCAGTTCGCCCGCTTTCGGCCTGCCGAATACGTATAGTTATGCGAACTATCCAGTCTCCGGGCGCGCCAACAATATTGTGTATACGGCAGGAATCCTCTTCCACTTGGGGAAGCTGTGAGCCCGCGCGCTTCCACCAACCGCCACCGGGGTACCTACGGAGTCCTCCTTGGCAAGGTATTCTGGAATTGACACTTATGGTATCCTGACGGCGGGGACAGCTCCTCAGCAGGGGGCTGAAAGACCCATGCAGGGCGAGGGGGGCGGCGATTTTATACGGCTGCCAGCCTTAGGTTCACCCGCCCGCAATGCGGCGTCCCGATTCAACCGGGACCACCCTGCCGTAAGCACAGCTTTTCCTGCAACGTGCCAGGAGGCCGCCTTGTATTTGGCCTTTCCATGGGGCAACGAAATGCGGGGAGAGTTGAGTCTAAATGGTAGGAGCTCCGCAGGTTGTAAAATGATGCCGCGTGGGGCTCGAAAGACGTAACCAGCAGCGTTTCTCCATCGTCGAATCAAAGTGTTAAATTTGTAAGCCGGAATATGGGATTTCGCGGGGTAAGAAACAGGAAATGGTGGTAAGCGCCGCGCGGCGAGGGAAGACTTGTAGTCAGCCACCCCAAAGCATACCTCTTACGACGGCATAAAAGGTCTGCCGCCCTCCAGTTGAGCGGGCGGCGAGGTGCTATCGGCAGCAGCAGAAGCCCTGTCCTGCGAAAGCTTACATGGGGCGAAGTGTCGTGTGTTTTCCTCAGCATCAGCAGAGGCTAAGCGATTATGAATCTGGAACAACCCAACACGCTAGACCGGCATGACGTGCAAGAAGCCATGCCGGGCTTTCAGATGTCAGAGGTCCCCCCTCCCGGAAAGCGCAAGAGGTACGGATGGCTGTGGCTGGTGATTCTGGTTTTGGTGGGACTGGGCGTCTATTATTTCCGCTCTCGTGCAAGTTCGGCCAAGGCTGCCAGTGACTCTGCCTTAGCGCCGGGCGGCAGGGCCGGACGAGGCGCGGGGGCGATTCCCGTGGTCGCCGCCTCCGTGCGCAAGGGTGACATCGGCGTCTATTTTACGGGTCTGGGCGCGGTGACCCCCATTTATACGGTAACCGTCAAGAGCCAAATCTCCGGATACCTGATGCAGGTATTATATAAGGAAGGCCAGATCGTTCAAAAAGGCGATCAGCTCGCCCAAATTGATCCACGGCCCTATCAAGTCATGCTGGAGCAGGCCGATGCGGGATTAGCCAGGGATCAAGCCAACCTGGAGAACGCCAAGGTGGATTTGGGGCGCTATCGGGTCCTGAGCCCCCTAAAAGCCGTTCCCGAACAGCAACTGGCGACGCAGGATGCTTTGGTCAAGTCGGACGAGGGAGTTATCCAAACGGATCAAGCGCAAATTGACAACGCCAAGCTTGATCTTATCTATTGCCATATCACCGCCCCGATTACAGGCCGCGTGGGCCTTCGGCTTGTCGATCCGGGAAATTATGTTACCGCGAACGACGCTACGGGATTAGTCGTCATCACCCAGGTTGACCCCATCAGTGTAATTTTCACGCTTCCCGAAGACCAGCTTCCCGCCGTCCTGGGAAGGGTGCACGCGGGAGCGCAGCTAAAGGTGGATGCCTTCGACCGGGAAATGAAGACAAAGATTGGCCAAGGGTTCATGTCAACAATGGATAATCAGATCGATCCCACCACCGGCACCGTCAAACTGCGCGCGAACTTCGATAACCGGGACGGGAACCTGTTCCCCAACCAATTTGTCAACGCGCGATTATTGGTGGAAGAAAAGCAGGGCGTCACCTTAATCCCTACGGCGGCCGTGCAACGGAACTCGCAGGTAACTTACGTTTACCTGGTGGTCCCAGGCACACGTGATAAGCCTGATTCTACGGTCACAGTACGGAATATTACGCTTGGTACCACCGAAGGGGAGGATTCGGAAGTCACCTCCGGCTTGGCAGCCGGCGATCAGGTAGTGATGACGGGCGTCGACAAGCTGCAAGAAGGGAGTAAGGTCAAAGCGCAAAAGTTCGGCGAGAGGGGTTCGCGAGGGAGTTCATGAGCCCGTCACGGATCTTTATTCTCCGGCCGATCGCAACGTCGTTGCTAATGGCCGCAATTCTTCTGGCGGGCGCGGTGGCTTACAAGCAGTTGCCGGTCTCAGCGCTGCCGGAGGTGGACTATCCTACCATCCAGATCATCACTTTTTATCCGGGAGCCAGCCCCGATGTGATGGCTTCGTCGGTCACGGCTCCTCTGGAGCGACAGTTCGGCCAAGTGCCGGGGCTCCAGCAGATGACCTCGACCAGTTCCGACGGCAGTTCCATCATCACCTTACAGTTCAACCTCAGTTTAAATATCGACGTGGCTGAGCAGGAAGTGCAGCAGTCCATCAATGCGGCGGGTACTTACCTGCCTCCCGACCTTCCCACCCCACCGATATACAGCAAAAGCAATCCGGCCGATGCCCCGGTGCTAACCCTGGCGCTTGCTTCCCAGACGCTGCCTTTGTCGAAAGTCGAGGATCTTGCGGACACGCGCCTGGCGCCGAAGATTTCCCAGTTGCCCGGAGTGGGCTTGGTAAGCATTAGCGGCGGGCAGAAACCCGCCGTGCGGATTCGGGCCAATCCAACCTTGCTGGCCTCTTACGGCCTCAACCTGGAAGATTTACGCAACGTCATCGTGGCCGCCAATGTTAACCAGGCGAAGGGCAACTTTGACAGCCCTCACCAGTCCTATCAGATTGGCGCCAATGACCAATTACTCTCGGGCGCAGACTATGCGCCACTGGTTGTTGCCTACCGAAATGGCTCTCCGGTAAAGATGACCGATGTGGCCACGGTCTCTGACGACGTGGAAAACATCCGCCAAGCGGCCTGGATGAACGACGTTCCCTCTGTGATCGTCAATATTCAGCGCCAGCCGGGTGCGAACGTCATCGCGGTGGTGGATCGCATCAAGGCCCTTTTGGACCAACTCAAGAATTCACTACCATCCGCCGTCCAGGTCACTATTCTGACCGACCGCACCACCACCATTCGCGCTTCCGTTGAAGACGTGGAGTTTGAATTATTGCTCACGGTGGCTCTGGTGGTGATGGTCATTTTCCTCTTCTTACGCAACTTGGCGGCCACCGTCATTCCCAGCGTTGCCGTTCCGCTTTCCCTGGTTGGTACTTTTGGCGTGATGTATCTGCTGGGTTACAGCCTTAACAACTTGAGCTTGATGGCCCTGACTATTTCCACTGGGTTCGTCGTGGATGACGCCATTGTGATGATCGAGAACATCACGCGTTACATCGAAGAAGGCGAACCGCCGCTGGAGGCGGCGCTAAAAGGGTCCGCGCAGATTGGCTTCACTATTGTTTCGCTCACCATCTCCTTGATCGCCGTGCTGATTCCGCTCCTATTCATGGGCGACATTGTCGGGCGGCTTTTCCGCGAGTTTGCCGTCACCCTGGCGGTCACCATCCTGGTTTCCGCCGTCGTGTCGTTGACGCTCACGCCCATGATGTGCTCGAAGCTGCTCAAACATTCCCCCGAGGCCGATCAGACCCGGTTCTATCGCGTTACCGAGCGTGGTTGGAAGGCCATCATTTCCTTCTATGACCGGACGCTCCAGGTGGTCCTGCGCCATCAAACTGTGACTCTGGTGATCGCGGCCGGAACGCTTATCCTCACGATTCTGCTCTATATTTATATTCCCAAGGGGTTCTTCCCGATTCAGGATACCGGGGTTATCCAAGGCATTTCCGAAGCCGCGCAAACGGTGTCTTTCCAGGAAATGTCCAATGAGCAGCAAGCGCTGGGAAGAATCATTTTGCAGGATCCCGCTATTGCCAGCCTGTCCTCGTTTATCGGCATCGATGGAACCAATGCCACGCTGAACAGTGGGCGCATTCTGATTAACCTGAAACCGCTCGACGAGCGCAAGATAAGTGCCAGCGATGTCATCCGCCGCCTGCAACCGGAATTGGCCCGCGTCCCGGGAATCACCCTGTATATGCAGCCGGTGCAGGATATTAGCGTAGAGGACCGGGTCAGCCGCACGCAGTTCCAATACACTTTGGAAGATCCCAACATCGACGAGTTGGATACTTACGCCCCCCGCATGGTCAAAAGACTGCAAGAGGTTCCTGAGTTGCGGGACGTGGCAAGCGACCAGCAGCAGGGCGGACTGCGCGCCAAGCTGGTGTTCGACCGCAGCACGGCTTACCGCCTCGGTATCACTCCCTCCACTATCGATCAGACGCTCTATGACGCCTACGGCCAGCGGGAAGTTTCTACCATCTTTACCCAATTGAACCAGTACCATGTGGTGTTGGAAGTGAAGCACGATTTTCAGAGGAATCCCTTGGACCTCCGCGACCTCTTCATTCGCACCAACGCGGCCAGCACCGCCACCGGTTCGACAGGATTGGTATCGGGCGGGTCGTCCTCCGCCCAGTTGTACGGCCCCACCAGCTCCCTGACTGCTGCCAGCACCAGCCTCTCGAATTCCACCTCCTCGGCTTCCCTCACCCCCACGATCGCTTCGGATAATGCCTTCGGGGGGGGACAGATTAAGTCCACTACACAATTCCCCAACGGCGGCCAAGTGCCGCTGTCGGCCTTCACGCACATCGAGGAGACGAACGCTCCCATTACCGTGAATCACCAGGGCCAGTTCCCCGTGGTCACTCTTTCTTTCAACCTGGCGCCCGGCGCTTCCCTGGGAGATGCGGTGAAAGCTGTGAACAAAGTAAAGACCGAGGTCGATATGCCGGCCAGTATTCAGGGGGCATTTCAGGGCACGGCGGCCTCCTTCCTATCCTCGCTCTCCAACGAGCCCGTGCTGATCCTGGCGGCCCTCGTTACGGTCTACATCGTTCTGGGCGTCTTGTATGAAAGCTACATCCACCCCATTACCATTCTGTCCACACTGCCTTCCGCGGGGGTGGGCGCCCTGTTGTCACTCATGATCTGCCGGGTTGATTTCAGCGTCATTGCGCTGATTGGTTTGGTTTTGCTCATCGGCATTGTGAAGAAGAACGGCATCATGATGATCGATTTTGCCTTGGAAGCGGAGCGCAAGGAAGGGATGACCCCGGTGAATGCCATTTATCAAGCTTGTTTGCTGCGCTTCCGCCCCATCATGATGACGACGATGGCGGCATTACTGGCCGGCGTGCCCCTGGCGCTGGGAACCGGCATGGGTTCGGAACTGCGCCGGCCTTTGGGGATCGCCATGGTCGGTGGTCTCCTCTTGAGCCAATTACTGACCCTTTACACGACTCCGGTCATTTACCTCTGGTTTGATCGCTTGGCCACACGTTTTTCCCGGGGGCATCGTAGCAGGCCGGGTGCTGAGCCGGTCCCGGCGGAGTAAGCTATGAACATTTCCGAGCCATTTATCCGCAGGCCGATTGCCACGACGCTCCTGGTCGTCGCCGTTTTCCTGGCCGGCGCGGTGGCTTTCCGCCTGCTGCCGGTGTCGCCACTGCCCCAGGTGGATTTCCCTACCGTATCGGTGTCGGCATCATTGCCGGGCGGCAGCCCCGAGATCATGGCCTCGTCGGTTGCAACCCCGCTGGAGCGCCAGTTTGGGCGCATTGCGGCGGTCACCGAGATGACCTCAGCAAGTAACCTCGGGTCCTCCAACGTCATCCTGCAATTTGACCTGAACCGGAACATCGACGCGGCGGCGCGCGACGTCCAAGCCGCCATCAACGCGGCCCGCGGTTATTTGCCTACCAACCTGCCCAGCAACCCCACGTACCGGAAAGTAAACCCGGCCGATTCTCCCATCTTAATCCTCTCGCTTACCTCCAACGTAATGTCGAAGAGCAAGATGTACGATTATGCTTCTTCCATTCTGGCGCAGAAGCTTTCGCAGGTCAGTGGGGTAGGCCAGGCATTCGCGGGGGGGGGCGCTTTGCCGGGGGTTCGGGTGGAACTAAATCCGAATTTGCTCAACAAATATGGTATCGGCCTGGAGCAGGTGCGGGGCGTATTGAGCAATGCCAATGCCAACGTTCCGAAGGGGCACTTTTCCGACGGTTTCCGTATGTGGGAGGTGGGCGCCAATGATCAACTGCTCCACGCCAGTGAATATAGCCCTCTGATCGTGGCTTACCGGCAGGGCTCCCCCGTGCGCCTCTCGGATGTCGCCGAAGTGGTTGACGCACCGGAAACACTTCGCGCTTCAGGCTACACCAACGGCAAGCCCTGTGTATTGGTCATCATCTTCCGCCAGCCCGGCGCCAATATCATCGACACCGTGGACCGCGTCCGGGCCATGCTGCCCCAGCTCAAAGCCGATATTCCCCCCTCCATCAATATGCGCGTGGTCATGGATCAGACCCTGACTATCCGCGCCTCCGTTCACGATACGGAGCGGACCCTCATCATCTCCGTGTTATTAGTCATCGTCGTGGTTTTCGTTTTTCTGCGCAACGCGCGGACTACCTTTATCCCCAGTGTGGCTGTTCCGGTGTCACTGGTGGGGACCTTTGGGGTCATGTACCTCCTGGGCTACAGCCTCGACAATCTTTCCCTGATGGCGCTATGCATCTCCACCGGCTTTGTGGTTGACGATGCGATTGTGGTGATTGAAAACATCACGCGCTATTTGGAAAAAGGGATGGCGCCGTTCCAGGCGGCGTTAAAGGGGGCCCGGGAGATTGGCTTCACCGTGCTGAGCATCAGCATTTCGTTGGTGGCGGTGTTTATCCCCTTGCTGCTGATGGGGGGAATAGTGGGCCGGCTGTTTCGCGAGTTTGCCGTGACCCTCTCCGTGGCCATCGGTGTTTCCCTGGTGGTCTCACTCACCGTGACGCCCTGCATGTGCGCGCACTTGTTGCGGGAGCACGAATCCCATGGCCGGATGTATCGGACTTCCGAACGCGCCTTCAACTGGGTGGTGAATGCTTATGGGAGGACCTTGGCTACCGTGCTGCGCTTCCCCGCCATTACCCTGACCGTATTGTTGGCGACTATTGCGCTGAACGTATACCTCTACATTCACGTTTCCAAGGGGTTCTTTCCCCAGCAGGATAACGGACGCCTTATGGGGTCGATTCAGGCTGACCAGGACACCTCGTTTCAAGCCATGGACGGTATTTTGCGGCGGATGGTTGACATCGTAGTTGCCGACCCGGCGGTGGATGCCTGCAACGGATTCACCGGCGGAGGCGGCCCCCGCGGGGGTGCCATGAACACCGCGCAGATGTTCATCTCGCTCAAGAATCCCGCGGTGCGAAGAATCAACGCCGACGCGGTCATTGCGCGGCTGCGGCCCCAGCTCGCCAGGGTGCCGGGCGCCACGCTCTATATGCAAGCCTCGCAAGACGTGCGCGTGGGCGGCCGCTTCGGCGCCTCCCAGTATCAATACACCATGCGCGGAGACAATCTTAAGGATTTGCAAACCTACGGCCCCCGCATGTTGCGGGAGTTGCGGACCATCCCGCTGATCGCGGACGTGAACACGGATCAGCAGGATCAAGGTCTCCAGGCGTTCGTGCAGTATGATCGCGCCACCGCGGCGCGCTTTGGGATTTCGCCGAAACTGATTGACAACAACCTGTACGATGCCTTCGGGGAGAGCCAGGTCTCGACCATGTACACGCCGCTCAATCAGTATCACGTCATCATGGAGGTGGCGCCCGAATTCTGGCAGAATCCGCTGTTCCTTCGCCAGGTCTACGTGAACTCGCCGGCGGGGCAGGAAGTTCCCCTGAATGCCTTCACCCAATATGCCCCCATTACCGCGCCGCTGGCGGTGAACCATCAGAGCCTCTCACCTTCGGTCACCATCTCGTTCAATCTCCAACCGGGAATCGCGCTGGGAGATGCCGCGGACGCCATCACCGACCGGGCCAGCAAAATTGGGTTGCCCTCGACCATTCGTACTGGTTTCGCGGGAACCGCACAAGCCTATCAGGATTCTCTCGGCAGCCAGCCTCTGCTGATCGCTGCCGCGCTCATTTCGGTTTACCTGGTGCTCGGCATCCTCTATGAAAGTTACGTTCATCCCATTACGATCATCTCCACATTGCCGTCGGCAGGCGTGGGCGCACTGCTGGCGCTGATGCTCACGCATACGGACCTCACGGTGATCGCCATCATCGGAATCATTCTGCTGATCGGAATTGTGAAAAAGAACGCCATCCTGATGATTGACTTTGCTCTGGCCGCCGAGCGCAACGAGGGCAAGACCTCCCGGGACTCGATCTATGAAGCGTGCTTGCTGCGCTTCCGCCCCATTCTGATGACCACCATGGCGGCGATGCTGGGCGCTGTGCCGCTCGCCCTTGGCACGGGCACCGGATCGGAATTTCGCCGCCCCCTGGGAATCGCCATCATCGGCGGCCTGGCCGTCAGCCAGTTGTTGACGCTGTACACAACTCCCGTGGTGTACCTCTATTTTGACCGGTTGCAAAACTGGCGCCATCGGGTTCGGGGAACAAGTCCGGAGGGGATCATGCCCTTGGCCCCCGAGGTCTAGCCTTCAGAAAGCAGTACACAGAAGGCGGAAAGCAGTAAGCGGTAGGCAGTCGGCAGAAAGGAGTAGGTAGATGGACAGGTGGGAAGCGCGAAGTGAAAAGGCAAAGGGCAAAATGCAAAAGTCAAAACCCAGGATGCTCGCCCTTTTGAGTTTTGCCTTTTGCCCTTTGCCTTTTCACTTTCTCGTTGGCCTCCTGCTTACTGCCTTCTGCTTACTGCTTCCTTCTTGCATGGTGGGCCCCAATTACCACCGCCCGCCCGCCCCCGCGCCACCGGCTTACAAGGAACTCCCGCCCGCAAACTCTCCCCAGGCATCGGAGTGGGCGCCCGCGCAGCCCAACGACGCCCTCGCCCGCGGAAAATGGTGGGAAATGTATGGCGACACGGAACTCAATGCGCTGGAAGAACAGGTGAGTATCTCCAATCAGAACGTCATTGAGACTGAGGCGCAATTCCGCGAGGCTAAGTTCGCCGTCAAGATCGCGCGCTCGAACCTGTACCCCACCGTTTCCGTCACTCCTACCATTGTGAACTCGCGATCGTCATCTAATGTGGCATTTAGTGCGGGGCGACAAACCACTTACGACCTGCCGGTGGATGTGTCCTGGGAAGCCGATACGTGGGGAAGTATCCGGCGCAGCATTCAGGCCAGCGCGGAGGCCGCGCAAGTCAGTGACGCCGAGTTGGAGAACGCGCGGCTGTCGTACCAGGCGGAGCTTGCGCAAGATTACTTTGAGCTGCGCGGCACGGATGGCGAAAAGCAGTTGCTCAATACCACCGTGAAATCCTATCAGGATTACTTGAAGCTCACACAAGACAGATTTAATGGTGGTGTGGCGTCGGGCTCAGACGTTGCTCAGGCGCAGACCCAACTGGAAACCGCGCGGGCCCAGTTGATTGATTATGACGTGGCGCGCGCACAGTACGAGCACGCCATTGCCGTCCTCGCGGGCAAGGCCCCTGCGGAGGTTTCCATCTCTTACGGTTCCATCAAGATTACACCGCCACCCGTGCCGGTGGGACTTCCTTCCATCCTGCTGGAGCGCCGGCCCGATATTGCCACAACCGAACGGCAGATGGCCGCGGCCAACGAGCAGATTGGCATTGCCAAAGCGGCCTTTTACCCCACCATTGGCCTCACCACCAACAGTTCTCCGGTAGGACTTGAAAGTACATCGTTCTTACAGTGGATCTCCTGGCCAAGCCGTTTCTGGTCGGTGGGACCGGGGTTGGCGGAGACCATCTTTGATGCCGGCAAGCGCCGCGCGACGTTGAACCAATCAGTAGCAGCCTATGACGCCACGGTGGCGAATTATCGCCAAACCGTCCTCACCGCCTTCCAGCAAGTCGAGGATAATCTGGCCGCACTGCGCGTCCTTGAGAATGAAGCGAAGGCCGAAGACGCGGCCGTGCAAGCTGCCCAAAATTCGCTGGATATTTCCACTTATCAGTACAAAGCCGGCACCGTCAATTACCTCACCGTCATCACCGAGCAAGCCATCCTTTTGCAAGACCAGGTGCAAGCCCTGAATATTCTGACGCGCCGCATGAGCTCCAGCGTTCTTCTGATTGAAGCGCTGGGCGGCGGATGGAACTCCTCAAAGCTTCCTGCGGTGAGAGATTTGAAGAGCGGCAAGTAGTGCCGAATCTTGCGCCGCCAGCCGGAAGTTTTCAATATGTTTTGGGGAGGGCGGCCTTTACATGCTTGGGAGAACCTCCTCTCTAACCTTGTCTTCTCACCACGGTTGGACGCTCTTGGAAGGGCGGGGCTTTAGCCCCGCCGTTGCAAAGCCATCACGATTATTTCCAAGTCCCGCACCCCGCGCAGCTTGCAGCCGCAAGCTGCGCGGGGTGCGGGACGAATTGAGGGCGGGAGCCGCGATTTCGGCGGGGCTTCAGCCCCGCCCTTCCGGTAGCCCCCAAAAGCGCTTCAGTTCTGGTTAGAAATCTGCGCTAGAATGGGGGCGTTCCGCCACACGCTTATTACCTGCAGTAACGCATGAACACGCTGCCGAGCCACCGCCTGCGAATTCCGATGATTGCCGCCGCTGCGACGTTTGGGTTGCATCTGGCGGGTAATCCGCATTATGGATATTTCCGCGATGAACTCTACCTCATCATTTGTGGGCGGCACCCGCAATGGGGCTACGTTGACCAGCCTCCGATGGCGCCGCTGCTTGCCGCCGGATCGCAGATATTCGGCCACTCGTTCGTCCTCTTGCGCGCGGTCGCCGCGTTCTTTGCCGCCGCCGCCGTTTACGTTACGTGTTTGCTTGCCGCGGAATTGGGGGGCGGAGCCTTTGCCCAGGTTCTCGCCGCGCTCGCGGTGTTTTTCGCTCCCGTCCTGATGAACTTCGGGATGAAGATTTCCACCGACACGGCAGGTCTCTGGCTTTGGCCCCTGGCGGCGCTTTACACGCTGCGCCTCGTCAAAGGCGCCGATCCCCGCGGGTGGCTGGCGGTAGGCGCTGTCGTCGGGGTCTGCCTTCAGAGCAAGTACACGGTTGTGTTCTTCGCTGCGGCTTTGCTGCTGGGCTTGCTCCTTACACCGGAACGCAGGATTCTCCACTCGCGCTGGTTCCTGGCGGGTTGCGGCGTCGGCGGGCTGATTGCATTGCCGAATTTCCTCTGGCAGGTGTATTACGGGTTCCCCACCCTGGAATTCCTGCGCAATGCCGCGCACGGGAAGAACCTGATCGTCAGCCCGGCGCAATACCTCTTTCAGCAACTTCTTATCACCAATGTATTTCTCTCTCTGCTGTGGATTATCGGCCTCTTCTGGCTGCTGGGGAATGCGCGCCTTCGTTTCCTGGGTTACACTTATATCATCTTGATTATTATCATGATGGTGCTGCATGGAAAACACTATTACCCCGCCGATGTATACCCCTATCTCATGGCGGCAGGAGGCGTAGCGGTCGAAGCCGGGACGAATCGACGGAAGGTTCTCCGGCCGATTGTGGCGGTTGCGGTGATCGTTTTGGGGCTCGTTTTCGTCCCCTTCGCCATGCCCATCTTGCCGGAAGAGCAGGTGGCGACATACCAAAACCGGCTGTTCGGGATCCTGCATGTCTCACGCCAAGCGGTTGCGACCGAGCACGCGCCCCAAGCCGAGCTTCCCCAGGACTGGGCCGATATGCACGGTTGGCCGGAACTGGCCGCGACCGTGGCGAAGGTTTACCAGTCGTTATCGCTTGCTGACCGCGCGCAGGCGGTCATCGTCGCACAAAACTATGGCGAAGCGGCGGCCATCGATTTCTTCGGACCTCAATATGGATTACCTCCGGCGATAAGTGGCCATAATCAGTATTATCTCTGGGGAACACACGGGGCCAGCGGCAACGTAGTTATCGACGTGGCGGGCGACTGCGGCGCCCGCGAGCATTTGTTTGCGTCCAGCGAGCGCGCTGCGACCTTCACATCGCCGTGGGTTATGCCGTTTGAAGACGGTATCCCCATCATGGTGTGCCGGGGAATCAAAGAGCCGCTGGCGGAGTTGTGGCCCAGGGTCAAAGCGTACCGGTAAGCCGGATTTCTCACCACGCGTTCGGAAGCGCGGGGCTGAACAGGCTGCGGAAAAACTCGGTTGGTCTATCACCACCAACACCACCCCTCAATTCCTTTTTCAGCACCACCCCGGCGCTCAGCGCGCCACCCCTCCTCATCTGAGGAGGGGTGCATTTTCGAAAACTCCCTCCTGATCCAGGAGGGGTGGCGCGCTGAGCGCCGGGGTGGTTGTCCACGCGGGGGAGTTCTTTCGCGGCCCGTTCCGCCCCACGCCTCCGGCAGCCCTCCAAGACCGCCCAAGCGTGGTGAGAAATCCGCCTTTACGCCCAGCCTTTGTCGGTGAGACCGGCGGCGGGCAAGTGCAGTGACGACCGGCGGCTGCTTCCTTGGATGAGAATTTCATCCTTGCCGACCTGGATGTCGCGCACCGAACCAAAATCTTCCGGGACTTGCACGATGAAGCTTAAATAGCTGGCTGTCGCCTTCCCTTTGGCGGGAACGATGGAAAAAGTCGGGGTGTCGAACAGGGGCGAAACCGCGAAGGCCTCCCGCCGCGTAACCGGAAAGGGTGTGGAACCGAACTCCAGGCCGCGCGTTTGGCTACGGCCGTTCCACGGCGCCGCGGCTCGCGCCTGGTTTTCTTCCCAAATGGCCACCCAGGGAAAATCGCTACGACGGAAGCAATAGCCTAGCAATAGGCGGTGAGGCTGGTTGAGGGCGGCGATGTATGGCACTTTCCGGCGCGGGTTCAGCAAAACCGACACCAGGAATCCCCGCCCCTGGCGCGCGAAGGGGCGCGTAAGGTCAATGCTTCCGCCGGATTCGGCCGGGGCAAAGGGCCAATGAAAGTTGCGCCCGGAGGCCAGCAGTTCCTTGCCCCCATAGCCGCCGGCATGCGTTCTCCCGCGCGTGGCGGGGATGGCGATGCGGCTGGTCTCGTGCCCTAGAAAGGGCGGGCTCAGGGTGACGTGCTGGGTCCAGTGGAAGAAGTGGTCGGCCTTCTTTTCGTTGAATACGGTCTCCGCAATATAGGCCACGGACTCGCCGCGGCGCAGGCGGATTTCACGGCGGAAGCGCAAGCCCGCGATCGGCAGTCGCACCCCAAGCGTGAGGCTGACCTCTTGTGACGTGGTGCGGAGCTTGGTCTTTTGCCATTTGGCCGAAGGCGCTTCCCCGTGCGTTGACAGTCCTTGTGCGGCCTCTTCCTCCGACGGCGGGCCGAAGTAATCCAGGCAAATATTGTGCCCGGCGATGCCGGAGAGCAGCTTGCCTTCATTCGATGGGCCGTATACCGCGGCGTGTTTTTCCGCGCGATAATCCTGTGGCTCAATGGTCTTCCAGGGTGGAACCCAGAGGGGATTGAGGACGGGCAATCCCGTGCCGGGCAGAAACTGAAATTCCGCGATGTGGCCTCCGCCGGGCAGGGTCACCATTTGCACGAGGTCGTTGTGGAGTGTGAACGCCTCCCGTCCGTTCCATTTCGATTTCAAACACGCAAGTTGTTTGGTCATCAGGATGTTTTTCCTTTCCGCAATCAGCAATCTGCTGCCTTGTTCCCCGCATGATGATGCCTCATGACTTCGGCCCTGACAAGCCCCCTTCCTGGTTCGCCATTCCGCCTGCCGGGACCAGGATCCCGCCATCCACCGCGATCGCCGCTCCGGTAATAAAGGAGGCGAGATCGCTTGCCAGGAAGACCATGACGCGAGCGACTTCCTCCGGCTTCCCCATTTTGCCGCGCAGGTGTATGCGGTTGCAGGCCGCCAAGGCGGCTTCCGGATCGGGACCGAGTGACACCGCCCAGCGCAACATCGGTGTATCGATGGCCCCGGGCATCACGCAGTTGGCGCGGATGTTCTGCTTGGCGTAATCGAGCGCCAGGCAGCGCGTGAGTCCCAGAATGCCGTGCTTGCTGACGACGTAGTGCACGGAGTTGCTCTGGGCGGCAACCGACTGCACCGAACCCGTATTCACAATAGCTCCGCCCCCACGCTTGATCATCAGCGGGATTACATACTTCGACATCAGGAAGGCGCTCTTCAGGTTGACGCCCAGCACCAAGTCCCAATCTTCTTCCGAGCAGCTTACCGCCGTGCCGTAGCGCTGAATTCCGGCATTGTTGATGAGGATGTCGATGCCGCCCAACTTCTTCGCGATTTTGGCGACTCCAGCCTCTACTTGCGCACCCTTACTGACATCGAAAGAAAAGAATTCAACCCGCCCGCCCGATTGGCGCAACTCCTTCGTGGCGCGCCGCCCGGCTTTTTCGTCAAGGTCCACCACGGCTACGGTAGCATGCCGTTGCGCGAATTCCCGGCAGCACGCCAAGCCGATCCCCGACGCGCCGCCCGTCACAACCACAACTTTGTTTTGAAAATCCATGGTGAAGAGTTCTCCTTTTTCCCGAGGCCGTCAGCACCGCTCTCGGCGGCCTTCATTTCCATTCCACGCTTCCTTCATCCTACTTCTTCCCGCCGCTGAAATGAAGTGGCGCCACGAGGTAAGATTAGGGCCCGATGGATCAATAAGCCGATGGCCCGCTAGCCGATTTTGCGTCCTATCTTCTTTTCTTTCAGTAACTCATCCCGAAATTGAGATAACCTGTTTATTATCATCAACTCATCCAGAGCACTTTTATAACCCCTTTGTTTTCAGAAATCCATCCAGAGGACTCTTCATTTTTAACATCTTTTGGTCTCAGCGCCCCGCCTCTGACCTGTTTCTGTTTAACTTCCTTATTTTCAGCGACTTGATTATTTACTTCCGTCATGGGGTCCCCCAATTCTCTCCTAACCAACTTTCTTTTCATGAATATAGTCGTTTTCGGCGCGGATTTCTCACCCTGCGTTTGGAAGGGCAAGGCTTTATAGGCTGCGGAAAACGCCCCCGC
>Ga0182030_10005435_pt1 | contig 27049 bp, 25 predicted proteins | sample 812S3MmetaG_FD_121299 | JGI IMG/M metagenome (GOLD analysis project Ga0182030, IMG submission 121299) | Permafrost microbial communities from Stordalen Mire, Sweden - 812S3M metaG (Illumina Assembly) | ecosystem: Environmental > Terrestrial > Soil > Wetlands > Permafrost | place: Sweden...
CCGCAACGAGACCCCCTCGGGCAGGTTCGAGAACCAGTACTTGGTGGGGGCTTCTGCCTCCATCGGCCACTCGATCAGCAGCCAGACCGGCGCCAACTCGGGCTCATCCCGAACATGACCGTGCGCCGGTTGCACCCGGCAGGCGGCAAAGCGGCTGCGCTGCGGACCTTGCGTGCCTTGTCTCCAGGTGACCTGGCGCCACGCCTGGGGCGGCAGCGCCGACGCCAACTCGTGCAAGGCCACGGGTTGCCCACCATAATAGGGCCGGCGGGGTCGGCCGCGGCCAGCTCGCCGCCGCGGTTGCACGCGTTGTGTCGGCTTCTCCCAAACGGCCGTGCTCGACTCTACCCCCACCACGTAGTGCAGTCGGCGATCCACCAGTCCTTGCCGAAAATCGGCGCTATTGCCGTAGCCCGCGTCGGCCAGCACCACCTGGCGGCTCAGGCCCCAATCCAGCAGATGATCGATCAACTCCAGCGCCAGCTCGCTCTTGGTGCGGAAGAGCGTGGAGTCGGGAATCCCGGCCTTGCGGCAACGTTCCGCATCCTCTGTCCAAGCCTGCGGAAGGTAGAGCGCCCAATCCAACGCCGTACTTTCAGCTTCCGTGGCCAGGTGCACCCCGACCGCCACCTGGCAATTGCCCACTTTCCCCAGGGTTCCCGAATACTGCCGGGCCACGCCCACCGATTCTTTACCTTGCTTGGCAAAGCCCGTGTCATCGATAATCCAGGCCACCGTCGGCAGCAACTCTTCCTCCAGGTGTTGCGCCAGCAAGCGGCGAACCGGTTCCCAGGCCCAAGGACTTTGTCCCACGAATTGCTGCAAGGCCTGGACGTTGCCTCCAGGCACCCGTTCGGCCAGGGGCTCGATCGACTTGCGCTCTCCGTCCAGCAGCAAGCCTTGCACGTAAAGCGAGCCGTGACGGCGGCGCTCCGCCCGCCCCACACTGGCCAGCATGGTCATCAAGAACTTTTCCAGCCGATCCGCACAGGCTTGCAGTTCTCGGGCATTCATGCCCCAGAGTCTACGCTCGGCAGCCGGCGCAGTCAAGATTAACTTAACGTAGTAGTACTAGGAAGCCACTATGGCGGAGCCGTCCGGCCTCTGGAGAAAGATCGTTCGGAGGTCCCGCGTCAGATATCTCATTCAGGCGTGCTCCGCGCCCTCAAATCGAGCACCTACGAAGTCGCGGAGAAGATTCGTACCGCGGCAAACTACTTTGAGAGGAATGCGGAACGCATGCGCTACCCTTAGTCCCGCCGCCCATACCACTTCGCTGGCTCGGGCGTCATCGAAGCCGGATGCAAAACCTCGCTCAAGTGATCAGCATTGAGGTTAAAACAGTAACTTCAGCCCAAGTTGAATCTGGCGGGAACTCGTTGCCGTCGAAGTAATCATGCCGGCTGTAGGCGAGGGCCCTCCTGTTGCCGCCGTGTAGACGACTGGATTCGGAGTATTGAGGTTCGCGCGGTTGAAGACGTTGAAAAACTCGGCGCGAAACTGCAAATGGACTCGCTCCGAAAGCGTGAACTTCTTCGCCAGGGAAAAATCTGTTGTTGCCAATCCTGCGCCCTGTAGGATGTTGCGGCCGACATTGCCGTACGTGCCGGCGAGTGGTTGAATGAAGGCGGCGGGATTGAAGTATTGATTGTCCCCACCTTCGATCAAATGTCCCGTAAATTCGGGGTTCCAAGACGGCCGAACCGGATTGCGGCTGTCGCCGTCGTTGGCGGGATTATAGGAAAGTTGCGGTGTGAAGGGCAAGCCGGATTGCAAGGTCTCAATTCCGCTGAGTTGCCAGTTTCCGGCCAGCCGATCCACCCAAGGGCACCCCTGAAACGCCTTACCTTGCCCAAACGGAAGGTCATAGGTGGCATTAATGACCGCGGAATGGCGGATGTCAAATGAACCCCGGCCATAGTCCCAACTGGGCTCAAGGGGATTGGCGGCGAACGCGGGAGAATTCGTCGCCACGCTGGTATTTAAGCTGTCGCCATCGTCGAGAGCCTTCGCGTAGGTGTAAACCCCGCGAAATTGCAACCCGTGACTGAAGTGGTGGTTCACGTCCACTTCCAGACCGTTATAGGAGCTGACGCCTTCCGAGAACCAGTGAGTTGAATTCGACAGGGCACTGTTGGCCAGCGGAGCGGTGGACGAGTTGTACCAGGTCCCCGCAGGGTAGCTTGCAGGGCACGGCGACGCCGGGCAAATCGTTGGAAGCGGAACATTGGCGTCAATCGAAAGAATCCCGTGGTATCCGTGGGAGCCAATATATCCGACGCTGAGCATAGTGTTGGCGGAAAGATGCTGTTCGATCCTGAATGTATACGATTCGACTGCCGGCGTCTGGAGGTTCGCCTGCACACCGCTTGGTACGATTTTCGCCGCCTTATACGTCGCGTTCGGATTGATGGTGGAAAACGCGATACTCTTGTCCGCATAGACAGTATTGAAGGGAGCGGTCTGGTCCAGGCGGTAATCCAGGGCGTCAATCAGCGCGTAATAGAGACCACCACCCGCACGGATTACGGTTTTCTTCGAGGCGAAGGGGGACCATGCGAGACTCACTCGGGGCGAAGGAAGGAACACGGCGTTATTCGCGGAGAAGACGTTGTCGCCGATCACCGGCTGGGTCAAGAGCACTCCATTCGGGCCCGATACATAGTTCGCCGCGCGTCCGTGCGCCTCATTCCAGCCATCCGTAAACTCACCCCGGAAACCCACGCGAAGCTCCAGGCTCGGGCGCAGCTTGATCGCGTCCTCGGCATAATATGCACCCTCCACCGAACGCCATGACAGCGGCGTATAGGATGGGGCGTAGGTGTACGTGCTCACGGTGCCTGCCAGGAAACCCGGCAAGCTGGAAAATGACGCTTGACCGTACTGGTCATTCAGCAGACTGCTGTTGGATTGCACCCGCTGGAACCATAGTCCGGCGGTGATCAAGTGGATGCCGTGGGCGATGCTGACTTGGTCGGTGGCCGTAAACAGGTTGCGCACCGCTGAGAGGTTGCTTCCCGCATTGGTGCCGCCGTTGGTGAGTTGCGACGCGCCATTGAGCGTGGTGCCGCCGCCAATTACGATAGCGCCCACGGGTTGGCCCGCATGGATCCATCCGCCCGGCACGGCGGAAGCTGGCCCAGTGACGCCGCTGTTGAAGTAGAAGCCCCCGCGGGAGAATCCAACCGTCGCTTTGTTGAGGACGTGGGAGGAGAAGACGTGGGTTTCACTCAGGCTCGCCACCTGCTCGCGCAGGAAAACATCGGTAAGGCTGAACGGATTGGCCGTGGGCGAATTGCCTCCGCTGTCGTCCACGGTGTAGACGCCCGCGAACGAATCTTTATCGGAGAGAATTTGGTCCAAGCGTGCCGTTCCAAAATCCTCGCGGATGTGCTGAGGGGGATTGCTGAAAGCCTTGGCGATGCCACTATTCGCCCCCGTCGAGGTCAACAGTTCCGGCCCATTGGCCACAGGCCACAAGCCGAGCAACGGTTTAATACTGGCTACGGCAGCCGCGCGTGAAGTCGCGTCCGGCACCAGCGTCACATCGCTCAGACCAAGAACCTGACGGTAGCCTTCATAGTTTGCGAACAAGAACGTCTTGTCCTTCTTCACCGGCCCGCCCAGCGATCCACCGAACACATTCCGTTGAAAGTTAGGAATCTGGGCCTGGTCGAAGAAATTCCGTGCGTCCAGGTCGCTGTTGCGTAGGAACTCGTAGGCGTTGCCGTGCAACTGGTTTGAGCCGGAGGCGGTCACAATATTGATTTGGGCGCCGGGGCGTTTCCCATATTCGGCGCCGTAGGTGTCCTTTACCAGAGCGAATTCCTGCACGGCGTCCACGCCCAGAAGCTGCCCGCTCGTCCCTCCGGGTGTGTTGTTGACCTCCGAAGCGCTGGTGAATTCCACACCGTTCAGGATGTAGAGATTTTCCTGTGGGCGGCGGCCCGAAACCGCAAACATATTGCCGACGACAGAGTTCGATGTGCCGATGCCGCCGGACCGCTGCGACGTGTAGTTAATGACGCCGGGATTCAGCGTGAGGAGTTGGTCGTAGCTCCGGCCATTCAGAGGCAAGTCCTTCACCTGACGCTCGTTGACAAGTCCAGACACATCGGCGGTGGTCACACCCGCCGAGAACGAGGCCGCTTCTACCTGAACCGTTTGGCGGATTCCTTCGACCGATAGCGTAAGGTCAACAATGGCATGTTGCCCCAGCACAAGCGCGACACTCCGCTTTGCCAAGTTGAAGCCAGTCTTATCGGCGGAAACTTCGTACGTCCCCACGGCAAGCAGAGCCGCTTCATATCTCCCGGCGTCGTCAGTGAGCATGGTGCGAACAGCGCCTTTCTCCGTATTGACAATCTTGATGGAGGCGCGAGGGATGGCGCTGCCAGTCGCATCGGTTGCGACGCCTGATATGGAGGCTTCCCCTTGTGCCCAAACTCGCGGAATCGCCAGGGAAAGCGCAATCCAGAGAATCGGCAGATAGGTGGCGATTAATGCAAATGAGCGTCGCCATGCGCTGCCATTGGGTCGTCTGCGCGCAGAAACCATGAAGGGAAATTTCCAATCAAAACCTGGATGTCTCATTGCCGTCTCCTGAGTAGGTGCAGGGGCATCCGGTTGGCCGGCGCATCCCTGGATTTTGTTTTTTTGTGAGCCCGGTTATTTGCCGTCAATCAGCAAGACCGGAAGTCGATCAAAGCTGAACGCATTCAGAAAGGCGCGTCCAGCAAAAGGTCCACGCACAGCTTGCTCGGGCCGACCTACGAGACGTGAGAAGAAACAGGAGAAAACTTAGAGGAGAGACTTTAGAATGTTCCTGCTCAACGTTCGCCGGGCCGGCTAGATACAGCGCGACGAGCAACACTCTGCGCAGGGCGCAGGGCGACAACAACAACATTGAGCAAGAATTCTAGACATGCTGGATTTGATAGTAGCCAAATGAGATGCCGCCGTCAAGCATTTCTGCAATGCATGAGTGCCATAACGTGGCGGAGGGAATTAGCCCGGACTTCTCACCAGGTTTGGACGATGCTGGAAGGGCGGGGCTTCAGCCCCGCCGAAATCGCGGCTCCCGCCCTCTATACGTCCCGCGCCCCGCGCAGCTTGCGGCTGCAAGCTGCGCGGGGCGCGGGACCTGGAAATAATCAGGGCGGCCTTGCAACGGCGGGGCTAAAGCCCCGCCCTTCCAGAGTCGTGGTGAGAAATCCCGGTTAGAGATCGGGGGTTGACCTTGCGGTTCGGCAATACCTGCGGCGGCCCTTATTGGGAGATGCGAAGAGAAATGTATAATAGCTAGCGTCCGAATAAGTGAAAAGGAGTAGGTTGCTCTCATCTATGAACAATGAAAACTTTTTCTCCTTGCAGGGGCAAGTTGCGGTGGTCACCGGCGGAGGACAGGGAATCGGCGAAGGCATCGCCACCCGGCTGGGTCAGGCTGGCGCGCGCGTTGCGATCCTCGACACGAATCGCGTTGCCGCAGAAGTGGTGGCCCGGCGCTTGAAAGGCGTGGGCCTGCACTGCGATGTCAGCTCGGCTCCTTCCGTCAAGCAGGCCATGGAAGAAGTTCAGCGGCAGCTTGGCCCCATTCAAATCCTGGTGAATAACGCGGGAATTGCCGGGCGGACGCTGCCGCTGTGGGAGCTCGAGGAAAGCGATTTGGACCAGGTCTACGCCGTCAATCATAAAGGCGTGTTTCTGATGTGCCGCGCAGTGATATCCGGGATGCTGGCCCAAGGCTATGGGCGAATTCTGAACGTCGCTTCCATCGCCGGCAAGGAAGGGAACCCCACGCTGATCCCCTACTCCAGCACCAAGGCCGCCGTCATCGGCCTGACGAAAGCGCTGGCCAAGGAAGTGGCGGGCAAAGGCAATATCACCGTCAATGCCATTTCCCCCGCCGTGATCAGAACCAAAATCCTGGACACCATCGCCAAGGAAACCGTTCAATACATGGTGAGCCGCATCCCCATGGGCCGCACGGGGACCATCGAAGAAATCGCCGCGCTCGTACACTTCCTGGTTTCGCGCGAGGCGTCGTTCACCACCGGCCAGTGCTACGACATTTCCGGCGGAAGAGCGACCTATTGATTGGCGTGGGTGTAATGAAGAATTCTACCAGGTAGGTGACCCCCTCACCCCCACCGGCAAAACGCTTGGCCCCCTCCGCCTTGCGCTCCCCCCTCTCCCCAAGTGAGAGGGTTGGTTTTTCTAAAGCCAGAGGTAAAGCTCCGTGCCACGACTTTGGTCCCCTTCGATCGTGCACATGGACAAGAGTTCACAGCCCTCTCCCTTGGGGAGAGGGGGGACCGCAAGCCGGAGGGGGCCCCACGTTTTGCAAGTCGTGGGGGTGAGGGGTCTCTTTTCTCCCATCACGCTCCTTGCGTCTTTGCCGCTTCGCGCCGCTGAGTTCCCCAGCTCGCTGGGAGGAGGTGCGCCGGAGGAAGTCCCCCTCACCCGTTGGCACAAGGCCGCCACCATCTCCCCAAGGGAGAGGGCTGGTTTCGCATGATACGCGCCGCGTCATATCCAGGGGACGCAATCCATCCTCAGGACTGTGGCTGGGGCTTTCGCAGGAATGGTGCGGCTCCGATCAGGAGCGGTATTGCCGGCAGCAGTACCCAGGTGACAATCAGAACCGAAAAGGCCTTCAGTTGAATATTGTGCGCAAAGTGGTTAGCCACCATGATTGCAGCCGGCAGGATCAGCAGGAACAAACCTAGCAGGGCAATTGCCGGAGCCAGCGCGGCGAGTAATTGGTACCGCACGGTGCCGCCCGCACGCCGCGACCAATACGCTGCAACCGCACCCACCATGGGCTGGGTGATGAGCCAGGGGGCAATGAACGCACAGAAAATCTCCATGCTCTTCCCTGTATGGAATAGATAAAAATGCGGTGCAGGACCGAAAACCTGGATGAGCGCCAGCAGTACATTGCTCAGAGTAAGAGCACACAACGCCGGCAACCATAGGGCCTTGGTGCGGTAATTCATGATTCCCTCCTCAGTTTCCACGGCGAGGATTTCCTCCCGAAGTTCCGGCCAGTTGGAAACGGAATCGAGAGCTTCCTGGGCGGCGGCGTTGCTCGTCACTCCGTTCGCCTCGAGGGCTGCGGCGTGGTCCTCCAGATGATCACCGAGTTCGAGAAGAATTTCTTCTTCACGCCGAGGTGCCAACCCCAGTTCCCCCAAACATTTTTTTAGAAGCCCGCGATGATCCGGCATTTGCGACTCCGGTAGTGCAGTAACGACCTTGAACGAACCACAGAAACGCTTCTTGGCGATGGTCCCTGCGGCCACCGCCATTAGGACTGTGGCTGGGGCTTTCGCAAGAAAGGCGCGGCTCCGAGCAAAAGCCCGACCGCCGGCAGCAGCACCCAGCTTACCAACAGAATAAGGACCCCGGGGATTATGATCGCCACGTCGGGGGGTGCGAATGACCGGTATGCAGCTCTGTGCGTGAACAAGGGAAGGAGCATATAAATGAGCAGAGATATAAACGGGCTGATCAAGAAGAAACCTAGCATGCCGAGCGGTGGAGCCAGTGCGGCGAGCAGCCGATGAATAGCTTTTCCTCCGGCGCGCTGCGACCACAAGGCCGCGCCCGCGCCAATCGCGGGCAGCGCGATGAGCCAGGGAAGATAAAACGTGAAGTATAGATGATAACGAGTGTCACTCAGCCAGTAGAAACGTGGAACAAGGCCGAAAAATTGGAAAATGGCCAGCAGGCTGGTGCTCAGGGTAAGAGCGCCCAACGCGGGCAACCATAAAATCTTGGTACGGTAGGTTACCTGGTAGTTCATGGTCATTTCCTCAGTTTCTGCGGCAAGGATTTCCAGGCGAAGCTCAGGCCAGTTGGACACGGACTCAAGAGCTTCGCGGGCGGCTGCGTGGTCCGCCAAATGCTCGCCGAGTTCGCGGAAAATTTCTTCTTCACGCTGAGGACGAAGCCCCAGCTTGCCCAAACGTTTATTGATCAGTTCGCGATTACCCGACATGCGAGACCCCGGCAATGCGATGAGAAACATGTATAGCGCAGACCTGTTCGAAAGGTCTGCGGTTCGTCCCCGATTGACACCCAAAAGCCGCGGACCTAAGGAACAGGTCCGCGCTACGCTGCCGCCCGGCTATCCGGCATGGGTAACTCCGGCGATGCGATGAAGGGCTTGGAAGAACAAGCCCCATTCTGCGCGCAGCGGCGCCAGTTGCTTCTTGCCCTTGGGCGTCAGGTGGTAGTAGCGGCGCTTGCGCCCGCTCGCGGCTTCTTCCCATTTCCCCGTTACCCAACCGCGTTTTTCCATTCGATACAGCAGCGGATAGAGCGAGGCCAGGTTGAAATGGAGGACGCCGCCGGTTTGCTGCGCGATGCGCTTGGAAATCTCGTAGCCGTGCAAAGGTTCCTGGTCAAGCAGCGCCAGGATGGCCAGCTCGCCGCTGCCGCGCTTGATTTTGCTGTCGATTCCAATCACTGTGACTCCTATAGATATGTATCCTATATATAGAGGGAAGCGTTGTCAAGAGGAAAGTGTCGGATGCAGGGATAAGGATCTCAACAAAGAGGCGCAGAGGACACGGCGAGCACACGGAGAAAAACCTATGGGTCAAGACCAAAGATCGTGACCTATGCCGGCGCAAACGGATGTGCTTTTCTCTGTGATTTCTGTGCCTCAGTGGGGAGTCTTTTCTTTGCGGCGTACGAAGATGGGGAGCGGCCACGCGATTCCAGGCGGTGGCCGGGAAGAAAGAGCGGGGGGGGCCGATTCCTTGGGAAGAAATGGCCCCGCTCTTGGATCTAAGACTGACTACAATCGTACCGGCGTACCGGGGAACTATGCTTCCTGTTCGGTTCGCAGGGAGCGCAGACGAGCCGCCTTGCCGCGCAACTTGCGCAGATAATAAAGCTTGGCGCGGCGCACGCGGCCGGAACGCACAACCTCAATCTTGTCGACCACGGGCGAGTGCACGGGAAAGATGCGTTCCACGCCGTGGCCGAAGGATATCTTGCGGACCGTAAACATGGAGTGGTTGCGAGCGCGACGAAGGGCGATTACAGTGCCTTCAAAGACCTGGATTCTTTCCTTTTCGCCTTCTTTGATCTTGACGTGGACCTTTACCGTATCGCCGGGGCGAAACGACGGGACTTCCTTCTTCATCTGTGCTTGTTCAACTTTTTCGAGCGCATTCATGTTTCGATTCTCCCAAACTTTTCGAGAGCACTTCACAGGGGCAGAATTCCAGCCTTGCCGCTCCGGCCTCGAAATAAAATGTCAAATATTGTAGCGGCGAGTTTACCTCGCCACATGACGGCGCATAGCCGCCCCTACTTCTTACCCTCGATCGATTCAAGCCACCGCCGGTCCTCTTCGCTCAGGGGGACATTGGCGAGCAAGTCGGGACGGCGCCTCCAGGTTTTTTCCAGCGCGCGCCGCCGCCGCCACTGGCGAATCTGCTGGTGATTTCCGGATAGCAGAACTTCCGGCACTTTGCAATCGCGAAACTCCGCCGGGCGCGTATAGTGGGGGCAATCGAGCAGCCCGTGCCTAACTTCCGCCGGCGCACCCGCCGGGACCGCGAAGGAATCCTGTTCGCGCGACTCTTCGTTACCCAGCACTCCCGGAAGGAGGCGAATGGTGGCTTCCATAACTACTGCGGCAGGCAGCTCACCCCCGCTCAAGACGAAGTCGCCGATGGAAATCTCATCGGTCGCAAGGTATTCCGCCACGCGTTCGTCAACGCCTTCGTAGCGGCCGCAGATCAAAACCAGGCCCGCAAAATGCGATAGCTCCTCCGCCACGGCCTGGGTCAGCAAGCGGCCCTGAGGGGAGAGCAGAATCACCGGCAGGCCTTTCTCCGGAGCTTCACTCCTGAGCGCTTCCACCGCTCGGAAGATCGGTTCCGGCTTGAAGACCATGCCTGGTCCGCCGCCAAAAGGCCGATCATCCACCGTTCGATGGCGGTCATCGGTAAATTCCCGCAGGTCGTGCAACCGGATCGCGGTGTGGCCCGATGCCACGGCCCTCTTCAGCAGCCCATGCTCCAGGATGCTGCGGAAGAAGTCCGGGAAGATCGTGATGACGTCGAACGTCATGATTCAGGGTGCTGGGAGCTGGAATCAGCAAATTATGAATTCTGAATTATGAATTCTGAAAATCGTCGAGTCCCAGCCTCGATCAATTCTGGCAAAGCCCTCTTGCCTTCAGAGTTTATAATTCAGAATTCATAATTCCTCCAGTGTCCTGCCCTACTCGTTCAAGTCGAGCAAATTCTCCGGCGGGTCGATCACGATGGTCCGGGAGGCGAGATCGATCCGTGTGCAGATTTCCTGCGCCAGGGGAATAAGCACTTCACCTTTTCCGTCCGGGCGTTCGACATGGAGCACATCCACGCCGCCCGTGGATTCAACTTCCGTCACTGTCCCAATTTCCTGTCCCCGACGTTCCCAAATAACGCGGCATCCGTGCAATTCGCACAAGTAGTAATGGTGCGGGGGAAGCGGCGCACGCTGCTCCCACGGGATGAAAACTTGGAGCCCGCGCAGGCTCGAAGCGGTCTCAATTGAGTCGATCCCTGAAAACTTCAGGATGATCCGACCCTTATGTGGCCAACTGGACTCCACATTGACGGGCTGCGGAGTTTGGCCGGGAACCTCCAGGAACACCGATTGGAGAAGATGGAAACGCGCCGGGAAATCGGTAAGGATCTCCGCTGCAACCTCTCCCTTGCGCCCTTGGGGCCGGAGGATGCGTGCGATGGCCAAGAATTGTCCGGCTTCGTTTAGCGCCAATGCCTCTGCCGCCCCGCACGCCGCTTCCGGCCGCATGTGAGACGAAAGGCCCCCTATTCCAGGATCTCCAGCGTAAAGCGCTTCTTGAGCTTCATGCCGGCGGCGTTGAGGATGGTGCGGACGGAACGAGCAGTTCGTCCCTGCTTTCCGATCACCTTCCCCAAGTCGGAGGGATGCACCCGCAATTCCAGAACGGTTACTTGTTCACCTTCCACTGCCCGCACAGAAACCTGTTCGGGATTATCCACTAGCGCTTTGGCGATGGCTTCGATTAGGTCCCTCATCTGGCCCTCCCGCCCACTTGAGCTGACGTGCCAAGGTTGTCGTGAACCAGTGTCTTTGAGAACGTATAACCACAATTCATGCGGGCGCGCCGGTTGGCGCGGGTGCCGGCCTCATCGTTTAGGCCGCTGGCGCCGGAGGCTTCTTCAAGAAACTCTGTACCGTTTCTGAAGGCTGCGCCCCCTGTCCGATCCAATATTCAACGCGCTCGCGTTTCAGTACGATTTCAGGCGGAGTTCGCCGGGGATTATAATGGCCGACAATTTCCACGAAGCGCCCATCACGAGCCCTCTCGCGATCGATCACTACCACTCGATAACTGCTTTTCTTTTTGGCCCCCGTTCGAGCCAGGCGTATTCTTAACAATCTTCCCCCTTTTGATGTTCGATTGTCGATTGACGAGTCTTAATTGGCCTTTATTAATCGTCAATCGGCCATCGGCAATCGAAAATTCATTTTGCCGCCGTTGATCTGGCCTCTCCGAGACTATCACGCCCCCGGCCCTACCGGCATGCGCAGCTTGCTGAGTCCCCGCCCCAGCAGGCTCTGACTCATGGACTTCATCATTTTCCGCATTTGGAAGTATTGTTTCAAGACCTGATTCACCTGCTGGACGGAAGTCCCGCTGCCCTTGGCGATCCGCTTGCGCCGCTTACCATTGATCATCTCGTGATTGCGGCGCTCCTGGGCGGTCATGGAGTTGATAATCGCCTCGATGTGGATCAACTCCTTCTCGTCCACATGCACCTTGCTGGCGTCCTTGAAAATACCGACCTTGGGGAGCATGCCCAGCATCTGCTCCATAGGCCCCATCTTGCGCACCTGCGTCAGTTGATCGCGGAAGTCTTCCAACGAAAAAGTATCGGTCTGAAGCTTGCGATGGACTTCGATCGCCTTTTGCTTGTCGATCTTCTCCTCGGCTTTTTCAATGAGCGAAAGAATGTCGCCCATACCGAGGATGCGGGAGACAATCCGCTCGGGATAGAAGACTTCCAGTTGGTCGTACTTTTCGCCAATCCCCATGAACTTGATGGGCTGGCCGGTGACGTAATGAATGGAAAGCGCCGCGCCGCCGCGGGCGTCACCGTCAAGCTTCGTCAGGATCACGCCGGTCGTGCCCAGCCGCTCATGGAATTCCTGCGCGCTGCGCACAGCGTCCTGGCCGATCATGGCGTCGGCCACCAGCAGGACTTCGCTGGGCCGCAGCTTGGTGCGCAATTCACTGACCTCGTTCATCAACTCCTGATCGATGTGCAAGCGGCCGGCGGTGTCAACAATCAGCACGTCGTGACCGCGGTCGGCGGCGTCCTTGCGCGCGGCCATGGCCAATTCAATGGGCGAGTTGATGCCCGTGCCCGCAAAAATCGGAATCTGGACGGCTTTGGCAATCACCGCCAACTGCTCCCGCGCGGCGGGCCGGTACACGTCGGTCGATACCAACATCGGGCGGCGCTTGCGCCCGGCCAGCCAAAGCGCTAATTTTCCTGATGTAGTCGTCTTGCCGGAGCCCTGTAAGCCGACCATGAGAAAGACCGTGGGGTAGTCCTTCGAAAAAGTCAGCAGCGAGGCTTCGTGGCCGAGGATCCCTATCAACTCGTCGCGAACGATGCGGATGACTTCCTGCACGGGCGAAAGACTGGCGCGAACCTCTTCGCCCAAGGCCTTGACCCGGACACGGTCAAGCAACTCCTTTACTACATTAAGGTTAACGTCGGCATCGAGAAGCGCAAGGCGTACCTCGCGCAAGGTTTGGTCCACGACCTCGTCGTTCAGGACTCCTTGGATACGGAGAGTCTTAAAAACCTTTTGCAGCCGGTCTTGGAGCGCGTCAAACATTAGTGTCAACCAATCGAGGAAACAACACCCTTACACCGGTCCGAGCCCGGTGCAGAACGGCAAAATAGAATACCCGCCCTATTTTACGCCCTTTGCCGAAGTCTAGCAAAGCGCGTCTTATCAATATATCACCAGAATTGGGCCGAGGGAATGACGAAACCTCCGGCGTGGGACGAGCCGGGGGAAGTCGCACGGACCCATGCTCCAGAAATCACATCGCACAACTACTCGATAGAGACATCAATCGCCATAATTAATACATCGAAAGCTTGCATGGCGGAGTACTCGTCATTTTATGTGTGGGGTGCAGGGCGAATGAACCCCCGGACCACTCGGGACAGGAACCCATCGAGATGTTGAAGAATGGCATTGAATTGCGGCGAGGGTTAACATGGGGAAGAATTTTGGCGGTTTCCCTGTTGGTATTGGGTTCAGCACGAATCTCATTCAGCCGGGATCAGGATCTTACGCTCCGAATCCCTCCGGTAAAGACCACATTTAACATCGAAAACCAGCCAGTGTCCGTCACCGCCTCGGGAACGATTACCATGATAGCAAGGGAACAGGACCAAGTGACCTTCCGGCTGGAGTTGGTCGCTGACCTTATCCGACCTCCAGCAAAACATCACCGGAGTTCTTCGCGCTAAATTGGATAAGTCCGAGTCTTGCGGAGAGCGCATAAATATTCAACGCGCCACGCTCAGTCCGGCTGATCCTGCCAGCATAGTAACGGCGCAACTCCACTACGAACGCTGGGCTTGCACCAAAATCTTCGGGAAGCAGACGGCGCATCGTCTGGTAAGAGGAAATGCGGAAGTGCAATTGAAGCTTACTCCCGTGGTGGAAGATTATCGCACGGTGCGGCTGCACCCGGAATTAGGGACGATTCAGGCGGATGGTTCGCTGGGCGAACTTCTCCGCACGGGACCCTTTGAGCAGATGCTGCGCGAAAAGATCAGCCACGCATTGCTGTCCGCCACGGAGAAGGGCACGAACTTCAGTGCAACGCTTCCGTCTGCGGCCCAGGGGTTTGCCACGGTCCGGAGTGCACGGTTCCAGGATTCCGCCTACGGCCGCCTCGCCGTGGTTTTGGACGGAGAGATCCACATCACTTCCGAACAGGCCCAACTGCTGAAGAGCCAATTGCAAGAGCGTGCCCTGCGCGCACAATGATCACCGGCCGCGGGACGAACAGAGACAGGGAACATCTTCCTTCCGGTAGTTTCCCCGGAGCGTCCCAGCGTGGTGAGAAGTCCAATTAGATCAGCCCACCGTCCTTGTGATGAGTTCGCCAACAATAAAGCTGCTGCACCGCCACCGACAGCACGCACACCCCGCCGGCAATGGAGACGCTTACCTCCAGCAGGTACTGAAGCATGTCTTCGTGACTGGAGGCGCTGGCCACAGCCGCCAGCGCAAATCCATGCCCTACGGCCCAAAGGCCAATAATGGCGCACAAGGCGAGGGTCACAACTCGCAAGGCGGTTTTGAACATCGTTACTTACCTCTTCCACCCGAATGGCACACGAACCGGCTGCAATGATTCATACACCCGGATAACGTCTGGGTCAATCCAAAGTGAATCGGAGGGGTAGGGTAGATAAGGGGCCTGGAAAATACGCTCATGGCGTACATGGATTCCTGAAGCAGCAGCCACTTGAGGCCGAACCTGAATTCACCAGGAGTTCCGGCGCTCCAAGCGCGTTGCAACAGCATATTGAACGCGCGCCTAATATCGGCACGCGAAGACAGCAATTCCAGGGATTCCTTACAGGTAGGGGGAAACTAGAGGTTCAGGAGATAGTCGGAAGCCGTCAGGTTTCCGAACCTCACCGTATTTACGCGCTCTCCCACCACGTTGGCAAAGTACTCGAGAATGGCGGTCAACTTCAGGACCACCGGCGTTTCGCGCAATTTCAGCCAGTGGCACACAATCAGAGAAGCGAAGGCCAACCTGAAGTAAAGAATCAAAAGACGCTCTTCATAGCTATAGCGTTGATTGATGTTGGCGGCATTCTTAAGGAGGTAGGTGAGCGCCAGGAAATCACATTTGAGCGTCAGCGTTAGCCGTGGGTATTCTACGGGCGAGCCAAAATCCTCGATCGCCTTCCGAACGGATGGGAACTCCAGGCGATTGGCATTGACAATCGATTGGAAAAACTCCTGCGCGAACTGCCGTCGCAATATTTTTTGGCAGACCGCTTGGAGATAGAAGAAAAATAGCCCAGTCGAAACCATCAAAATCAGGGCCGCCATAAACATATTTTCACCTCGTTGCAACCAGTTAGTCAGCAACGGCCGCTACCAAGGATGCCTGTTTCCCCACCTTCGAACGAACTGAAAGTGCCTCCGGCGTCTTCACGATGGCATAAACCCAAGTCAAAAACATTCCCAGCGTGCATGCCGGGTTTAAGAAGCTGAAAACAAGGCGTGCCATGTGCTCTCCAGAAGTCAAGTGCAGTAGGGCTAGGCCCGCAGCCTCGCCCGCGAACTGGAGACCCATGCCACAAACCAGCAGTCCGAGCTCCTCATCGTCAATCGCGAGCTGCTGGATCATCACGTAAAGCATGGTATTCAGGACCAGGCAACTAAAGTAGAGATTTTGACTAAACTCAACAATGAATCCGGTATAAAGTTGGGTATAATGGCGGGTAAGATCGAGGGCCGAAATTGCCACAGCCAACACGAAGACGAAAACTAGCAGCAAGCGAACGAAGCGCCACAATCTCTCCTCCTGATTGCAAGCGCGCCGGAAGAAACCGCAGGTAAGCAGAAAGGCGCCCAAGGCCAGCGCCACGTCCGTCAGCCAGTAAAAGTAAGCATACTGGCGGGACATTGAACCAAAATAGTTGAGGGCGGCCATGCGCCCCAAGCCATCCAAAAGGAAGAGACCCGCCACATAAAGGCAAAGGCCTTTGAGGCGCCGCCACCTTCCTTGCGCGGCGAGCAGCAAAAGGATAAACGCTTCCATCCCGCAGCCCACATATTCGAGCCCGTAAACCAGGAGTTTGTCACTTGTTGGGAGCACGGCAACAACCATCTCAATCTGTTGCTCCCGCTTCGCTCAACTTGGGCACCGGAAGCAACTTACTGTATCGCAGGCAGCGTCTCTGGGGCAGTCCCAATTCCCACTGCCGACATCGGCGGGATGGGTGCCGGAGCTGTGCCGATTCCCACCCCCGACATGGGCGGGATCGGTGCCGGGGCAGTACCAATGCCCAGCACACTCCTCCGGATCGAAACACTACTCAGGACAACCAACAGAGCCAAAACAAGTGCTAAAAAGTAATTTTTCACGGCTTTCCTCCAGTTAGTCAGAAAATGCCTACGTCGGAGAAAAGCCTAAGCGATTAATTACTTGAAGTCAAGATTACGAACAGTCCTCCACACGCTAGCATTTTGATCCTTACGACCTAAATGTCAAGTATTATCTGCGCCTTCCAACACACCGCACTTCCACGCGCCACTGTAATGCCCTTCCAGTACTTTGGCAATGGTACTAGAGTGCCATTCCCTCACTATAAAATTGGCAACAGCCCCGGCTCCGCCTGACGCCGTTGAAGGGTATGGCTTACGGGCGGTGGGGCGCCTATAAATTTCGCGCCTTGGAGTTGACCCCAAAGGGGGTGAGTGGCATCATACACAGTACTACTTTGGGGCATTACGGAGAGTGCTGGATGAAGAGCAGGAAACAGTATTTGCCAATTACTCTGGTGTTGGGAGTGGTAGGGGTGCTGGTCTTGGCGAGCTTTCCGCCTAAATGGTTTGCCCATGCCCAGGACCCATCGCCAAGCGGGCAACAGCAAACTTCGGGACCACAGCCGGACGTGGGCGAAACGGTTCTGGTTCCAAAGAAAAATACGCCCACTCCCTCACAGCCGACCCCCACGCAGCCGGCAACTGTGACGCCGGAGAAGAAGCCTGAGAAGATTAACCCTAACGAAATCTACACCCTCTCGACGACCACCAGTCTGGTCAACGTGGATGTGATGGTCGTTGACAGCAGTGGAAGCCCCCTCCAGAACCTGGACAAAAAGAATTTCCAGTTATTCGACGACGGCGTCCCACAAGCCGTCACCAACTTCGGAACCGGCGAAGCCCCTATGACCATTTGCATGCTTATTGAGTTCGCCAACCGCAACTGGCGGTTCCTGGTTTTAGCGCTTCGCTACAGTTACTCTTTCTTGGAGGTAATACACCCCAAAGACTGGGTGGCGGTCGTTGCTTTCGACATGAAGCCGGAGATTCTTACCGATTTCACCCAAGACCGCTCGGAGGTGCGTGCGGGTCTCGATCAACTGCGCATCCCGGGCTTTAGTGAATCCAACCTGTACGACGCGCTTGCTTATGTCTTGGACCGTATGAAAGAGGTGCACGGGCGCAAAGCGGTTGTGGCCGTTGTCACCGGCGTTGACACCTTCAGCAAGCTGACCTACGATCAGTGCCTGAAAATCGTGAGGGCATCGGACACACCAATCTACCCCATCAGCATCCTGGAATTCCTGACCATACGCAGCCCCAGAGGCGACAACATCACGACTCTGCAAGCCGAAAATGCGCTCAAAACCATGGCGTCCTACTCCGGCGGCCAGGCGTATTTCCCGCGCTTCGAACAGGAAGTGCCGAGCGATTACCAGCAAATCGCGCAGCAACTTCGCATGCAGTATAGTTTGGGTTTCGTTCCCACCAACGCGACGAAAGACGGCCGGTTCCACAAGCTCAAGGTTGACGTGGTGGACGACCAGGGGAATCCGCTCACGATTTTTAATGAGAAGGGCAAGAAGGTGAAGTACCACATTGTCGCGCGCGACGGCTATTACGCCCCAAAGTCTTAACGGCGCCACGAGGGACAGGAATCTGCGCGTTCTTGCCTGAGTCCTAGATTTCGTCAACGTCCCGCCACTGCGCCTTCGCCCGGTGAGAGGGTAGTGGTGCAGTTCGGATTTTTGCAGCGACGGTCGAAGCCTGCCCAGACACAGGAAGGGTCCGCGGCTTTTAAGTCCATCAATTCCGGCGCTCATAGATCGCCGCTACAGCAAACAGCACCCCTACCCATGAGAGTGGAGGCTTGTCTTTACCCCGAAGTTGACCCCTGAAAGAGGATGAGTGGGCGCATCAATGCGAGAAGTGCCGCACTCCGGTTAGGATCATTGCCAAGTGGTGCTGGTTGGCCACGGCGATGACTTCGTTGTCGCGGACCGAGCCGCCGGGCTGCACGATCGCTGTGACGCCGGCTCGCGCGGCTTCCTCCACTCCATCGGGAAAGGGAAAAAAGGCATCAGAAGCAAGCACGGTGCCTTCCAACGTGTGCTTCAAATCGCGCGCTTTATTGGCGCCCAGCTTCACGGAGTCCACGCGGCTCATTTGGCCGGCCCCCACGCCCACCAGCACTCCCGGCCGCGCATAAACGATGGCGTTCGATTTGACATGCTTCACCACTCGCCAGGCAAAAATCATTGTCTCCGTCTCATCCGGTGAGGGCTGGCGTTCCGTAACGCATTTCCATAGATGAGGTTGGGCCGGCAGAGAATCGGGTGTTTGGACGAGCAACCCTCCACCCACGGCCTTGAATTGGAGCCCGAAGTCGTCGCCGGCCGTGGCTGACATATCGAGGAGGCGGAGGTTTTTTTTGCCTGCCAACCGCTCCAGCGCGGCCGCCTCAAACCCCGGTGACAAGAGGGCTTCCACAAAAAGCTTTGACAATTCTTCCGCCGTGGGTCCGTCCACCGCGCGGTTGAAAGCGATCACCGATCCGAAAGACGAAACCGGGTCGACTTCCAGGGCGCGCTGGTAGCTTTCCACCAGCGTCGCGCCCGAGGCTACCCCACAGGGGTTGGTGTGTTTGATGATGACCGTAGTCGGCTCCTCAAATTCCTGTACCAGCCGCCAGGCAGCCTCCAAGTCCACCAGGTTGTTGTAGGAAAGTTCCTTGCCCTGGAGTTGCGGAGCCGCGGCCAAGCCCCGTCCGGCCGCCGTGGGACTGCGATAAAGCGCAGCTTTCTGATGCGGATTCTCGCCATACCTCAAATCCATCGCCTTTCGGTAATTCAGGTGGAGCGTTTCAGGTAATTCCACATGGGCCATCTTCTGTAAGGTGGTGGAGATAGCACTGTCATAAGCCGCTGACGTCGCGAACGCTTTACGAGCCAGCCGGGCACGCGTTTCCCGCGAAATACCTCCGCCATTTGCCTGTAGTTCTTCCAGGACGGCGGGATAATCGGCGGCATCCACTAGAACCGCGACATCCTCGAAATTTTTCGCGGCCGAGCGCAGCATCGAAGGACCACCTATGTCGATGTTCTCGATCAACTCTTCCAAGGTCACTCCGGACTTCATCGCGGTTTCTTCGAAGGGATAAAGATTCACTACAACCATGTCGATGAATTCGATGCCGTGTTCCCTTGCCTGCGCCTGGTGCTGGGGGTTTGACCGTATGGCCAGCAGGCCCCCATGGACCTTTGGATGAAGGGTTTTTATCCGGCCGTCGAGCATCTCGGGAAATCCCGTCAAATCCGAGACATCCCTCACCTTCAGGCCCTTCTCGCGGAGGAGCTTCGCCGTGCCGCCTGTGGAAAGTAACTCAACGTCCAGCGATGTGAGTCCGGAGGCCAGCTCATAGATGCCGGTCTTGTCGCTGACGCTGATCAGCGCCCGTGAAATTTTGCGCATGGAAACCCCTTGGGAAGGAGTCAGAAGCAAGAATTCAGGAGTCAGAACTCAGAACTCTAATCCCTTCCGAGACCAAAAGGTGGAAGGCACCTTGAAATTTGAATGATCGATGCCAAAGATATCGCCACGCTTTCGGACAGTAACGAGATGGGTGAAAAGGCCTTCCTTCTGACTCATGGCTCCTGAATTCCGTCTTCTGACTCCTGTTTTTCTCATTCCGCTTTCGTGGCTTTGAACTTAACTTTGCCTTCCTCAACCGCGACGGTGAACTGCACCTTGGTGCAGCCCAGCGTTTCTTTTATCTGCCGGGTCTTTTCTTTGATGAACTTGTGGAAGGCGGCGGCGTCAAGGTCGCTGGCGGTGTCGCCAACCCGCTTCCTGGCCTCCTTCATCGCTTGCAGAAGTTGGTTGACCTTTTCCGTCTCCACGTCCGGATCCGAACAGACCACGCGCACGGTGCTAATCTCCATCGGCATTTCCAGGGCGCGCTTCTGTGGGCCGGTCGGATTGCGGCCTTCTTCCTTTTCCTGAAGCTTACGCCGCCAAAGTTGCGCGTTGACGGCGTACTTCTGTACCAGATTCGTAAGGCGATAGCGCTGGCTGAAGCTCAACTTGGACTGGTCGCTGGAATACCTTTTTATTGTGGTTACCACGCGGTAAAGGGTGTCGTGCGGAAGGCGGTGAGACCCACCATTAAAAAAGATCTCGTATTCAACCTTGAGACGGCGAAGATCGTCGTCTAACTTGTTAAACTCTTCGTCAACCGTCACGGGAGCGCCTCAAATCCATCTCAGGAGTCGGAATTATACTCTGTTTGAAACGCGCCGCGTCAACGGAAAGTTGACGGGCATAGCCGACTGTGTTGAAATGTCGTACGGACACGGGATGCGGGACTCGGGACTAGGGACACGGGGTTCGGGATCAGTTCCAACTCTTATGTTCTACACAGTAGGATCAACGCAATCCAGAAATCAGAGTTACACCCGATTCCCCAATCCCTAACCCCGAATCCCGAACCCCGTGCTATGGACTCCCCTCAGAGTGCTCCCGAACCCGCAGCCGGCAACTTGCTCCGACAGATCCCGGCGGTGGATGAGCTGTTGAACCGCCAAAGGTTGCGCGAGCTCGAAGGGCGAGTGGGTCATCGGCTGGTCGTGGAGGCGACGCGAAAGGTTCTTCAAAGCCTGCGCGAAAGGATCTCCCGCGGCAGCTTGGCCAAGGTTTCGCCCGATTGGCTGGAAGAGGAAATCTTCAAGGAAGCTGAAGCCCTGACGGGGTTTTCGCTTCAGCCGGTCATCAACGCCACGGGAGTCATCCTGCACACTAACCTCGGACGCGCGCCGCTGGCTAGGGAAGCGCTGGCTCACCTGGTCCAGGCCGCGGCAGGATATTCCAACCTGGAGTACGATCTGGAGAGGGGTGAGCGTGGCCACCGCGATGTGCACACGGACCGGCTCTTTGGCCAACTGCTGGGCGCCGAGCGGGCGCTGGTGGTCAATAACAACGCCGCGGCTGTTTTTCTGGCCTTGAATACGCTGGCGGAGGGTTCCGAAGTCATTGTGTCGCGCGGTGAGCTGATCGAAATCGGCGGCTCGTTCCGTATTCCCGACGTTTGCGTGAAAAGCGGGGCAATTCTGCGCGAGGTCGGCACCACCAACCGCACGCGTGCCGGTGATTACACCGCGGCGATCAACGAGCGCACACGCGTGCTGTTGCGGATACACCCGAGCAATTTCCGTGTTGTGGGTTTTACGGAACGGCCCGGCTTGGGTGAGCTGGCGGAATTGGCCCGCAAGCACAAACTGCTGCTGATGGAGGATTTGGGCAGCGGCTGCCTGGTCGATCTCACTTCCTACGGCGTGCGTGATGAACTGCCCGCCGGCCTGAGCTTGCAAGCCGGCGCCGACGTCGTAACCTTCAGCGGTGACAAGCTGCTGGGGGGGCCACAGGCGGGAATTCTGGTGGGGAAACGCGAACCCCTCGAGTGTGTCCGGAGGAATCCGCTATTTCGCGCCCTGCGTGTGGATAAATTGACGATCGCGGCGCTGGAGGCGACCGTCTCCCTCTATTTGCAAGGGCGGCTGGATTCCATTCCGGCGTTAAGAATGATGCGCCTTTCCAAGCAGGAAATTGCTTTGCGGGCGGAGCGGCTGGCCAAGAGGATTTCCGCGCGGCCGGGTTTTACGGCTGTCCTTCGGGATGGCGAATCCGTAATCGGCGGGGGCTCCACTCCCGGCCAGACGCTCGCCACTTCTCTGGTGGCGGTTCGGCATCCTCAGTACAGCGCGGCAAAGCTGGAGGAAGCGCTCCGTCGCCGGAAACCCGCCACGCTGGGCCGCGTCGAGCAGGGCGAGTTCATCATCGACCTGCGAACGGTTTTTGATGACCAGGATGATTTGATCGCTCAAGCCTTCGAGCAATTGACGATTGATGATTGACGATTGGAGGTGGTCCTATTCATTTGTCAATCGACCATCAAAATGATTTCATTCGGCAATCGGCAATCGGCAATCGAAAACTATGAAAGCACTCTATTTCGATGGAAAACTCACCCTGCTTGAAGTCGCCAAGCCGCGGCGTGCGCCAGGCGAGGCATTGATAAAAGTCTTGCTGGCGGGCATCTGCGGAACGGACCGCGAAATCTTGAAAGGCTATTCGGGTTTTCACGGCATTCCGGGCCATGAATTCGTCGGGCGCGTGGTGGAATGCGACGACTCGCAGTGGGTCGGCCAGCGCGTGGTGGGAGAGATTAATCTTGCCTGCGGCCATTGCCCATGGTGCGCGAAAGGTCTCGGCAGGCATTGCCCGCATCGAACAGTTCTGGGGATTGTGAATCGCCCTGGAGCGTTTGCGGAATATTTGACTCTGCCGGTCGAGAATCTGCACAAGGTTCCCGACGAGATTTCTGACCCCGCCGCGACCTTCACTGAGCCCGTGGCGGCGGCATGCGAAATCCTGGAGCAGATGACCCTCCCAGCGGGAACGTGTGTGGCCATCGTCGGCGACGGACGCTTGGGGTTGCTGGTGGCTCAGGTGCTGAAGCACGCCGGAGCCCAAGTGACGTTGATTGGCCGGCATGGATGGAAACTGGAACTGGCACGCGCCTGGGGCGTCCGTGTCTTGAGCGAGGGCGATGTAGGGCTTACCCCCAGCAGCTTTCCCGTAACGGTAGAAGCCACGGGCTCGCCCCGCGGCATCAACGAGGCACTGCGCCTGGTGGAGCCGCGCGGCACCCTGGTGATGAAATCAACTTTTCACGGCGCAGCGAGCTTTGATGCCACCAAGCTGGTAGTGGATGAGGTCACTCTGCTCGGTTCACGTTGCGGAGTCTTTGCGCCGGCACTAGAGTTGCTCCGGCGGGAATATGTGAACGTTCACCATCTGATTACCAAGACTTTTCCCTTGGAACGGGGAATTGAGGCCTTCGAGTATTTGGACCAAACTTCGGCTTTGAAGATCCTGCTGGAGATGGGATGACCGGCCGTAGCGCAGGGCCCGCTTTCCGGCCCTGCGGCTTTTCCACCCTGCCGTTTCTTTGCGGGCGCGAGCCGAAAGGCTTTAGTCCGATTGCAACGCGGCGAAGGCCGGCCGCCGCTGGGAGAACCGCAGGGCCGGAAAGCGGGCCCTGCGCTACATCCCCATTTCGTATGAGGGTAAATGGCATGCGCGCTTTAGCGGGTCGAAAGTCCGTCCTTTTCCACATTCAGATGGTGTTGCTCATCACTGTGGTACTCAACATAGGTGTAGCAGATGGGAAAAAGAAAGCCCCACCGCTTCCGCCCACCGGCTTGCCCGCACGCATCAACGACTTGGCGAAGCAACTTCCCGGTGTGATGCTGGAAGATGCCGGCCCTATCCTCAGCCAGGTTCAAAAGTTGGTGATGGATCATATGGCGGAGTGGATGGCCAATCGCACGCCGACAGATGTTGAAACGCGTCGCGAGTTGGAAAACGCCTTCTCCCTGCTGCACTATCCCTTGGAGGGTCTGCCGGCGGCTTTCGCGCAACCTTGGAAAGGCCAAATAGTGGTGGGCGCGGGTTACACCTTCGGTTGGACGGACTTTGATCGTCAGAACGTGGTGGCGATCTTTGCAAGCAGTGCGGGCAAGAGCCATTTTGTGACTACCACGAACTTCGTTCCTCGCACCGACCTCCACTATGAAATGCTACCGCAGCTTGCCTGGGACGACCTCCGGTTCTTCATTTACGGTTTCCGTCCCGGTAAGAGCCAGCCGCGCCTTTCTGTGGTTCTCTATTCCTTTGATGGACAGAACCTGAAGCCGCTCTGGCAAGACCAGGACATCTATGACGGAAAGATGGATTTCCTGAATGATAAAGTTACCATCCGCTACCTGAAAGAGGATGAGTACGTGCATGCGGTCGCGGAAAAACGTAATCCTCCACGCCACTTGGCCACGTACCAGCTAAATGCCGCGGGAATTCAACTCGTGGACGACCACGAAATTCCTTTCTGACAGCCTTCAGTTGTCAGTCATCAGTTCTCAGTCGCCCTAAGGACGGGCCGCTTTTACTGACAACTGAAAACTGATGACTAGTAATTTTTGTTCGCCCCTTTACCAGGGCTTGCTAGACGCCTGTTTACCCCTTATACTCTCGCCTGAATTTTGCCGTCTCCTAAGGAGGAATTATGACTTTCATTTCACGACGTGATGCAGGGAAGCTTCTATTGGCGGGATGTGCGGGGGCACTGGTCCCGGCCGGGAAACTTCGCGGCGCCACCAGGATCAATTCGGTCATTCGGGGAGTACAGATTGGCGCGCAAAGCTACTCGTTTCGCGACCGGCCTCTCGACGCCTGCATTGAAGCTTTCCAAGCAGTCGGGTTGGGCGAGTGCGAGCTCTTCGAAGGACATGTGGACCCGCCCGGCCTGAAAGGCGAGGAGCTGAAGAAGTGGCGACTTGAGGCGCCGCTCAGCACCTTCAAGGAAATCCGCAAGAAATTCGATGATGCGGGCATTCTCCTTTATGCCTACAACTACAGTTTTCGCAAGGATTTCAGCGATGAGGAGATTGAGCGCGGCTTCCAGATGGCCCAGGCGATGGGGGTAAAGTACATCACCGCGTCTTCCAACGTCAGCGTGGCCCCGCGCGTCGATAAGTACGCGCAGAAATACAAAATCATGGTGGGCTTCCACGGGCACGACCAGACCTCCAACCCCGATGAGTTTTCCACCCCGGATACTTTCGCGCGCGCCATGAACGGCGCATCCCGTTACATCGGCGTCAATCTTGACATCGGCCACTTCACAGCCGCGGGAGGGGATCCCGTTGCGTACATTACCGAGCACCATGCAAAAATCGTCACCTTGCATCTTAAAGATCGAAAGAAGAATCATGGCGATAATCTGCCCTTTGGCGAGGGGGAGACACCCATAGTGCCCGTGCTGCACTTGCTGCGTGACAAAGGCTGGAAGATTCCTGCCAACATCGAATACGAGTACGGGAAGCCCGGCATGGACACGGTCGCCGAGGTCAAGAAGTGTTTCGAGTACTGCAAGAAGGCTCTGGAGAGCTAAGGGTATTTCCCACTTGGTAAGACTGGTGAGGGCGGGGGAACTCCGCCGCCCTCGCCAGCGCTCGCGGAACCGTCCTGATCCCTAGAAGCCGTGGTTATGCAACCTAGCCTGTCGGAGATAGATTTTGATTCCTACTAGGGGAAGGCTGGGGATTGTTTCACGCAAGGCGGTGGTGGAACCGGTCTTTGGACAGATCAAAGAGGCGCGCGGGTTTCGGAGATTCCTGCTGCGAGGACTGGGGAAAGTGCAGGCGGAATGGCAGATGATCTGCGCCCCACACAACCGGCGGAAACTCTTCCGCTTGGGATGGAACCCCCAGCGAACTACCCGGGTCCTTCGCGAAGTTTACCCCGAGCGAAGGGAATGGGCTTAGGATGACGCTAGAGCTGCGTTTTTCCGCAACCCGTTCAGCCCCGCCCTTCAAGGCGCGTGGCAATAAATGCGGCCTACTTCTTCTTTTCCGCCTGCCACAGGCCGAGCGAAAGGGCACGGCCACAAAACGGGCAATAGTTGACTCCCCAATAATCGTAGCCATGCGGCGAAGCGGCCCGGATGAAATACTCGGTGTTCAAATCGTTCACGATTCGCCCGTCATCAATGCGATGTTTGGCGCCAAAGTAAAACGCGCCGCGCTCAATGGCTTCCCCGAGCAGGTCACAACAGAACATTTAGTTCTCCGTAAAAGGCGTTGGGGGATAAACGAGGGTAGAGGAAGGGCGAGGACAAAGTCGTCCTTCAATGCACGAGGTTTACATGCCAGAAGCGGCGCAGCGAGAATGCCTACTTCCTTTGCCCTCCCGCGTGTTCCCTGTCCTTCCCGCCTGCTGCCTTCGACTCTACCCCAGGAATCCTCCGCCTATCTCTCCAGCTTGAAGCCGACCTTGATGGTCACCTGAAATTCCGTCACCTTGCCGTCGTCGATGCGCCCGCGCTCGGCGACCACCTCAAACCACGCCATGTTTCGCAGCGTTTTTGCCGCCTCGGTGACGGCGGCGCGCACGGCCTCCGCAAAGCTCGTCGGCGATGTCCCCACCAGTTCAATGATTTTGTAAGTCCCTGCCATAATGTATCTCCTTTTCTTGGAAACTCGGGCTAGGCGTCCACGCTTTTCGCTTCACCTTTTTCGATGGGCGCTTCGATGAGGTTGCCCCACTCCGTCCAGCTTCCGTCGTAGTTGCGGACCTTTTCGAAGCCCAGAAGGTACTTGAGGACAAACCATGTGTGTGAGCTGCGCTCGCCGATGCGGCAGTAGGCCACCGTCTCTTTGTCGGGGCGCACGCCCTTCGCTTCGTACAAGGCAACGAGATCGTCGTAGGCCTTAAACGTTCCGTCGTCGTTTACGGTCCTCGACCAGGGGACGTTTGCAGCACCGGGGATGTGGCCGCCGCGCTGCGCAGTTTCCGTCATGCCCGGAGGCGCTATAACCTTCCCCGTAAACTCGTCGGGCGAGCGCACATCGACGAGATATGCTTGCTTCCCGGAAAGAATCTGGAAGATGGTGTCGCGCCGGGCGCGCAGGCTGGTGTCAGTCATGCCCGTGCGATAAAGCGTGGGCGTAACCGCCGTCACCTCGGTCGTGAAGGGCCGCCCTTCCAGTTCCCATTTTTTGCGGCCACCGTCCATCAGGCGCACATCTTTGTGGCCATAAATCTTGAATTGCCAAAAGGCAAAGGCGGCGAACCAGTTGTTGTTGTCGCCGTAAAGAATCACGGCTTGGTCGTTGGCGATTCCCGACGTACTGCAAAGCTCCTCGAATTGTTTTGGGCTGGGGATGTCGCGCCGGACATTGTCACTAAGCTGCGTGGCCCAATTCCATCCCGTCGCGTTCTTGAGGTGCCCTTTTTCGTAGGCGCTGGTGTCCACGTCCACTTCCACCAGCCGGATATTCGGGTCATCGATATGAGCGGCGACCCATTCCGTGCTCACCAGAACTTCCGG
>Ga0182030_10005437_pt1 | contig 27045 bp, 27 predicted proteins | sample 812S3MmetaG_FD_121299 | JGI IMG/M metagenome (GOLD analysis project Ga0182030, IMG submission 121299) | Permafrost microbial communities from Stordalen Mire, Sweden - 812S3M metaG (Illumina Assembly) | ecosystem: Environmental > Terrestrial > Soil > Wetlands > Permafrost | place: Sweden...
ACGCTGCCATAAATTACCTTTTGGCCCAAGTTCGCATATTCGATGTCATTTTCAAAGAGCTTGTGTGCAACAAATTGTTTACTCACCATGACATATCTTCGATTTTGCCATAAAATGAATACTAACAAATTTATCCCTTGCCAAGTATAAGTGATATGCGGTGCCAATTTTTGATGATCAATATAAATGGTATTGCTCCGTTTTCGGGACAATTTTTACATATTTCAAAGAGCGGTGCTAAGGAACGATGACGAAATACTAACCGGTATATTGTATGTTTTTTATTTTGCAGTGTATTATTTTACTATTTGTATGACAAATGCTTATAAGGTTTTTGTTTTTGAGCCATTTTACTGTTTTAGAGGACGTTTTACCCCCACATTTCCGTGTTTTTTTTCAGAGTGAAATTTTTTTTCGGTGCTTTCACTATGCATAGAACAATATTTTAGTATTTTATAATTTTGATAATGTGAACATTTTATCTTTCAAACTGCTTTTGTAAGAGGCAAAGTTAAGAAAAAATAGTTATAACTAATATTATTTTTTAGATTTATAAAATAATTAACGATAGTCTGAACCTTGATTTTCGTGATTAAGGATTAGCATGACTTTCCTGTGGTTTGGGTTTTGCAGGCGAGACGCTTGCACCTATTAAGACCAAGCGCGACGCTTGGACTAGTGCATGCCTGGCCTCGGTTTTTCGTGGCATAAACGATCTTAAAACTTAACCATGCTTAACAACAGTTGCTAAAACCCGCCGCTTTTTAGTGCCTGGCAAGGGGTTTTTTGTAGCACAAGCGATCTTAAAACTTAACTATCATTAACTATCCTTAACTAAACTTAACCTTTTGAGACGAGGGAAGCCAAATTGGGTTTGTTTCGGTCAGGTCTGGTTCTGAAATAGGGGACACCCTGGCTTTTCCATATGTTTTTTGAAGTTGTAACTTTTTTCCCTGACAGTTTGCTTAAAGTTTGCATGTTATTTTAGTTTGCAGGTGTAAATGTCCGTTATTAAAATTCAAAAAGGGTGTTGCTACGGGTAGGAAAATTTTTTGTCCGAACGATGATTCTCCTTCCCGCAATAAGCGGGACAGGGATTAGAGGACTAGCATGACAGTAGGGGTAGGGTTTCTATTTGGGGTGGTGGGGTGGTTGGGTTTCGCAAGCGCGACGCTTAGGACTAGTGGGTTGTGTTAATCATAAATATCCTTTCTACTTGTCCGCAGCGATGATAAACACGGTGAGCATACGGTCACTAATATCATACATTATCCGATAGTCACCTTGCCGGATCCGATAACCAAGGCGACCTTTCATTTTTTTGTAACCATGAGGTAGGGGATCACTTGCCAAGCCATTGATAGCATCTTTCACCCTGGAATAATCGGGTTCGGGAATACCTCCAGCTGTTTTTGTACCTGTTTTTCAATGAGGAGCAGATACATTAATGTTTGCGTTTTTGTTCTATGGTTTTAAACATTTTGGCTACGGGGATAAACTCCTGCTTGCGGGCTTTAACTTTATCGTAGGCTTTAATACAGGCATACTCATCCAATTCGTCCAGCATCTTTGCATAGTCTTTAACAGGCAAAATTACCGCTACTTTTTGCCCATGGTCGTCTGTTACAAATTGATTTTTCATTATTGCAATTTATGCAAAATTAAGATTATCCGGTGAATTAAAGATGGAGGGTTAGTGAGGCTCCGCAAGTGGGGCGCTTGCACCTATTAAGACCAAGCGCTACGCTTGGACTAATGGGCTAGTGGGTTATATATTTAATGACACTTAAAGTCCGTTGACTTAAATGCCACATGAAACTATCTTGTCCCCGTGGACATTAAGCTAAAAGTAGGTCAGCGGATAAAAGAACTCAGGCTTGCGCTAAAATTATCTCAGGAAGCATTGGCAAATAAAGCTGATGTTGATCGTACTTACATGACTGATGTCGAAAATGGGCGCCGTAATATCTCTGTGGAAGTATTAGAAAGAATAGTTATTGCTTTAGAAGTTTCCTATTCTGAATTCTTTAACTCTAAAGAATTTAAGAAATGAGCCAGGCGTATTACAAGAGCAGTGTAAAGAATTTTTTATTAGAAAGTATTGATTCCATAAAGGGTAAACTTGACAAGGGCATTACTCAACATGCTCAAATATGGACGGTTCAATTTACATCGTGGGAGAGTTCGATTGAAATTCTAAAAAAACATTTAACGCAAGTTTGTGTTGAACATTTAGATGCCGAAAATTGGACGGTTCTTCTAGAGTATGAAATACCAAGACTGCAATCAAGGATTGATGTAGTTCTTATTGCAGAGGATTTGATTTTCGTAATTGAATTTAAATATGAAAGAAAAAAGTTCGAATTAGCTGACCAAAGACAGGTCGAAGATTATGCTCTTGATTTAAAAGATTTCCATCTACTAAGCAGAGACAAAATAATAATCCCATTATTATTGGCGCCATTGGCGCATGATATTGCTCATGACATTCTACAAGACGATGGAAATTTAGTGCAGAAAACGATCAAGGCAAATACCAAAAATTTATCCACTTTAATTTTATCCGCCTTTAATTTGAATCATGATGATGAAAGCGTTAGTATCAATGTAACAGAATGGGAGAATAGCGTTTATAGTCCTACACCAACAATTATACAAGCTGCTCAAGCTCTATTTGCAGGAAAAAAAGTCGAAGCAATTACAAAATATGGCGCAGAAAATTTATCATCAACAACTGACTACATTGTTCAAATAATTGCAAACGCCAAAGAGTATAAAAAGAAAGTAGTATGCTTTGTTACTGGCGTACCTGGCGCTGGCAAAACACTAGTTGGGTTAAATGTCATTCATAAAGAAGAGTTTATAGAAGAAAATAAATCCAGTGCCGCATATTTTTCTGGTAACGGGCCATTAGTTAATGTACTGCGGGAAGCATTAACAAGAGATGAGTATGAGAGGAACAGAACTTCTTTTATAAATGGTCAACTTAAAGAAAAACCATCTAAAAACATTACACAAACTAAAGTAGAATCCAAAATTCAAAACCTACATAACTTTCTTAAAGATGGAGTAAGGAATATAATTGCACCTCACGAAAGTATTGTAGTCTTTGATGAAGCACAGCGTTGCTGGGATGCAGACAATGCGTATAATAAAGCAGTTCAAAGCAGAGTTAAAAATGATAATCCATTAAGAAAATCTGAAGCAGAAATCATTTTTGAAATAATGGATCGACATAATGATTGGGCCGTAATAATTGCACTAGTGGGTAATGGTCAAGAAATAAATACTGGTGAAGCAGGAATTGGGGAATGGGGGCGAGTTTTAAAGGAGAAATATAATCACTGGCAAGTGCATATTTCTCCCGAGTTATCATTTGATGATTCAAGCAACGCCATTAATAAACTTTTTGAGGAAAAACCAAACAACGTGGACATGCAAACCAATTCATGTCTCCACTTGTCGGTTAGTCAAAGATCTTTCAAAGCTAGTAACCTAAATGATTGGGTTAATGCGGTAATTGACAATGACCCGACTAAAGCAAAAAGCCTATATTCACTTATTCACCAAAGGTATCCGATATTTATAACTAGAGATCTATTAAAAGCCAAAGAGTGGTTAAATAAGTTAAAGCAAGGAAATAAAAGAATCGGATTGATTGCCAGTTCGGGAGGTTTACGCTTGCGGCCATATGGTATTAACACGAAAGAGGAAATTAATGTGCCATACTGGTTTCTAAATAATGAGAATGATGTTCGCTCTTCATATTATTTAGAGATTGTAGCTACAGAATATAAAATACAAGGATTAGAAATTGATTGGGTTGGAATTTGCTGGGACGGAGATTTAAGGCGCGATAATGGACATTGGGATTTTAAGAATTTCACAGGTACAAAATGGGGCAATGTTCACAATAGCGACGATAGACAATTTTTATTAAATAAATACCGTGTTCTATTAACAAGAGCCAGGGAAGGAATGATATTATGGATACCGGAAGGGGACATAGAAGACATTACCCGCTCGCCAGAAATTTACGATCCGATTTTTGGGTATTTTAAAGAGTGTGGCGTTAAAGAAATTTAGTCCTCCATAGCAAGAAATGCAAATCCGCAATACCATATTTTGCAAAAATGAATTTGATACTCTTCCTTTTTATGAATGAACTCATAAAAATCAGTTCTTACTCCGCAATTGGGGCAAGTGGTAGGCTGATCGTTTAATAGAAATACCATAATGCTCTTTTCTGCCATACTTGCAAAAATGAAATTTATTGAACGAAGTAAATTCGCTTATGAGTCACGTTGCATAAAATGTGGGAAACTTTATTAGAGATGGAAAAACCTGCGCACCAGCAATTCGGGCTTAGTGTCCTTGCCCTTTATGCGGCTCATGTTGAAGCTGCGGGTTTCTTTGGTGTGCACATCGGCCATGGGGCGAAAATAATGGTAATACTCCGCAAGGGATAAATTTGTGAATTTTGATTTACATATTGTGCGCATAGAAACATCCCCCTTTACCCCCTTCGCTCTGCACAAAGCCAGTGCTAAAGGGGGAATACCGCATCAAGTTGATTTTGCTTAATACGATGTTTCGACAGCTTAAAATATTGCAAATTTACCCCTTGTGGAGTATAGTGGGGAATGGTTCCTGCCGACGGTCTGGCTTTCGCTACCACCTTCGTTGCTGCCTTCGCTACCACCTTCGTTGAAAAAACTACGGCGGTTGATAAAAAAAGCTATGGCAGTTGAAAGAAAGAGCTATGGCGGGCGAAGAATGGTAAATGGTAAATGGGGGGAGGGTGTTTTGATGGTTTTTTTATATAAATTTGCATTATGGAAAAGGATGATATACTATCTTCCATTAAATCGCAAATTCTTCGGGTAGCACCCGACGCAAAAATAATGCTTTTTGGAAGCAGGGCCTACGGTACCCCTACAGCAGAAAGCGACTGGGACATACTTATATTAACTCCCCAGCCTGTAAATGCCGATTTAAAAAGAAACATACACGACACTCTCTTTCCCCTCAACCTAAAAATTGCTGCCTTTATTAATACTATAACCGTACAGGAAAATGAATGGCATAAAAACCCGTCGTACTATTCATTGTACCAATCAGTTGCAGGCAGAATGGTAGCGTTATGAACAGGAAAGAGGAAAGTTTTGCTGATTATACTGAAAAACAAATGTCATGGAAGCAAATTTACACCATGCTGAAATAAATACTGAACCGCACCGCCTCAGCATTGAAGATTATAATAAGGCGATTGACGAAGCACTGGCGCAGGTGAAAGCCGGAAATTATGTGAAACAGGAAGATCTTGAAAAGGAAATCGAAACGTGGTAAAATCTCCATGTTCCAATATTCGGAAAATCCTTACACGGTTAGGTAGGAAAACATTTTAATTTCTAATACCTCAGCACCGTAGCTTGTACAAAAACATCGCAATATTCCTGTTGATCCTACGTTTTACCCGGCACAATGGCCAATACAATCATCACAAAGATAGTCGTCTTGCTTTTTATTGTTTTGGGATTAGCAGCGCCGGGCAGGGCCCAGGTGGGCATTGCTGCGGGGCTGGAGTATGGTACGGCAATATTTGCCAATAAGGCGGTATTTGCGACGCGGCCATCAACGGGCATTGCCGCCGAGCTGACCTTTCGCCCGCGGGATAGCCGGTTGTACCCATCACTCTCCTGCCTGTTCAAAACTATTACGGTTCCGGTGCGTAACAGCACTTTTTCAGGCCTCGATGATTTTGCGGACCTGCACCAGTTTATGCTGAAACTCAACTACCGCACGAGCGACGAGCCGAGCTACACGGCGGTGTTCCTGGGAGTGGGGGTAGCCCAGATAGCGCCGCAAACGAACTTCAATGATAATACGGGGAGTGCCATAGCCATAAACGATACGGGGAGCACCAATCTTTACCCGGCAGTAGAGCTGGGAATAAGACGGATGTGGAGAATACTGCCCAATGGAGGTTTTTACCTGGGGCTGGAGGGTAGCGTGTGCTACATACATATGCACGCGCAAAACCAGTACTACCTGCAGCAGGGAGCCACGGTGGCCGAGGCTACTATAGGTGGCGATGTGATAGTGCCGGAGATAGCGGTAACGCTGCACTACTTCTTTATGCGCAGGGGAGAGGCCGACTAGTGCGCCACTATCACTTTGCTCAAGTAATTGATATTTTCGCCGGCTACTTTTATGAAGTAGATGCCGGAAGCGAGGCCTGCGGTGGACAACTCCAGTTCGTTTTGGCCGGGTGTGATGTAGATTGATTCCTTTCTTAGGATGGTTCCTAACTGGTCTGTAAGCGATACCTCATTGCTGCCCGTGAATGTGCCACTGATGCGGATGTGCAGGGCATCGGTAGCCGGAACGGGGAAGACGGTTATTTTGCTTTCTCCGGTGGTGGTGGCGGCGACGCCAGAAGGAACGCCCGTAAATACTGATGTTATGGCGGTTGCTGTATCACTGTTGCCGCAATAAGGTAAGTGGTACATCTGCTCTATGGTGCGCAGGGTGCGGTAATTATTGGTATACTCGCCATAGGAACCGCCAACAACGCTTTGCCCTATGAAGAGGTAGAGGATGTGCTCAAACGTGTCAGACGATTCATCGAATCCGAATATCATAAGACTGTTATGGGTTTTGGCCCATTGTATATAAGGGTCGAGGTTGTTTTTGAACCAGGTATCGCCCGGCAGTATGGCGGTAGCATCTGATGGTGTGTGCATATCGTCGAGCAGGTCGGGGACAACAAATGAGACCGTGGGCAGGGAGTCGAAGTCGTGAGGAAAAGCGGTGAAGGGCACATTGGTGGCCGGAGGTAACTGGTTGGTGCCGGTGCCCTGCCAGTTGCTCCAGGGATTGTGCTTGCGGGCGTAGTTGCCTGAAGTAGTGCCGAGGAAACCAACGGAAGGAAGACTGTCTGAATAGCCAATAAATGTATAGCCGCCGGCTATGAGCGATGCGCCGAGGTTGCAATCGGTAAACTGTACTGATGTAATAGTGCTGCCGGAAACACCCTGAGTGGACCCTGAGAAAAGCATGAGGTAATTAGGCTGGCTACCGGAAATGAGGGCATAATAATCCGTGAAAAGTGCAGTATGGGAATCGCCGATGAGGCTGTTAATATAGGGTGCCAGAGGATTGCCCACAATTTCGGTGTAGTTGCGGTTTTCGTCCCACATAATGACAATATGGTCGGGAGTTGGGAGTGTTTGGGCTAGGGCAAAATGGGTGGCAAGTAATGCGGATAGACAAATGGCGTATTTTTTCATGCTTTATGAGATAATCGGCAAAAGTAAATCCGCCCCGTGCCATCGGCATCATAAGTAATGTGAGCAAATGATTATTAAATTGTTAAGGATGTGGGAAATTGGTTGATTGGTTTCCGCGTTCGCTACCACCTTCGTTGAAGAAACTACGGCGATTGATAAAAAAGCTATGGCGGATAAAAGAAAAGATGAAAACTGAAAAGTAGGGAGAGGCGTTTTGATTTTTTTGTGAATTGAAAAAGTTTAATGGGATAGACACATATTTATAATCTGCTGCTATGCAGTTAAAATCGCGTTAAACTGTATATCCATATTTTGTTGCCAATGGGTACGGCCTATTTTTGTACCTTCGCACACTTTCACAAAGTAATTGATGGATATATTGGACTCAATTGACCGCAGCAAGCTGCCAAAGCATGTAGCCATTATTATGGATGGCAACGGGCGTTGGGCAAAAGATCGGGGTGAGGACAGGGTATATGGCCATCATGAAGGGGTACTCAGCGTACGTGAAATTGTGAATACGAGTGCGGAACTGGGCATACAATATCTGACGTTGTACGCCTTTTCGGCCGAAAACTGGAACCGCCCCAAGGCGGAGGTGGACGCCCTGATGGAACTGCTGGTGAACACCATAAGAAAGGAAATAGAGGAGCTAAAGAAGAATAAAGTAAGGCTGCATATCATAGGCGATTTTGCGAGCCTGCCGGAAATCTGCCAGAAGGAACTGAACGAGGCCAAGGAAATGACTGCGGATAATACCGGGCTCAACCTGATTCTTGCTCTCAGCTACAGCAGCCGCCAGGAAATAACGGAGGCAGCACGGAAAATAGCCGAAAGTGTGGTACGGGGAGAACTGAAGCCTGAAGACATAAACGAAAATGTGTTTCATAGTTATCTGTATACGGCTGCATTTCCTGATCCTGAGTTAATGATAAGAACAAGCGGAGAGTACCGGATCAGTAATTATTTGCTATATCAGCTGGCCTATGCGGAATTATACTTTACGAATGTGCACTGGCCCGATTTCAGGAAAAACAATTTATATGAAGCGCTGCTCAATTACCAGCAGCGCGAACGCCGTTTTGGCAAAACAAGTGAACAAATACAAACGAACTCTCCCCAGCATGTATAAAAGTGTTGTCAGATATTGCTTATTGCTATTGTGTGTTTTCTGCATTACAAGATCGGTTGCCCAGATAGGAGGTTCTAATCCAGGATTGAATAAGATGATGCAGCAAAGCCAGCCTGGAGCAGCGGAGAACGGGAAACCAAAAGAATATGAACTGGCCGGGCTCACTGTAACCGGGGAGAAATACCTGGACCAGGACCTGCTGATAGCTGTTACAAATCTTACTGTAGGGATGAAGTTATATCTGCCGAATGATGAGCATATAGCCAAGGCGATAAAGGCACTCTGGAAACAGGAGCTGTTCTCAAACGTAGATATTACCATCACTAAGACCATTGACGATAAAGTTTTCTTAAACATAGGTGTTGAAGAGCGGCCGCGCCTGAGCCGATATAACTTCAGGAATATAAAAACTTCTGAGGCAAAGGAACTGAAGGGCAAGCTGACCCTGGTGGCTAATAAGGTAGTGACTGAGGCTACTAAAAAAGAGGCTGTAGTGCGCATCAAGAAGTTCTATATGGACAAGGGGTATGGCAGAGTACAGGTTTCTGTGCTGGAAAAAAATGATACTGGTGCGGTCAATAAAATCATCCTGACGTTTGTCATTGACAAAGGCAATAAAACGCACATCAACCAGATAAATATAGTTGGGAATACAAATGCCGCTGAAGGGCGCCTGAAGCATTCGTTAAAATCCACCAAAGAAAACCTGCGTATGACCTTGCACCCGCAAAGCGACGTGAGTATTTACCCGGTTACTAAAAGGTCTTTTGGGAAATATATGGCCCAGTTTGGCTTTCTATCTCCCACGGGGACACTGGATGCCATCAGCGACTATTTCAGGTTCACATTTGCCTCGTCAAAATTCAACCAGTCGAAATATGATGATGACAAGCAGTCTCTGGTTAACTACTATAATACGCTTGGCTTTCGTGATGCATCGGTGGTAGCGGATACTGTGTACGCGGTGCAGAATGGCAATATCAATATTGATATGCGGGTGAAGGAAGGACATAAATATTACTTTGGTGATATTACCTGGAAGGGCAACACGAAGTACACCAGTGAATTTCTTTCGCGGACGCTGGGAATAAAAAGAGGGGATGTATATAACCAGGCGCTGCTGGAAACGCGTATGGGCCGCCAGCTAAGCCCCGATGGCGGAGGCGAAGACGTGAGCAGCCTGTATATGGATGACGGGTATTTATTTTTCAATATTGACCCTATAGAAATATCAATTATCGGGGATACGATCAATTATGAGATGCGCATGACAGAGGGTTCGCAGGCTACCATAAGAGATATCAATATTTCAGGTAATGATCGCACTAACGAGCATGTAATACGCCGTGAGCTGCGCACACTGCCGGGTAATAAATTCAGCCGATCTGACCTGATCAGGTCGCAACGCGAAATAGCCAATCTAGGGTTCTTCGACCAGGAGAAAATCGGTATAGCGCCTAAACCACATCCTGAAGATGGTACCGTGGATATTGATTACACCGTAGTAGAAAAATCGAGCGACCAGCTGCAGCTTTCTGCCGGTTTTGGCGGCGGAGTAAACTTCTATGGCAATGTGGGCATCACGTTTAATAACTTCGCGATCCGTAACATTTTCAGGCCTAAAATGTGGGATCCTTTACCAGTGGGCGACGGACAGAAATTTTCGGTAAGTTATGCTTCCAATGGCGCCTACTATAATTCATTGAGCACTGCCTTTACGGAGCCGTGGCTAGGGGGCCGCAGGCCAAATTCATTAACGGTGAATGCTGTGTACAGTAAGTATTCTGCAGCAGCAGTAGGTTCCGATCCAAACTTATCATTCCTGCGTATGGCAGGAGGCGGTGTGTCATTTGGTAAACGACTGAACTGGCCCGATAACTATTTTGTGTTTAACTACGGTGCTTTTTATAATAATTACCGGTTGAAAGACTACGCGCTGGTGCCTAATTTTACGGATGGCTATAGTAATGACTTCCACTTCAAATTTGTATTGTCGCGCAATTCCATTGACCAGCCACTGTATCCCAGGAGCGGGTCGAATGTTTCATTCACTCTGCAAATCACTCCGCCGTACAGTGCATTTACGGGCATTGACTATGCCAGTGAGTCGTACCAGCAGAAGTATAAGCTTATAGAGTACCATAAGTATAAGTTCTTAGCTGATTTTTACCAGAAAATATATGGCAACCTGGTGTTGAGGCTGGTGTCTAAGTACGGTTTTCTGGGTTATTACAACTCTGGTATCGGGTTCTCGCCGTTTGAGCGTTTCCAGGTTGGGGGTGATGGTTTATCGGGGTATTCTTACTTCATAGGTAAGGACATTGTGAGCCAACGCGGTTATGGAGTATATGCCACAGATGCCACGATTTTCAATAAATACCAGGCTGAATTACGGTATCCATTCTCACTAAGCCCAACAGCAACGATCTATGGAATATTATTTGCTGATGCAGCTAATGCGTGGGAGAACTTTTCAACTTATAATCCGTTCCAGCTTAACCGCGACTTTGGCCTTGGTTTAAGGATATTCCTTCCGATGTTTGGGCTGTTGGGCCTGGATTATGGTATAGGCATAGACCAATACGATCCGGCGACAGGTACTACGGGTCTTAAAAATCTTGGTAAATTTAACTTTATGTTAGGGTTCGAGCCTGAATAGGTAAGTACCTTTGACTACTAAAAATAATGATTATATGAAAAAGGTATTGTTCAGCTTATTGTTTGTCCTGGCCTGTGTATCCGGCGTACAGGCACAGCATTATTGTATCATAGATTCGAAGTACATACTCGATAAGATGTCTGATTATAAAGAAGCTCAGACGAAGCTGGATAACCTGTCGAAAACGTGGCAGGAAGAAATAGACAACCGGATGGCTGAGGTGGACAAAATGTACAAAGGATACCAGGCCGAGAAGCCGATGCTGTCGGATGATATGCGCCGTAAGCGTGAAGATGAAATAGTAGCCAAGGAGAAATCAGTGAAAGACCTTCAAAAACAGCGTTTTGGCAATGAAGGGGAGTTGTTTAAGAAACGCCAGGAGTTCATTAAGCCCATACAAGACCGGGTATTTAATGCAGTACAGAAAATGGCTTCTGCCAAAGGGCTTGACGTAGTACTGGATAAGGCTGGGGGAATAAGCGTTTTTTATGCGGATCCTAAATTAGACAGAAGTGATGATGTTTTAAAAATTCTTGGAATAAACAAATAATGGCATTTACTTTGCACATCTAAAATAAATAAAGATAAAAACTACATGAAAAAAGTTGTCATTTTCCTTGCCTGCGCGTTATTAACCGGCAGTGTTGTTTTCGCACAGACATCTCCAAAATTCGGATGGCTGACATCTGCTGAGCTTTTGCAAGCCATGCCCGAAAAGGCTAAGGCTGATTCTGATATCGCAAAATATGCGAGATCGTTCCAGGACCAGATAGACATCATGATGAAGGAATACCAGACGAAGGGCCAGCAATACCAGGCAGGCGAAAAGACAATGACTGATGCTATGAAGGAAGTAAGAATGAAAGAAATACAGGACCTGCAAAACCGGATAGAGAGCACGCAGCAAAGTGCACAGGACAAACTGCAACAGAAGAAGCAGGATGTGTATGCGCCTATACTGGATAAAGCTGATAAAGCTATACAGGCTGTAGCTAAAGAAAAGAATTACGACTACGTTTTCGATAAAAGCGGCGGTATGCTGCTGTTTGCCAGAGACGCAGACAATATAATGCCGTTTGTAAAAGCGAAACTGGGTATCAAGTAAATTGTATCGGTAAGCTTTAGGTTGATATTTGCGCTCCATATCTTAAAAATATGGGGCGTTTACTTTCAATAGATACTAGTTTTCAAAAAACACATGCCTGCCGAGATCATAAATATACTTGCCATAGAGTCATCGTGCGATGAGACGAGTGCTGCAGTAATCAGTAATGGCAGGGTATTAAGTAATGTTATTGCTACCCAGGCCGTACATGAACGATATGGCGGCGTGGTGCCGGAACTGGCTTCCCGTGTGCACATGCAGCACATTGTCCCTGTTGTGGATGCAGCCATCAAGGATGCTGGGATCAATAAGAGGGATATTACTGCTGTGGCATTTACACAGGCTCCGGGCCTTATCGGCTCCCTGCTGGTAGGGGCATGTTTTGCTAAAGCGTTTGCCCAGGGCATGCGGATACCTTTGATAGCGGTGCATCATATGCAGGCGCATGTGATGGCTCACTTTATTGAAAACCAACTGCAATTTCCGTTCTTATGCCTGACCGTATCTGGCGGGCATACGCAAGTAGTATTATGCAAGGACTACCTGGAAATGGAAGTGCTTGGGGAAACAATAGATGATGCTGCCGGTGAAGCGTTTGACAAGGTGGCCAAAATGCTGGGGCTGCCCTATCCGGGTGGGCCTCTGGTAGACAAATATGCAGCAAAGGGAGATCCGCAACGGTTTAAGTTCCCGGTTTCAGAAATGAAAGACTATGAGTTTAGTTTCAGCGGTATAAAAACATCGGCACTCTACTTTTTACAGGCGCAGAAAAAAGCAGACCCTGATTTTATAGCTCATAACCTGGAAGATATTTGTGCCTCCGTACAGTACACTATTGTTAAAATGCTGATGACCAAGCTGGTGAAAGCATCCCAACAACTCAACATTAAGGACATTGGTATAGCAGGTGGCGTATCGGCTAACAGCGGCCTTAGAAAAGCAATAAAGGAAGCCGGGGAAAAATATGGCTGGAAGGTGTACATTCCCAGGTTTGAATATTGTACTGATAATGCTGCAATGATAGGCATTACCGGCTACTACAAATTTCTCAAAGGCTCCTTTGCGGAAATGACCGTAACCCCGAGCGCAAGGGCCACCTGGCAATGAGCAATCCATATTTTCGTTTTAAACAATTCGAGGTATTGCAGGAAAGGTGCGCCATGAAGGTGACGACAGATGCCTGCATACAAGGAGCCTGGACCCAGCTAGAACCGGGCGTAAAACGAGTATTGGATATCGGAGCAGGTACAGCTCTACTTTCACTTATGCTGGCGCAAAGAAACCCTGACATTATTATTGACGCTATAGAGTTGGACAGTGATGCCGCGGGGGAGGGGAGAGGTAATGCAATGAGATCGTCATGGGGTAGTAGAATTAATGTGCTGAAAGGTGATGTACGGTATTATTCTTTTGAGCATAAATACGATTTTATTATTTCCAACCCGCCTTTTTTCACTGACAGTTTGTTGGGCAAGGAAGCCAGAGAAAATATAGCTTATCATACGCGATCACTCTCGCATGCCGAATTGTTAATAGCAATAGATGCGCGTCTAGAGGAGGATGGTTATTTTTCGATACTGCTTCCCGTGGCGGAATATGAGCTATGGCTGAAATTGACAAAAGCAAAGCATTGGTTTGAAATCAATAGATTATCTGTCAGGCATAAGAAAGAAGCGATTGTGAAGAGGGTAGTTGGTATATTTTGCAGGAAAGAAGGCCCTGTGGTACAGCATGATGAATTGATCATCATGGATGATAGTAACAATTACTCCCGGGATTTTATTGATTTATTGTCTCCGTTTTATCTGAATTTGTGACGATAGTTACGGTACGTTTTCTTTCTAAAATGAAGAACAGGCAGATCAATATCCAGCCCATCCAAAATACGTAGAGGCCGTAATAGAAATGCCAGCCTACCAGGCGGTGAGAAAGATTGCTGGCGTAGTCATCGTAGGTGTAATATAAGCATGCAGCTGCGATGAAGAGTATGAGTATGTGCAATGCTCTTGCTGCAATTGCTGATAATTTTTGTTGTAGCAGATGGTGTATGAGAAACAAGACCATTAAGACTAAGAAGACTGCCATTGCACCTTGCCACCTGATCTTGAGGAAATTAAATTCTTTGTAGAAAAAGGTAATTCCTACCCTGCTGATCCATGAGGCCTTTGACATCAGGTATCCTGACGCGCACGATAGGAATGCCAATAAAACAATGAATAGTGATTTGCGTTTCATTAGCCTATTGCTTCTTTTTCTCGTTATTCCTGTTATTGTCTTTAGGCCTTTTTTTCTCTGCCGCGGTTGATTTATTTACTGACTTAACCTTGATGTATACCAACTTGATATTTCCTTTGTCAGACTGGCGCTCATCGATATCAAAATGAGCGGTGCTTTTAATGAGCTGCCCTAATTTCTTATAGCCATAATTGCGCGCATCAAAGTCGGGTTCCTTTTTTAGAATCAGGTTACCTACTTCTCCCAGGAATGCCCATCCGCTTTCATCTGCAAGGTCACCTATGCTGGAGGCTATTAATTGAATGGTTTTTTTATCCAGGTTTTTTATGGTGTGTTCGTCTTGCTTCTCTTCTTTTTTTTCTTCTTCTTTTGAAGAAACCTGCGTTTCGGACAGGATTTCTATGTAAATAAATTTATCGCAGGCAGCGATAAATGGCGAGGGTGTTTTCTTCTGGCCCATGCCTATCACTTTAACGCCTGCTTCGCGCAGCCGTAATGCCAGCCGTGTAAAGTCGCTATCGCTGGAGATGATACAGAAGCCGTCTACTTTGCCGGTATATAAAATATCCATGGCATCAATGATCATGGCGGAGTCGGTAGCATTCTTTCCTGTCGTGTAGCTATATTGCTGAATTGGGGTAATGGCGTTTTCAAGCAGCACAGATTTCCATCCGGATACAGTTGGCTTGGTCCAGTCGCCATATATCCGTTTAAAGGTTGGGGTGCCATATTTTGCTATTTCCTCCATCATGCCTTTCACATTGGCGTAGGGGACGTTGTCGGCATCTATCAGCACCGCAAAACGAAGCTCATTGAGGTTTTGCATGTTTGTTATGGTTAATCCAGGTAAGATTATAGCACAAAAGTAACCGTTCCGGCGGTTATATTATAGGTATAAAAAACTTATCATTTTTAGGCGATTGCATTGAGAAGGGATACAAGGCCAATAGCACAACAAACGACAGGCAGGTGGACGCACAGAATACTGCGAATGTCAGATATTTCATAACTTTAGTATACGCTATATGTCAAACATCAATCTAGTAATAGAAGAACGAGCCGCAAATGTGGGCAATTTTTTGGTTGGCCGCCTATTGCCTTTCCGACAAAAAAGAATGGTAGGGCCTTTTATTTTCATCGATCACATGGGGCCTGTAAAACTTAATGAGCGGGAGAACTTCGATGTGTTGCCACATCCCCATATTGGCCTTTCCACCCTTACTTTTTTATTTGAAGGCAGTATCATGCATCGCGATACGCTCGGCAATGTTGTAGAAATAAAACCAGGCGCTGTGAACTGGATGACGGCAGGCAAGTGGATCGTGCATTCTGAGCGAACACCGGAATATTTGCGACATTCCGATAAGAGTATGCACGGACTGCAGATATGGGTGGCTTTGCCAAGGGAGTTGGAACAAATGGAACCAGCGTTTTTTCATATCGATGCCTCACAAATCCCAACAGGGAACGAGGGCCCACTTCAGATCAAGTTAGTAGCTGGTGAAGCCTTTGGCAGGAAGTCGGCAGTTCCGGTTTACAGCAGACTTTTTATGATTGAAATAAAAAGCACAACAAGGCAAGTGGTGAATATAGGGCATGAATTATATGGAGAGGCAGGATTGTATATACTCGAAGGCAATATTGAAAGCGAAGGAAACATCTACCACCCTAAACAATTACTTGTTGCAATGGAAAGTGGCTTATGTGATTTTATTATGGAAGCCAACAGCACTATTTACATTTTTGGTGGAGAGCCACTCCCCGAGGAAAGATTTATTGACTGGAATTTTGTCGCTTCTGACAAAGAGATCATTACGCAGGCTAAACAAAAATGGATGGGGCAAGCCTTTGATAAAATAAAAGGGGATGAACTTGAATTTGTGCCGTATCCGTCAATCAACAAAAAATAGAATGGTGGGCAATATCCTATCCAATACAGCGAAGGAGCTATGTATAAAGTCAAACACCAACGTCAACACGATTATATCGAACAAACAAAATCGCCGTACGCCTCCCCCTAAGCATTAAACTGCTGTAGATGATGGTCAGCATGCTTATAGGCCAAATACCCGATCTGTTCTTTTGTCATTTTTCCAAAAAAAGTGTGTACAAATTTATCGTTTGAGAAATTCGCGTATCCATCGATGAGCGCTATCCACTTCATTTTCTCGGATGCAATGTCACCACTTTTTTCGCTTATTCTGAGTTCAGGAAGCGTGGGTGTATTCCGTGTTAGGGGCTTCTCATCTTTAAGAATGCTCTTTAAGGCCATTTTCCCAAACAGCCGGCCAATGAAGGCCTGCTTATTCACCCGGTCTCCAGATACCCATTCGTCCCACAGGGTACAATGTTTGAGCATTTGGTATAGGTTCATTTTGCCCCACTGAGCGGTGCTACTATTGTTGAGCGAACTGATTCTGTTAGTCAATTCATCTCTGGTTGTTTTGTCAAATACTGTTTTCATATTTAATGCAACGGTTTGAACCAAGTTGTAAGATAATAAGATTCATCTTCGTTCTGATCGTTTAATGTGCAATAGTTACACCTTGTTGTACTCCTCATCCGTTACCTGCTCCATCCAGTCCACAGGCGAGCCATTCAATTTTTCCTGGATGGCGATATGGCTCATAGCGGTGGTGGCGGAAGCCCCATGCCAATGCTTTTCTCCCGGCGCAAACCATATAACATCTCCCTGATGGATTTCTTCTCTCGGCCCGCTATGGCGCTGCACCCAGCCACTACCTGCGGTAACAATTAGAGTTTGGCCTAGCGGATGGGTGTGCCATGCGGTGCGAGCACCCGGCTCAAAGGTGACATGAGCCATGGCGACACGTGCTGGCTCAGGTGGAGAAAAAAGCGGATCAATCCTCACTGAGCCGGTAAAATATTCGGCGGGGCCTTTACCTGAAGGTTGTGACCCAATGCGTTTAATTTCCATAAAATTATCTTGTTTTTTTGTTTTTTTGTTTTATCGTTTGCTTAAATTTATACCTGAATTTTTATTCTCTGATAGTAATAATAATTAGTACGAAGGTATGGCTCGGGTAATTAATGCTTTTCTAATAATTGTTTGAATGTTTTTCATTGTTTACAATAAGAAATTGTGGGGTAAATTTTTATAGCGGATAATGCACACCCGTAACCTGTTCCGCAAAGTCCCAAAGTTTTTTAGCTACTGTTTTATCCAAAGCATTTTCTTTAATAGTTGTCACCGTCGGATACCCTCTGTATCCTCCCTGGTCTGGCTCATATAAATTCCCCCCGCTGGCTTCGTTTGATACCGCTGCATATAGTGATGGCAGCGCTCCTTGCCACGGTTCCATAAATTCACCAAGACGTTCCACCCCGGCTGCTATTGCCTCGTTACTCAGGTGTCGCATGAGTTCGGTTTTATTTGCTCCGGGTTGTGCAGCTATTGATTGAACATTATCTTCTTTTATTGTGATTCTGCGGTTTAGTTCTACTGAAAATATTAAGTCGGCCAATTTGCTCTGCCTGTATTCACGAATTGGGTCGTAGTCTACTTCTGATCTTAAGTTATTAAAATCTATTACTGCGCTCTGGTAGCCGTTGCTGCTTACTGTGACTATTCGTGAGTCCGGCGTTACTTTTAGCAATGGATACAAATAACCTGTGAGTGCAAAGTGGCCTAAAAAGTTGACTCCAAATTGTAGTTCATAGCCTTCTTCTGTTTTTGAAGCCGGCGGCATCGCCACGCCTGCATTGTTAATTAAAACATTTAGCTGTTTATGGTTTTGAAGAAATGCTGCTGCAAATTGTTTTACAGAACCTAAATCTGATAAATCCAAAACACCCGCTTCAAGTGAACCTTTACCACCTTGCTCTTGCACTTTAACCAGAGTTTCTTCTGCCTTTTGCAGATTTCTGCACGCGAGCACAACATGGGCCCCTGCTTCATATAAGGCAAGCGCTGTTTCAAAGCCAATGCCGGTATTCGCACCGGTTACTATTATCGTTTTACTGGTTTGATCTGGGATATCCTGTTTTGCCCACATATTAATTATAATTTACGATAAGGTTTATTGTTGTATTTTATTCCTGCACAAAGCTAGGCTATAATATGGTTCTGCCTTGGGAGGATCAGGAGAACACTGCAGGGTTTTGGCTTTTGACTCCAATCCGTGTTCCACGATAAAATTGAGCAATTCGATTGTTTAGCCTTATCTTTAAGTAGTAATAATACTTCGCGTTGAAGCGGCAAATGACAACGTTCCAATTCAATCCGGTTACTCCTCATCCTTTACTGAGCCCCTACGTTGCAAAAATGTGGGTGTTCGAGAGCAGTGGCCGTCTTCCCGCCCAGGATATAAAACTGATCGTCCCAAATGCAAATTTCAAATTAACGCTCACCTGCCGTAACGGTATCGTGGCACGTATCGATGGCAAGACCTTCATTCAAAATGAAAATGAGCTAAGCTTAGCAGGCCTGATCGATTCACCAGTTATGCTTGATCCAAAGGAAGATGCGCAGACCGGCACGATAATCATTGAGTTCAACCCCATTGGTGCGTATCGTTTATTTCGCTTATCATACACAGAGGTCAAAAATCAAATAGTGGAGGTGTCAGACCTGTTCGGAAACCGTATAGAGGAACTTAAATCGCAGCTTGCTGATGCATGTACTTTAGATATGAAATTGCTGCTGCAGCAGCGGTTTCTGCTGAAGCAGCTGGAAAAATCCGCGCCTGACCAGATATTCGATTATTGCGTGAATCGAATATCAGACTCCAAAGGACTGATAACCGTGGCAAAGCTGGAAAAAGAAACCGGCTATAGCTCCCGATGGCTTCACTCAAAATTTTCAGAACATCTCGGTACGGGGCCCAAAAACCTTTCGGAAATAGTCCGGTTCAAACAATTTTACCAGGTGTATTCAACTGGGGTCAATATGCAAAGCTTAAAAGACCATATTTACCAGTACTACCATGATCAATCCCACTTTATCCGGGCATTTAAACGGTTTACAGGGTTCACCCCAACCGACCTCCAAAACAGTATGAACGAACTTAGCACCAAGAATTTCACCAGCTGACTTCCGATTTGTACAATACAGGAGACTGTTATCGCTCTACTTTTGTTTTAAAAACAAACAAAATGGAAAAGAACAATTTCAACAGCAGTATCTCTGCAAAAATTAGCCCGATGGAGGCCATCAAGAAGATTAGCAATGTGCCGGAATGGTGGGGAATTACCTTTACGGGAAACTCCGAAAAACAAAATGATAAATTTACTGTGCAGATGGGTGGAGATTCTTTCTTCAACTTTACGGTAACAGAATTGATCCCCGGTAAAAAAGTTGTTTGGTTAGTTACGGATTGCAACATGCCATGGTATACTGATAAAAAGGAATGGACCAACACCAAATTAATTTTTGACGTACGTGAAAATAATGGCGAAACGGAGCTAACCTTCACACATGAAGGCCTTACCCCCGATGTTGAGTGCTACAATGACTGTGCACCAGGCTGGACGCATTGGATCAAGACAAGCCTATTTTCCTATCTTACTACAGGCAAAGGCGTTTTTAGAGCGCCGACTAAATAAGGGAGCCAAATCCTCCCTTCTTTTTTTGTCCCGCAGGGTCTTCTGCATAGACCCTGCGCGTTGAAAGTTACAAAAGGCACATCTGATTAATAACCCATTTATTTAATAAAAAAGTATCAAACAAAATGAAAATATGGAAATACAAGACTCTCCATCCGTAAAAATAGCTATTGCCCATATAGTCGCATGGAGTAATCATGATTGGGATAAAACAAAAGAGCTACTCGCGCCAAATGTGCACGCTATAGTAACGACTACACAGCCCAATGTGGGGGAATTTACAGGCATCAATGATTACATGGCGATTAAGGTAAAAGCCGCGCAGCCCATAGAGCCTGGGAGCGTTCAGGTGCTCTCAGCGATTGGCGATGATAGTAACGCACTTATTATGGTAACTTTCAGGATTGGTATGGGTCCTGGTGGTGCGATGGTGACCATGGCGAGAACTGGTCTCTATTTGCTGGATGAGAACAAAAAGATCAAAGAAGAACGGGATTCATTCTTCATACTTTCCTGATAGCCATCATCGACTCGAAACAGATTACGACAAGGCGCAATCACTGCATAGGTTACTTTTTGGGAACCAGTCACCTAGCTTACTCATAACCCAAAGGCTTAAAAGAAATGCCTTATGCAGCTAGAAATAGCGCACATGGCATTTGTCTTGTTTGTCCATGTATACTTGTTGAGTTTTTAAACAGGAATCAGATTATCATTCCAGTCTTTTATGACAAATGATTTAATAATGCCTTCAAGTATGAATGGATCTTCTGTCACAAACTTCTCGGCGGCTGCCCGTGTTTTAAATATGGCCATATTGCCGCCCTTATCTGTAAACGGTCCTATCCCAATCACATCGCCCCGGCTTATGTATTTATCTGCAACAATTTTATGCCTTGGATAACCAAACATGATCATTTCTATTGTTGCACCAGAACCTTCCCCTATAACAACTGTCTTCATTTTTTATTTGGTTATGAAATAGCCGTGCCCTTTTTGACGGGAAAACGAACCATTTTCACCAAATTTATAGTTTTCTAACGGGATAGCGATTCAAAACCTACGAATGATTAAACTTTCACGAAAGCTCCGTATATCCGAACCATCATTGCGGGTTTGAAAACATTTTTGCCGCCATTTTGGTATCATGACCATAAATATCATCGGCAAAATGTAATATGCCTTTATCGTCCACCCATGCTGTGTAGTAGGTGATGATAACCGGTACCGTGTTTTTTAGCTTTACGAATTGCTCTACTCCGCTGTTCATAGCGCTGTCTTGCTTCTCAGGGGTCCATACTGGGGAGTTTTCCAGCAGATAGTTGGCCAGCTTTACCGGGTCACTCAGGCGTATGCAGCCATGGCTCAGGTCTCTGATGCTTCTTTTAAACAGGCCTTTTTCAGGTGTGTCATGCAGGTAAATATCATAGCTATTGGGGAACAGGAATTTCACCTTACCGAGAGAATTTTTTGGCCCGGGCAATTGGCGCACCACCGGCAGGCCACCTTCCTCGCCCGTTATTTCCATGTCTTTTTCGTCCAGGTAATTCTTATTGCGCTTTATGCCTGGCAGTATTTCTTTTTTTACAATACTGGGAGGCACATTCCAATACGGGCTGAAAACGATCTGGTTCAGGTTGCCAGAAAACATAGTGGTATTATGCCCTTCTGCCCCTACTACTACGTCCATCTGGAATAGGATAGTTTTCGCACTGTCCATATACAATTCAAATTCAGGAATGTTAACAACTATCAGCCTCCCTGTTATGTTTGCAGGCATCCAGCGCATTCTCTGCATGTTGATCAGTAGTTGCTCTACCCTCGTTAATGCAGGTGTATTCATATCCTTTATCAGTTCTGCTGTCACTTCGCCAGTGGGCTTGTACCCGTGGGTTAGCTGGTATGTTTTCACTGCATTTTGCAGTTCGGGGCTAAATGACCCGGAAGAATCTGATCCAGCTAGTTCACCGGTAATTTGCAGCCTTTTTTTGATCAGCGCAATACCGGGGCCGCTGTCTCCCAGGCTGTATTTTTTCTTGTCCGCAACTATGGCCGACCAGCCGCCACTATTTGCAATTGTGGTATATTGCTTCAGGGACTCTTTTAATAATCTAAACGATTCGTTGATGCCAGCGTAGTTTTTATTCCCGTCATTATTGGCCAGTACAGAATCAGCAAGCGCTAATATAGTTGCTTTCTTAGTGGGTATATAGGTGCCCAGTTCTGCGGCGCTAATATCTTTGCCCTTGTAATTCTCCATCGCATACTGGATAAATTTTTCAGTTATCTGCAATTCTGTTTTTACCGTGTTGGCGTCTTTGGGATCTATAGTAACAGTGCTGTCGTCTGGTATCCTTAGCTTGTCGAGGCGTTTTTCTAAAAACTTGTTGAACACATCTTTTTCATTGTCTGTGCAGCAAAGACTGTGGAAACTAAAGGCCTGCTCTATGAGGCCAGTGCTGGTAAACCAGGAATACTCAAAATTGCGCACATTATAAAAGCTGCGGATAGCTGCCGACAAAGTATCATCCAGCTTCTCCTGCGCTATGAAATTTTCTACTGCTGCGCTATCTAAAAAGATATCATTGTAAGCATTGTCTTTGTTAATACTAATATCCCTGTTAACCACTATTCTATTGCTAATGCTTGTAGTGTTAGTTGCGGATGATGAGCTGCTACTATTTTGACTTTTACAGCCTGTGGCAAACAAAGCTACAAGCAGAGAGTTCGTAATTATTTTTTTAAACATGCATTGGGAAATTGAATGAGACAAAAGAATCATCATAGATGAACTTTGTAAAACCATGCCAATAGAAAATGGATGTCAGTTGTAACAAGCTTACTCTTTCACTATTCTTATCACTTTTACAAATCTTGCCATGTAGCTTTTGTCAAGCGGGCTTACCACCACGCCATAGGCTTGGCCCGAAGTAGATTGTATAAAGGTGATATTGCCATCATCATTAGTATTCACAATACCTATGTGGCCTACCACTCTTTTATGTGGGTCAGTTCCGGTAAAAAGGATCAGGTCTCCCTGCCGGGCGTCAGATAGCGCGACATTTTCGCCGGCATTGGTGAAATCAACTGATGACCGGGGCACCGTAATACCAAAATGGTTAAAAACATAATTTACAAAGCCGGAACAATCGAAGCCCCTTTCGGGTGTCATGGAACAGTATTTATAGGACACGCCTTTTAGGGTATTTGCGAATGCCACAATTTTTTGTGGCAGGCTGCTGTCCCTTTGCACTATGCGGCTGGTAGTATCTGCAAACTCAGAGAAAATCGTGGTGTCCCTGGTATCTCTATTATTGGGTTGTGTATTTATCTGCCGCTTGCAGGCCATGAACATAAAAAGGAGAAAGAGATAATTTCGCATATCCGATATTTAAGGCCTGCACGACAGGTCAGAGATATACAGATAAGAACTACGCCATGACAATTTAGTATGCCGACGGTTTTAAAAAATAGCAAATCAATTTCTGGCAATGAGCGAGTATTTGTACAGTTCTATTGCCATTATTGCCAAAACATGCTGACCTTTGGGCATATACGCAGCAACCGTCTATGACGCAAAAGGAAATCAGAGCCGTTGTTAAGGAAAAAACGCGGGAGATAGAAGATCTCGCGGCGGCTGTTGACAAACGCTTCGGCAAGGAGCACATTCATGATTTCAGGGTATCTGTAAAATCGCTTCGTTCTTTTCTCAGACTGCAAGAATCGACTTTAGCTAACAGCGGGTTCAAGCTTTCAAAAAAACTTAAACGATTGTATCGCATAGCCGGTGTGATACGTGACTGCGAGTTGGCAAAGGAGTTTCTGCATGAAATGCAGGTTAACATTCCTCATTATGTGCACTTCCTGGATCATATCGTCAACAATAAAAAAAAAGAATGGGAAAAGTACTATAGTATAAAAGAAGTTCGTAGTGCCTCAAAAAAAATGGAAGCATACGCCTACAAAGCCTTGCCTCCGGACGCTTTTCCTAAGTTTGTCAACGATCGCCTGAATGCATTGAACACCATAAAAATCATTGCATCTGATGACGAGGTGCATGAAGTACGTAAAAGGGTAAAAGACATCCTGTGTGTGAGCCAACTCGTAGATAAAGAGTTTTGGGCACCGGCTCAGCCGCCCAGTGAACTTGCTTTAAAAACATTACATGAGCTAACTGACATTATTGGCGACTACAATGATGAAAGAATACTCCTGGAACATGTAAAAGCATTCCCGTTGGCCGGTTTGGACAAAGAAGAAAAAAGTACTCTGAGCGAATTCAAGCGTACAGAAAGAAAACAACTACAGCTAATAAAGAAAAAACTCTTTGAAGCCATTGATAGGGCAGTGGCAGGGACGTAACTACCAGGGAGGAAGTGTAGTTACCAGGATGATGCAGAGAAATTACTATTGCAGGAATTGGAAATTTAGATGACGCCGGAGTTTCATTCATTTACCAGTACATTAACATCTGCCATTACTCTACTGAGAGAATATACCTCGATTTTTGTATCTCACATGAAACTAAAATACCGCCATGCGTTCCAAACTAACGAAAGTATTTAGTGCTGGTTTAGCAATAGTAAGTTTAATCTCTACTACGCCCCACTGCGCTGCACAAGCTACGCCGCACCGCTCACTACTGGCGCTCTCTAAGGCCGACCATATCCTTGCTATCGTGGATCCGGTTACGCTCAAGGTGACAGCCCGCATACCTGTAGGGCCTGATCCCCATGAAGTTGTTGCGTCAGCTGATGGAAAAACAGCCTATGTAACCAATATGGGTAATGGGGACTCTTATGAGATAAACGCTATTGACCTCATCGGGCAAAGGGCATTACCTAACATAGATATAAGGCCATTGTATGGACCTCACGGCATTGCATTTGTTGGAGGAAAAGTGTGGTTCACCGCGCAAGACTCAAAGTCCGTCGGGCGCTATGACCCGGCAAGCGGCAGGGTTGACTGGGTTATGGGCACAGGCCAGGACTGGACACATATGCTCTATGTAACCGCTGATGAAAAAAAAGTTTATGCGACAAGCGCACATTCCGGTACAGTTAGTATAATTGAAAACATCCTGCAATCCCGGGGGCCTCATGGGCCTCCACCGGGAATGCAGGAAAAATCACCAGTGGCCCATCCCTTTCCCGCCGCTAAGCCGCGCTGGACCTGGATAGAGACTGCCATCCCTGTTTCCAAAGGTTCTGAAGGATTTGATGTATCGCCCGATGGGCGCGAGATATGGACCGCAGCCGCTGATGATGGGGTTATTTCTATAATTGATACCGCAAGCAGAAAGGTTAGCTCCACAATAGACGCAAAAATAGTTGGCGCCAACAGGCTGAAATTTACACCCGATGGAAAGTATGTGTTCATCTCCAGCCTGCGCAACGGTGACCTGTTCATCTACGATGCAACTTCGCACAAAGAATTAAAACGGTTGAATATTGGCCATGGCGCCGCTGGCATACTCATGGACCCTGATGGCTCGCGTGCGTTTGTTGCCTGCACCGGCGATAATTACATTGCAGTGGTTAACCTGAAAACTCTGGAGCTTACCGGGCAGCTTATAGATATTGGCGGCCCTGATGGTATGGAGTGGGCGGTGTGGCAGTAGTATGTGACAAGCGTAAAGGTAAATACCCCTCAGTAGGTAGTAACGTTAGCCTGTACCCGAACTACGATGATATTGCCGGGTGAAAACTGCCAAGATCACTCTTCATTTTCAAAACTGCCGAATTGTCAAATCACAGAATTGCAGAATTGTAAGTTAGAAAGATTAATTTTGAAGTAAACAACCATATAATGAAAACACATACACTTTTATCCGTAGCAGCTTGCTGCACCATATTTTTTGCTTCCTGCGGCTCCGGTAACTCTGCAAATACCGGGGGCGTCTCTACCGACAGTGTGAAAACAGCGGTACCACCGGCGGCAGTAACGATTGCCTCAGTGAGCTCCTCGCCCGACTATCCCAACGCCTCGTTGACTATAAGCTCAGTGAAAGCAGATAAAGTGGGCAAAGATTCTGCCAAGGTCACCTTCAACTTCGATGTGAAAAACTATGAGCTGAAAATGCAAACTGCTGACAATGGCAGCAAGCTCTGCAATAACTCAGACAAAGGCCAGCACATCCACTTCATACTCGACAATACCCCATACAAAGCACTCTATGATCCCACTAATGATGTAACCCTTGCCAACAATACCGAACACTATCTCGTGGCCTTCCTTTCCCGCAGCTATCACGAATCTATAAAGAGCAAGGGCGCTGCAGTAGTTTATCATTTCAAGATAGATGAAAAAGGCAATCTCAAAAAAATGGACGATCCCAAAACGCCTATGATCACCTACAGCCGTCCCAAAGGTGACTACGCCGGCAAAGACACCATCAACATTCTGCTTGATTTCTATGTATGGAATTGCACGCTGGCCCCGGATGGCTACAAGATAAAGGCAGACATAGCCAATGAAGACAAGCCCGCGCAGCAACTAACTGCGACCATTGATAAATGGGAACCTCATTTTATTCAAAACCTTTGCACCGGTAAATGCAAAGTAACGCTTACCCTTCTGGATAAAGACGGCAAGCAGGTAGAAGGCCCCCAAACAACGGCTACCAGGGAATTTAACCTAAAAGCACAGGCCAACTAAAACTTTAATGGATTATGCCGAAACTGAATAGAAGGTCTTTGCTCATGTTCCTGCTGGCAGCGCTTTGCCTGGCTGGCGCCATCTGTGTGGTTGTCTTCTTTTGGAATTAAAAAAATGGCTTAGTGATTTCGTCGTTATTTTATAAAAAATTGCTGATTGAGATACGTAAAAGGGTTTGATACGATCAGGGCTTTAGCTGTTTTTTTTGTAATTGTTGATAATTATCACTGGGGCCCAGTATTTAAAGAACATACACTGCCGGCAATAATTAAAGAAGGGTTTATCCCTAATGGTTTATTTGGCGTCAACCTATTCTTTGTTTTAAGCGGATTTTTGATCACTTCTATATTGCTTCATGAAAAAATAAAAAGTAACGGCCATGATCAGTTTACCACAATTA
>Ga0182030_10005438_pt1 | contig 27044 bp, 27 predicted proteins | sample 812S3MmetaG_FD_121299 | JGI IMG/M metagenome (GOLD analysis project Ga0182030, IMG submission 121299) | Permafrost microbial communities from Stordalen Mire, Sweden - 812S3M metaG (Illumina Assembly) | ecosystem: Environmental > Terrestrial > Soil > Wetlands > Permafrost | place: Sweden...
ATTTCCACAGGTTGTAAAGTAGCCGGCCAGGGGCGATGGACGCTCCCACATCTCCCGCCCGCAACGCGCATATTGATAATCGCGGTCGGTCAGCGTTTGATGGCCGATAAGCCAGAATCCCTGAGCGAGAAACAGCGCCAGCAATCCCGCCGCGATGCGCTGCGGCAGATTGAAGCGAAAGCGGCGAAGCATGCCAGATCGAAGGGTCATCACGTTCAGTGGGACAGGCTACAGTCTAAACGCCCCAGCCGGAGACGGATTCAATGGAACCAGGTTCCGGCCGCAGCTCGCCAAGGCGGTAGCGTCGTAATTTGAACGATGCCCTGCGAAGGGTGAAAGTTGGGAGTGAGTTAGTCGCCCTTTCAATAGGTCAAAGGCTATACGCCAGCGGATGCCTGGGTTCGTAAAGCATGATGTCGTCCGCGCCAGGAACGGCCATCATGATCACGAGCCCGTACCCGTGATCCTGAACTTCGCCGTGGAACTCCGCTCCTTTACCCTTCAGTTCAGCGACCGTGCGTGAGATGTCGTCGCACATCAGCGCGATCTGATGTTGCCGCGGCGATTCGTACGTCTTGCCATCGTAAACGCTGGAGGTTGGGTGCACGCCCATCTCACTCCGCCCGGACTTGAAGATCAGCCAACCCTCGCCGCCGCCCGCCGCATCCTGGACGTAGGGCCAGCCAAGGACGTCGCGAAGGAATGTGCGCGTCGCAGTGGCATCGTCGGAATAAATCAGGGTATGGATGCTGGTGATCATCAGACTGAACTCCTGAAATCGTCTGAATTGTACTATTTCGGTCTACTGCCAATCAAGAAGCAGTTCATCGCACTGGAGATCGAAATTAGGACCCGACCGCCAAGGCCAATCGCTTTACCGGGCCACATCACAGCCGGTACACTTGCCGCGCCATGCTATCCCGCCGCCGCTTCGTCTTGAATACCGCAGCCGCTTCTGCCGCTCTCACGCTCGCCTCCAGGCCCGGTCTCGCTTTATCGGAATCCACCACCTACCAAAACCCCATCCTTGGCGGCGATCACCCCGACGCAAGCCCCATCCGCGTGGGCCAGGACTTCTACCTCACCCACTCCAGCTTCGACTACGCCCCTGGGCTGCTCATCTGGCACTCCCGCGACCTCATCAACTGGCGTCCAGTCGCGACCGCGCTGCCGCGCTATCACGGCACCGTGTGGGCGCCGTATCTGTGCCAGTACCAGTCCCGCTTTTATCTTTACTTCCCGGCCGACGGCAGTCTCCGCGTCGTCTACGCCGACAAGCCGACCGGGCCGTGGAGTGATCCCATCGACCTTGGCATTAACGCCATCGACCCCGCCCACATTGCCGAGAACGGCCGGCGGTTTCTCTACATGAACGGTGGACAGATGGCCGAGCTCACCGCCGACGGCCTCGCGGTAAAGACCCCACCCCGCCACGTCTTCGATCCCTGGCCCGTCCCCTCCACAACCCGCATGGAGTGCACCTGTCTGGAGGGTCCCAAGCTGCTGGAGCACAACGGCTACTTCTACCTCAACGTAGCCGAAGGAGGCACCGGTGGCCCCGCAACCAGCCACTCCGTAATCTCTGCCCGCAGCCACCACGCCACCGGCCCCTGGGAATTCTCGCCTTACAACCCCATCGTCCACACCCGCTCCCGCGACGATCGCTGGCTCTCGCTCGGCCACGGCCGCCTGGTCGACACACCCGACGGCAAGTGGTACATCACCGTCCACTCCTACGAGAACGGCTACCGCACACTGGGCCGCCAGCTCCTGCTGTTGCCCATTGACTGGACCCCCGACGGCTGGTTTCGCGTCCCGGAAAGCATCACAGCCGACTCGCCAATTCCGATGCCCCTGCCCGACGCTTCCCAACAACCGTTTCTCGACCCTTCCGACGACTTCACCACCCCGCAACTCGGTCTCCAGTGGGGTTTCTGGCACGAGTTCGACCCCGCCCGCTTTACCACAGGTTCCGGCGCGCTCACCTTGCAGGCTCGCGGCAAATCGCTCGCAGACACCTCAGCCCTCACCACTCCTGTTGGCGGCCATTCCTACACCGTCGAGATCGACATCGAGATCGCTTCAGGCTGCGAGTCCGGACTGCTGCTCTTCTACAACCCCGAGCACGCCACCGGAATCCTCATCTCGCCGGAAGGCATCGGAGTCCGCCTCGCCAACGACTACGTTCCGGTCCGCCGCGAAAAAGGTGCTACCCGTGCCACACTGCGCGTAGTCAACGACCGCCAGGAGATCGATTTCTACTACCGGCTTCCCGGGGAAAGTTGGCGCAGGACTCCGGAATCCGCCGAAATCTCCGGAATGCACCACAACGTCCTCGGCGGCTTTCTCGATGTCCGCCCCGCCGTCTATGCCTGCGGCTCCGGCAGCGCCACGTTCCGCGCCTTCCGCTACTGGCCGCAAATAAACGTCCCGGCCATTTAGCCCGGCAAGCTCCAGGAGCATGCTGAAAGACTCATTGCTTTGAAAGGGCACGACTTCAGTCGTGCCGCAAAGGCAATAAAATCAACAGGGCTTTAGCCCCTGCGGGATTTTTCCGAACTGACCCACTTCTCCCCGTCCATGTAACCCGGCAAACGCCTGCTGTATCGTTGAGGTAGTTCCTTGCGGGGTAATGCCTTTGCTGGCCACTCCAGACATCTTCGAGCTGCTGAAGGGGATCAAGTGGAGTGGGTTTCATTCCCTGTGGCCACTGCACAATGTCTTCGGCGTCTTCGGAGGCGGGCTGGCCGAAGTCACGCGCCGGTGGGTCAAGCGCCGAAACGCCCGTTTGGCGCAACACTGGCCCATAACAGACGGTGTGGTTCAATCCATCGATGTAGGCATAGGAACCAAGTTCTTCGGCAACGCACGGCCATTCAACGCAACGTTTCGGTATTTCTACAGCGTTCAGGATGGCAGCGAGGTGAACCGCTATTCCGGAGACTTTTTCCGCCCCTTCCCTGACAAGGAGCGGGCGTGGGAGTGGCTGGAACTGCTCAAGAACCAGCAAATCCGTGTCCACTACCAGCCAGGCCACCCCGAGGTCTCCACAGTTCTGGCCGCCGATCTCGATGCCCACTTCTCCCTCCCCGCTAAATCTCCCGAAGATCTACTCTTCGCCAAGCCGGAATTCTATTCCCAATAAACCGCCCGACCCAGAAATGTTTGCTACGCTCTTTCTTCCCGGAGGGAAGATTTGAAAATAGCCCAGGATGGAATCCTGGGAAAGCGTCCCAGCCAAATCCGCCAGCCCCGGAGGGGCGGAACGAACCATCGTCAGACCCGATTGCGGTTGATGAGATTGTCCCCGTAGCGCGGCCGCAAACACACCGCCATTCGTCGTCGAGGTGCTATCCTCCACACCAAGGGCACGCGCATGAGCAGCTTCTTCACCCTCGGCCATTCCAACCACGCCGCTGAAACATGGCTCGCCCTTGTCCGCCAGCACCACATCGAGGTGGTGGTCGATACCCGCAGCTCGCCCTACTCGAAATACGCGCCGCACTTTGACAAAGAACTGATGCAGCGCTCGCTGGAGCAGGCGGGGGTTCGCTACCTTTTTCTCGGAGCGGAGTTAGGCGGTCGCCCAGCCAATCCGGATTACTACGACGCATCCGGCCACGTGCTTTACAGCCGGCTCCGCGACGATGCCCGGTTCAAGGCAGCCATCGCACGGCTAGAGGACGGCATGGAGCGTTTCCGTGTCGCCCTGGTCTGCGGCGAAGAAGACCCCGCCCACTGCCACCGCCGCCTGCTCATAGGCCGTGTGCTAAACGAGCGCGGCCACACCATGCTCCACATTCGCGGAGATGGCCGCATCGAGACAGATGAGACGGTTGCCACTGCCTCCGGGAAGTCCCTGGTCGGTGTTCAACGAGAACTTTTTGCGGAAATCGAAGAGGACAAATGGAGATCTACAGCATCGGTTTTACCCAAAAAAGCGCCAGCGAATTCTTCGGCGCATTGAAGGCACACCACATCGAACGCCTTCTCGATGTGCGGCTCAATAACACTTCGCAGTTAGCCGGGTTCGCCAAGCAAGCCGACCTGGCCTACTTCCTCGGCGAGATTTGCGGCGCGGCTTATGAACATGAGCCATTGCTCGCGCCCACGCAGGAACTGCTGGATGCGTTCAAGAAGCACAAGGGAAGCTGGGATGTGTACGAGGAATCGTTTCTTTCCCTCATGAAGGAAAGAAAAATCGAGTCCGCGATCGACCGGGAAAGTTTTGCGAAGAGAACGGTGCTGCTGTGCAGCGAGCCAACCGCGGAGCACTGCCACCGGCGCCTGGTTCTGGAGTATTTTCAGCAGCATTGGGAAGGGACTGACATCCATCATCTCTGACTCAAAACCCGAAATCAAGCCTGACTCCACCAGGCCCGACTCTACGTGGGTAGACCGGATCGTCTGCCTCGCCAACTCCTACAAGCATGACCATCGCTGTGTTGCCGGAATCAGCCTGGTATCGAAACAGTGGGTCAGGCTGATCGGCCGGCAGGTTTCCGGCTGCCTCACCAGACAGGAAGCGAGCTATCCGGACGGAAAAGAGGTCGCGTTACTGGACGTATTCGAAGCTGAATTCGACGAAAAATGCGGCTCCAATTGTCATCCTGAAGACGCGTATGTGACGCGCAATCCCTGGCGCCTGCTTCGCCGCTTCGACGAGCCACGCGATGCGCGGTTTTTCGAAGCATTCGTGAACAAGGGACCATCGATTCTGGGAGGATGCACCGACAGAATTTATGGCCGCAAAATTGTCGGAGCCCCAATGGATAAGTCCCTCGAGCTGATCCATCCCGATGACCTCTGGTGGTGGGTTCGCGATGATACCGGCAAACGAAGGAACCGCGCCATCTTCCGGGCCGGTCACGTCGGCCGCGTCCGCTACGACCTGGCAGTCACCGATCCCACCTTGCTCGATCAACTTAATTTGCTCCCCGTCGGCATCCACCCGCACGGCCTTTTTCTAAAGGGCAAGAACACAAAGACGCTTTTCACCCTGAGCCTGAGCGAACCATTCGAGGGCTTTCATTACAAACTGGTCGCCGGGGTGGTGAACTTGCCGGCCTGATGCCTCACTTGAATACCGGCGTCCGAAACTTGCGTTTAAGCCCCTCAAACCTGAATAACTTCGGTTTCCTTCTCCCGCGAATGCTCTTCTATCCGCCGCAATCGACCGGGTACGACACATTGTTCGACCTATACAGTAAGCCTTCTCCAGATTTAAGCGGTGTGAACGATGGGACTCTCTGGAATGATGAGTTTCACGTCCGGGTCCTGACTTAGTTCGAGACATATACCGGTCCGCTGTTGCTTCTGCTGATCGGCGTCATCAGAGGTGGGCCAGCCAATCACAGAAGTGTGCCTCTTGAACGGATTGTCGTCACGAATTGCGCTGAGCTTCCTGTCGATCAGGGCCTTCACAGGCACATCGGCGCGCCCGCGGATCCTATCGCGTCCGGGCTGGTCGCCCAATGCGTGCGTCCTGCCAATCTCCCAAACCTCATGGTCTGGCAACCCTGTTGAATGCACTACCGAGAGTTCGCCGTCCGCGGGAGGGTAGAAAGAGTCAGGCATAGGCCGGGTACGCAACTTATTCATACGCCTCTCGCTATAGATGAAGCGGGTCACCAATTCACTGGCAGAGAGCCCGTAGGGAACTGCGGGAGCCGAATTTTCGTTAGGTTCAGCGAACTCGATTCGCAGAAGCGTCGCGAGCCAATTGACCCAACGCGAAGGCAATAGCTGCAGGAATTTCATCATCAATCCAAACAGTTCCTCGGTGCGTGCTTTGTCCAAGCATCCAGGCAAATGTGCATCGGCCTGTTCGGCCGATAGTTACGGTCAGAGCCTTGCGCTCCCCAAAAATCCAATCGAGAGCAACTTCGCCGTCGCCAGCAGCGCTCACCTCCGGAAGGGGCGCTGAAGCGGGCAGGGCGTTGAGGAATCTTATTGCAAACTCATACGACGCCTGGTCCAGAGGTTTAGCACCGTACCCATCCCACCCTTCACTCGAGGCCTCCGAACGAACTTCCCAGAGTTCCGTGAGGACCTTCTCCGTCGCGCTGCTCATTACGTAACTCGTGAGTAACTCTCCGCGGATATCCTCGCGCATTTTGTCAATTACTTTGGCGAAGTCACTTTCTGCAGTCGACCTGGCTGGCGCGATAAGGCCAGGCATTCCCTCAAACGTCGCTTCCATCATATTCATGCGTAAATCTCCACGATTTTTTCTGTGATGCATGCGAAGAAAATGTCGTTTTTGAGATCCCTGAGCATTCCGAATACCGCGAGGATCCCAGGATCGCCAGGAACCTCGTTTAGTTCGCGAAAGGCATCAATATCCAGCAAAAGTGAAATTGCGTTTGGATCGATTCGTGGTTCGATTGCCTCAACGATCACGGCCGAGGCCTTCCGTTTGTCATCTTCCACGTAGACCCGTGTCAGAAGTTCGCGGATTCTTTGGGGAATCGGTAAAGGAAAGTGAGGCGGTGACACCAAGTATTCTCCAAGGTCTTTGACGTCAGGCAGAAGCATACGGTTGATATATCTGACGGCTACGCGGGATACCTGCCTCGGTTTAGCCAGGTCAAGGTAGACATTCCAAAGGCGGAAGGCCTCCCCAGAAACCTCTTCCCACGTTGTATATCGTGCAAGCTTGCTGAAAGTAAACCCATCCACTCTGAATTGCGCGATTTCTGTCGCTGTCTTGTATCGCCAGCCGATATCGGTTTGCATTTGCCAGGATTCCAATGGGGCGCCACGAACCACTCCAAATCTGGCCTGGATTGATTGGATGGAAGACTCACGCGTGTACTTCTCTCCAATCGAGGCTCGAAGGTCAGCAAATCTGTCAACCGATACCTTTTCTTGAGGGATGACCCGGAAATCAAGGACAGCTTCCACAATCGGAGCATTCTTAAGATGTTCGCGTGGACGTGCCATCGGTTCCGCCCTTCGACCGCGAGGTCAATCCTTAGGAACGTGGGATGAGCTCGCTGAAACTAGTTTAGGCGTCTCGACAAACTGTTGGAGCGCCTGTTCGATGAATCGGCCCCCAACCTCCGAGGGCGTCCTTCCGTAGATTCCGCGAGTTGCAAGCTCTCTCAGCATCTCAACGGATTGTTCGGACAACGTCACGTTGAATGGGATTCCGGGAGACGGACTCTTCGTCCTGGCCATCAATTCTACCCATAGTTACCCCATAATTATGGGTTAACTATGGGTAGAATTGCAAGTGGAATACACAATGATTATCGGCAATTGTACTCCGGAGCTTCAGCGGCCACAGCATCTGTCGCGCGCTTCGCGTCCATGCTCATCTCTTTCCCCCGGCTTGCCGCTCACGCCGTCAATCCCTGACACCTGCATAAATCCGGCCTCCTTCTTCCGCGAAAGCTTTTCCATCCGCCGCAACCGACCAAGGGCCGACACGTTTGCACCGCAAAAGTGCATGCATTGCATGCATTGGATAGCCGAAAACTGTGATCTAGCTCACAAAAACCGCAACAATGACGCTCTTACTCGCGCACATTTCGCACGAAAACAACACCAAAACAGCACTAAAACAGCCTTAAAATGCGCTGTTTTGCACTATTTGTCACGCGTTTGCATGCGGCGATTTGCGTATGGTGGCGTGTCTCCTTGAACCGCGCAACGTGCGCAGATCGCCGCACACACGGCGACGCGTCAGAGCCCTCACACCTGCATGACTTCGGCTTCCTTCTTGCGCGATAGCTCTTCCATCCGCCGAATCTCTTCGTCGGTCATCTTCTGCACTTCTTCCAGCGCCCGCTTCTCGTCGTCTTCGCTGATCTTCTTTTCTTTGGCCAGCTTCTTCAGGGCGTCGTTGCCGTCGCGGCGCACATTCCGGATCGCCGTCCGGTGCTCTTCGAGAACCCGGTTCAGGTGCTTCACCACCTCGCGCCGCCGCTCCTCGGTCATCGGCGGAATCGGCACCCGGATCACCTTGCCGTCCGTCTGCGGATTCAGGCCCAGGTCGGAGATACGCAGCGCCTTCTCCATATCCTTCACCACGGACGGGTCCCAAGGCGAGATCAGAATCAGCTGCGGTTCAGGCGTGGAAACCTGCGCCAACTGACTGATCGGCGTGGGCGTGCCGTAGTAGTCCACCTTCACCTGGTCGAGCATGTGAACGCTGGCCCGGCCCGTTCGCGTCGAAGCCAGGCTGGCCTGAAACGTCGCCACCGCCTGGTCCATGCGCCGCTTCAGGTCGCTGGAAAGTCCTTTAAGTGCTGGATTGCCGTCCATAAACGATGCCATCGGATTGTCCTCGCAATTGCTGCAACTGCCAACGGCTATTCTACAACCCGGCAGGGCCAGCGGCGCTGTCGTTGTACGACTTACACCACCGCAAGTCCAGTCGACGCCGCCTGCTCATGCGCATGATAGCTCGACCGCACCAGCGGTCCCGACTCCACATGGCGGAAACCCATCTTCAGCGCCTCAGTCTTCAACTCGGCAAACTCGCGTGGCGTGTAAAGGCGCGCCATGGGCAAATGATCCCGCGAGGGCCGCAGATACTGGCCGATGGTGAGAATGTCGCAATGGACTGCCGCCAGGTCGCGGAAGACTTCAAGCAGTTCGCGGGTCTCCTCGCCCAGCCCCACCATCACTCCGGACTTGGTAATCCCAGCCGGCGCAATCTCCTTGGCAAACTCCAGCAGCCGCAAAGTCCGCTCGTAGCGCGCCCCGGAACGCACCACTCGGTAAAGCCGCGGCACCGACTCGGTGTTGTGGTTCAGCACCTCCGGCCGCGCCTCCACCACGATCCGGATCGCCTCCTCGTTGCCCTGAAAGTCGGGGATCAGCACCTCAACGCGGCAGCCCGGAGCCTGGCGGCGAATCGATTCTATCACCATGGCAAAGGCGCGCGCCCCGCCCACCAATTGGTCGTCGCGATTGACGCTGGTGATGACGGCATGTTGCAACCCCAGCGCGGCTACAGCCTCAGCCACCCGCCGCGGCTCGTCAAAATCGATTGGCTCGGGGCGGCCCTTGGGCACCGCGCAGAATCCACAGCGGCGAGTGCACAGATTACCGAGCATCATGAAAGTCGCGGTCTTGTGATGCCAGCACTCGCCAATGTTGGGGCAGTGCGCGCTCTCGCACACGGTGTGCAGATTGAGCGAGCGGGCTAGGCGCTTGAGGTCGTGGTAGTTCTCGCCCATCGGCGCACGCGCCTTCAGCCACTCCGGTTTTGGCGCCGGAGCCGTTCGCGCCGGCGAAATCTGCACCAGATCCATCACGCTCTAATTGTAACGGCAGAGTCCGCTACCGCAGCCGCTCCCGCACCTCGGGCCGCACCAGGTAGAGAAAGAAGACCAGATTCAGCAGTCCCTGGACCAGCGCCGCTCCCTGATGCTGAGTTGAAAAGACGAAGAGGTTGTAGACCACCAGCAGGAAAACCGCCGCCAGAGCCAGCGCCCAGGCCCAGCGAAACAGCAGCATGAGGCCAAGGCTCGCGGAGATGAATCCGGCTGCGAAAATAAGAAACAGCGGCGGATAATGTCGGCCGGCTACCACGCCCAGAACGATCACCGCGGCCAGCGCCAACAGGTAGAGGTTGATGAACACCAGGCCGGGCAGGCGCATCAGTTCGCGAAGCACCGATGGGACAGGGGCGTTGCCGGGGCCGCCGGTCATAAAGTATGCAGATAGGACAGCAGGTCCTGAAGCTGGTCGTCGGTGAGTTGGGTTGCCGGCATGTTCTGCCTGCCGTGAAGAATTACCGCGGTGAGCCGCTCGTCGGTGGGCGGAGCGCCGGAGGGCATGGCCTTGATCTTGGTGATGGCCTGCAGACCGGGGCCGTTGAGCGGATGCGTCGTGGTTGGATAATGGCACCTGACGCATTTGAGACGGTAAACCTGCGCTCCGCGCGCCTCTTCCACCGACCAAAGCGCCTCAGGCTTGGAAGCTGGGAGCGAACGGCAACCTGGGAGTGAGAGCGCCGCTGCGAGTCCAAGGGCCGGTAGAGCGAGGCGGGCGGAATGGAAGCGGATGAGCATCTGAATCTGATGATACAAGCTCAGTCTGCCGCCGCAATGGCCTCGACAATGCGGTCGATAGCCTGCGATTCCGCCTCGCTGCCGGGGCGGTGGCCGTTGACGATGATTGAGAATGCCAGCGTCTTGCCGCTGTTGGCGACCACGTAGCCGGAAAGCGCGTTGACTTCGCTCATGGTGCCGGTCTTGGCCTGGACGCGGCCCTTCAGCGGTGAATCCTTGAACCGCGCCGCCAGGGTGCCGTCGACGCCGGCTATGGGAAGTGTGTCGCGCCACGCCGCTCCCCACGGCTGGCGAGATGCGTAGGCCAGCAACTGCGTGAAAGCGCGGGGCGCAACGCGGTCGTCCGGGCTCATACCCGAGCCGTCGTAGAGGAAAAAGTCGGCGTCGTCCACTCCAGCGTTGAGGAGAAACTGGCGCACTACGCGCGCGCCCTGTACAAAGCTGCCGTCGGCTCCGTGGATTTTGCCAAGCAGGCGCAATAGCAGTTCGGCGTGCAGGTTCTGGCTCACCTTGTTGGTAACGGTAATGTCCTGGGCAATCGGCACGGAGTTATGCGAAGCCAGCACCCTGCGGCCCTGGAGCGGCGCGGCCACTATCGTCAGGCTAGCCGCCGGTACAAGGTTGACCGGCTGGATGCGCACGGCGGCAAAATCGCCGGTATCGAGCGGGTATCTGTGGCGGGAAGTTGCTGATCCGGCAACGGTTACGCCACGGCTTCGGAGCGCTTCCTTGAAGGCTTCGGCGGTAAACTCCGCCGGGGCTTCCACAGCCAGGCTGGCGTGAAAGCCCTCCTGCGTAACGGTGCCCCATGCCCGCACCAGCATATTTCCAGGTGGCCGGTCCAATCCGGGAGCAGCGGTCCCGACGCCCGGGAGCATGGGCGCCATGGAGTTTTCCACTGTGTAGTAATCCACATCGGGCGTCCACTCTGCCACGGTGGAGTGCGGGACCGACTCGCCTGTGGAGGCGCTGATTGAATTCGGATCCGGCGTCACACTTAATTCCAGCGCATTCTCATTAAAGCTGAGCGCGGAAACAGGGGCTCCGTAGGCCCACATTAGATCGCCCCAGCTCCAATCGCGGCCGTAAGGCTCGTCGAGAAAGAAAGTGTCGTCGCCCACCACGCTTCCCTCTACCGTTCTCACACCGGCTTGTTCCACCTGCTCGGCCATCTCTACAAGCAGGTCCATCGCCTTGGGCGGCTTCTGGGCGCCGGCCGCCGATGCGGACTCACGGGCCTGGTAGGGATAGCGCCGGGCGCTCAGCGTTGGATCGCCCACGCCGAGCACAATCAGGTCGCCGTGCAGCACACCTTGAGTGTCGACATCGCCGTCCGCTACCACGTCAGTCATCCAGCGGAGCGTGTCCACCGGCATCAGCGCAAACGCGGCAGCGGTGGTGGTCAGTTTCACATTGGAGGCAGGGACAAACAATCGGCCGTCGTTGTAGCCATACAGCGCCTGGCCATCGAGGGTGGCCACGCTTACTCCAAACTCCGCGCGGCTCAGCGCAGGTTCGGCCAGAATGGCATTTATTCGACCGGCTACGGGGCCGGTTACGGAAGCCAGATGAGCCGGCGTGTGGCCAACCGGCCTGGCGCTGCCACGCGCAGCTTGCTGTGCAAATAGCTCCGCTGAAGGAACAAGGACCACAGCCAGCACGACTGCCAAAGCTCGCCGATTTGCCATCATGCAGGGAGTTTAGCAGGGGCCTGGCAGGCAGCGGCGTACCATCGAATAGGAATATTGTTTTGAGGGCTATCAACGCGCCGTAAGAGGAGCGTTTGACAAGGGAATGAGCAACGAACAGCCAGAGATGAAACCGTTGAGACGAACACCTGCTTTGTGGCAGCTCCGCACCCGTACGCTCGCGCCGGGCCGGCGCACGCTGATTGTGGGCGTGGTCAACATTACGCCCGACTCGTTCAGCGACGGGGGGCGGTTTCTCGATCCAGCGGCGGCTATCGCGCATGGAATCAGCCTGTTGGACGAGGGAGCCGACCTGCTTGATCTAGGGGCGGAGAGCACGAGGCCAGGCGCGAACGCCGGCCTGAAGCGTGCCGTGGAGGGTACCGAGCCGAGGCCGGCGGTGAGCGCGGACCAGGAACAGGCGCGGCTTTTACCAGTGCTCAAAGGGATTCTGGCGGCGCGGCCGGAAGCTATTGTTTCTGTGGATACCTACAAAGCGGCCACGGCGCGGGCAGCTTGCCTGGCCGGAGCGGAAATTGTGAACGACGTAAGCGGTTTTTCCTGGGACGCCGAAATGGCTGAAGCGTGCGCCGTTGCTGGTTGCGGCGTGGTGCTGATGCATACGCGGGGGCGACCGGATGAATGGCTAACCCAGGCTCAGCTTGCCCCGGATGAAGTGCTCAAATACGTGCGGGCGGGCCTTCAGGCGAGTTTGGCCAGCGCTCAGGCAGCGGGCATTTCGCTTGAGGCAGTGGTGCTGGACCCCGGCTACGGATTTGGCAAGCGGCTCGATGAGAACTACACGCTGCTGGCCCGCCAGGCGGAGCTCTTGCAACTGGGTCGGCCCCTGCTCGCCGGTTTATCGCGCAAGTCGTTCATGGCCAGAACGCTGGCGCCGCTCTATGCAGGACGAGACGCCCCTGTGAACGCGCGCGAAACGGCCAGCGTGGCGGCTTTGGTGACGGCGATTCTGCACGGCGCTTCCCTGGTGCGAGTGCACAGTGTGCGGTTAGCCGTAGAAGCTGCGCGAATTGCGGACGCGGTGCTGACTGCCACTTAAAGTTCTTCCTTTCGCAACACAGACCGTGAGAGGTCGCGCGGGTCGACGTGAACCAGAACAGCGCGGCCCTGCTAAGGCCGGTTCGCCCAGGCTAAGCCGTCCGGCTCGCCCCCAACATCGATGTGCCCTGTCACCTCAAGAGTCTTCAGGTCGAGAACTGCCAAGTAGTTGTCAGGCCCACAGGCGATGAAGGCACGATTGGCCACCGGATCCATGAGAATGCCTGCCGCTCCATGGCTGATGTGGACCCGTTTGAATTCCTTGCGGGATGCTGCATCGTAGATGACCAGGTCGCCATCGCCCAGACTTGAAATGAGGACAAGCTTCCCGTCAGGAGTGAACTTGAGCCGGTTTGCGCCGAACGTCTTCGCGTTCAACGTAGCTGTCACCGAGCGGGTGGTGAGGTCAACCACCGAGAGGGTGCCGTCTTGTGCGTTCGCAGTCCAAAGCTCCCGTCCGTCGGGCGATACGTCGAAGCCTTCATCGCCTTTGCCAACCGGAATCACGGTCTGATTCCAATCCATGCGCGGCTGGTTCATTCCCGGCGGTGGCGGCTGAGGCGAGCCTTGCGGGGGACGCATTCCCGGAGGAGGTCCCATGGGAGGCAGCGCGACCTTTTCCAGAATGCTGACCGTGGCAGAGTTTACGTTGGTTGTGTAGATGTGCTGTAGGTCCGCGGTGACGTAAATCATGTGCGTCCGGTTCTGGCCAGTTCCCATGATCCAATCGATTCTGGCGGCCAGTGGATCGTAACTCGCGATGGCCTTTGCGCCTTCGGCTGTGAACCAGACTTTCCCTCCAACGAACGCGAGTCCATGCGGACCATTCAGGGCACCGGTGTCGATGTCAGGCAGCGCCTTCTTCCCGACCAGATCGATTACGGAGAGCGCATGGTAGGCGCCGCCTCCGTAAATGGAAACATAGGCCGTCTTTCCATCGGAAGACGCGATCACTTCGTGCGGGTCCGGACCGACGGGGGCGGTAGCGATGACCTGGAGCGTTCCTGGGTCGACGATGGCCAGCGTGTGGTTGCGTTTGGAAAGCGCCAATAAAGAACGGCTCGGCGTAGGCTGAGCAACAGCTCCGACGGCGGCAGAAAGGAGTGCCGCCAATGCAGCGCCGGCGACAAGCGATTGGGGATTACCGATTCTCATGATTATTTTCCTCGTAACTGAAGAAAGGTTGAGTGTAACTGAGAATTCCTGCCGAGTCGATTGGAACAAGTTCGGCACTTTGAATTGTCTGAAGCAACAGGGAGGCCGGAGTCGAGAAAGCTGGAGATGGCATTGCCCTGGACGGCGCCAACCTCCCAGTGCGAGCTGAATTTGCAGTTGTCGAATCCTTTTTCTCGCCCTGCGAATTGCGCTGAAGACCTTGCCGCAAAGCTTTTGGGCTTGATCGTGCGAGCCGAGGCGAAGTTTACTACTTTGCAAAAATTGAATCGGCTCTGATTTCCCCTGGATCTCGAGTCCCCGCTACCCGCTTCATGCTAGGAGGATCTCTGCGCAAACGTATTCTTGACCAAATTGAGACAAAAATTCATCGTAAAGTATTGATAAATATGAATTATTATAAAATAGTTGACAATCGTATTCGAATAGTTTTATAGTGGTGGTGGTCACACATGACCATTGGAGGTAATTCATGCGTCGTATTCTTGCAGCTAGCCTTCTGCTCTCCCCGATGGTGTTTACCGCATCGGCAATCGCCAGCCAGCCCACGACCGGTGACGCGGCTGCCTCAACCCCGGTGGTCCGCATCAGCACCGGCGTAACCGTTCCCCAGCTTCTTCAATCCAATACCGTCGTCATCCCCGGCGACGCGTTCGACAACGTCATTCCCCAGCCGGCTGAGGTAAGCCTCACGCTGAATGTGGATGAGACGGGCAAACCGCAGGATATCCAGGTGGTGAAGTCGGTGAATAAGGATCTGGATGCTCGCGTCGTCGAGGCCGTCCGCAAGCTTCAATGGCGCCCCGGCAAGCTGGACAACCAGGCCATTCCCGTCGACATGACCCTGGATGTCAACGTCGTGGTTCGCCCCTAACCCCAGCCGGATTACGAGCGGCAGCGCCGCGCTGCATCTCGAGGTCTCCCCTCCTCCATCCTGGCGGCGGTTTCGCCGTCCGGATGGAGGGCTTTTTTAATCGGCGTTAGAACGGGTATCGTTCGAGCTGAACGCAATGGCGCGCGACGGTGCGGCTCAACCCCACCGCATCGGCGGGCGTAAACCGCGCCAACCGACGCAGAATGGCCAGTTGCGTCCGCAGCAGATCGCCGTCAGTGCACGCCGCCAGCACTCGGCGCGCAGCCAATTCCGCCATCCCCATGCTCTCGTCCGCCAGCAAGCCCGTCATTGCGGCCACAACCTCGGCCGCGCTTCCTTTGGCCTCACCAAGTTTGCGCCCCCGCAGCACGGCCGACTCCAACGCATAGGATTGTATGATCATGTCGGCCAGGTCGGCCATCACTTCCTGCTGATCCTGCAGCGCGGCCATAAAGCGCTGGCTAGCCACTCCGGCGGCAAACAGCGCCATCTTCTTTACCGTGGCCAACAACTCAGCCTCGCGCGCCAACGGTTCCTGGGCGTCGGTCGCGGCTTCAAAGGACGGCGGCTGGGTGACATCTTCCATCAGTTTCTTGATTGCCGCGAGCAGCGGAAGTTGGCCGCTGAGCGCCCGCTTCATCAGCCACCCGGTGATGATCAACCTGTTGATTTCGTTTGTCCCCTCGAAGATCTCATTGATCCGGGCGTCCCTGTAGAAGCGCTCGGCGGGATATTCCTCTACATAACCGTATCCGCCCATGGTAGCCACCAATTCGTTGGCCACAAGGCTCAGCATCTCAGACCCATAAACCTTAAGGATTGAGCACTCTACGGCGTACTCCTCAATCCGGCGCTGGGTCTCGCGGGGGGAGTGAGCCTGATCGGCGGCGACCTGGGCCAGGGCCGCGTCGATCATTCCGACGGTGCGGTAAGCCATGCTTTCGGCCGCATAAAGCCGGGTGGCCGAGGCGGAAATCTTGCGCTGGATCAGGCCGAACTCTGCGATGGGCTTGCCGAATGCGGTGCGCTGTTTGGCGTAGCGAATCATGTGCGCCAGGGCGTGGCGCGCTCCGCCGACGCAGGCCACACCCAGCTTGAAACGGCCAACATTCAACACGTTGAAGGCTATGTGGTGCCCCTTCCCTGCTTCGCCAAGGAGGTTCGCGACGGGCACGCGGCAATCGGCAAGCACCAGCGGACAGGTTGACGAGCCGCGAATGCCCAGCTTGTGCTCCTCCGCGCCGACGGTCAGGCCTGGAGAGTCCCGCTCGATGAGAAAGGCGGAGAACTTGTCGCCGTCAATCTTGGCAAAGACCGTGTACAGGCTGGCGATGCCGCAGTTGGTGATCCACATCTTCTCGCCGTTGAGCAGGTAATAACTTCCGTCCTGTGAGAGGGTTGCACGAGTTCGGATGTTCATGGCGTCGGACCCGGAGCTGGCTTCGGAAAGTCCATAGGCGCCGACCCACTCGCCCGTGGCGAGCCTGGGCAGGAAGCGCTGCTTTTGCTGTTCGTCGCCATACCAGACCAGGGGGAGCGAGGCGATGCCGATTTGAGCCCCGAAAGCCGTCGAAAAGCTGGCCAGGACCGACAGATGGTCGGTAATCAGAGTCGAGGTGGTCTTGTCCATCCCCATGCCGCCATATTCTTCGGGAATCTCGACTGCGGTGAAGCCGAGGTCTCCGGCCTTGCGAATCAGCGACTTCATCGCGCCGGGTTCCTTGGCTTCAATGGCGGCGGCAAGGGGCAGAATCTCGTCGCGGGCAAACCGGGCTGCGGTCGTAGCGATCTGGCGCTGCTCCTCGTTCAGGTCTTCAAGAGTGAAGATTTCGGCGGGAGTGCGGGTCTCGAGCAGGAAGCTGCCGCCTGGGGCGGCAAGGATGGGGGATGCGGTGAGCGTGGACATTTGAGGGAGTCCTCCGGCTGCCGCAACAGTACGACAGGAGGGCGGAGGAGGGCAACTGTGGAAGCGTCCATGGAGTGGAGCTATTGTTGGTTAGAGTCCACCGAATCGCGCCGTTGTTATACAAACGTGATCGGCAGCAGATTGCTCTTGGCTCGCAAGGGGATTGAGATGATGCATAGAGCGTGGATGCAGTCCATTCCTGCGCTAACAGCGATGACCGCATGTCTGGCGACTTGCTGCGCTCAGTATCGAATTCTCCTGGGCAAAGCCGACTCGGACGGTTGCATGCCAACTACTCCCGCACGCATCTGACTGGGGGCAATCGGCGAAACACACTCTTACGCTCCGTCAAACGATAAGTATGGCCCTTCAGAAAAGGAGGAGTACGTCTTCGGACTGGAGCCTAGAGCCAAAGCAGCCGGTCGATTCAACGGGCAGGAGTTGACGTTGTTTACCGCAATGTTTTCCGGCTGCGGCAGCGGCACGTTAACTCACCTTTCGTTGCTTACGGTTCGAGACGGCGAGTTTGTCGACCTGTTGCCTAACGTGGAGCTTACAAACCAGAGCGAATTCAGGTTCTGGGACTGGCCCCACTTCTCGACCCTACCGCTTCGGGTCACCGCAGATTTTCTATGGGATTTCGACGCAGGTGAAACTCACTTCGCGCCTCACCGTTACGAGGTCCATGTGTACGCTTTCGATGCCAGAACCGATCGCTATCTACTGCGGATCAGCTACGCGACAAAGAAGAAGTATCCTGGCCTCGAGAATTCGGATGAAGTCCGTGTTCTGGAAGCCGAAAACCCGGCCATTCTGACCAAGCTGCAACATGGAGCGGGCTAGTCCGGCTCCCATCCGAATCGCATACAATGGGTCTATCCCGGCTGTGGAGGCTTGCCCCTGTTCGCCGCGCTTGTGACCCTTCTGAATCCTGCCGCCAGCTTGCTTCATCGGCTGTCGATGGGGGTAGCCGCGCAATTGGCTTTTGCGCCGCAAAACAGCCTGCGGCACTACCTGAAGGCGATGCAGTCTACCGACCAGACCTTCACGGGCCTCTACCATTGGAATTGGTTCGATGCGACGCTCCTGCTGCCGTATTTCGCAGTAATGATCGTTCTTGCTATCTACGGCGTGCACCGCTACACGCTAGTCTATGTCTACTATAAGTACCGCAAGAACTACCATCCTGACCCGCCGCGGCATTTCGACGACTTGCCCCGCGTAACCGTCCAACTTCCCATCTTCAACGAGCAGTTTGTCATCGACCGGTTGCTCGATGCAATCTGCGCAATGGAGTATCCGCGCGAAAAGCTCGATATCCAGGTGCTGGACGACTCGACCGACGAGACCCATGAGGTGGCCGCCGGCATTGTGCAGCGCTTTGCGGCGCTGGGCCATCCCATCGTCTACATTCACCGGACCAATCGGTATGGATACAAGGCCGGCGCGCTGGATGCTGGACTAAAGGTGGCCAAGGGCGAATATGTGGCTATCTTCGATGCTGATTTTGTTCCTCCGGCGGATTGGCTGATGAAGGTGATTCACCATTTTGCCGAGCCGGAAATCGGCATGGTGCAGACGCGCTGGACGCACCTGAACCGCAATTACAGCATGTTGACGCAGATTGAGGCGATTCTGCTGGACGGCCACTTTGTGCTAGAACACGGAGCACGGGTCCGCTCAGGCGACTTCTTCAATTTCAACGGCACCGCGGGCATGTGGCGGATCAAGGCCATTCACGACGGCGGCGGCTGGCAGCACGATACACTTACCGAGGACACCGACCTGAGTTACCGCTCGCAACTGGCCGGATGGAAGTTCAAGTATCTGCCCGACGTCGAGTGCCCGTCGGAGTTGCCTATCGAGATGACAGCCTTCAAGACACAGCAGGCGCGCTGGGCTAAGGGGCTGATCCAAACCAGCATTAAAGTGCTGCCGATGATGTTCAAGTCGGAAGTGCCGCGACGGATCAAAATCGAGGCCGTGTACCACCTGACGGCGAACCTGAGCTATCCGCTGATGGTTGTTATGTCCGCGCTGCTGATTCCCGCCATGATTTGCCGGTTCTACCAGGGCTGGTTCCAGATGCTGCTGATCGACTTTCCGTTGTTCACAGCATCAAGTTTTTCGATCGCGATTTTTTATCTGGTCAGCGAACGAGAGCTGTTCCCCAAATCGTGGTTGAAGACATTCCTTTATTTGCCTTTCTTGATGGCGCTGGGCATCGGCCTTACCTGGACCAACAGCAAGGCCGTGTTGGAGGCGCTGTTCGGAATCAAGAGCGCCTTTGTGCGCACGCCCAAGTACCGCGTTGCGCAGAAGGGCGAGAAGTCGCAGGCTGCCAAATACCGCAAGCGCCTGGTTCTGGCGCCGTGGATCGAGTTGCTCTTCGGCTGTTACTTTGCCGCGGCGATTCTGTACACCTTCTCGAATCAGAATTACTTTACGGCACCGTTTCTGATTCTTTTTGTGATCGGGTACTGGTATACGGGGCTGATGAGCCTGCTTCAGGGGCGCTTCGAGCGCTGGCGCAATCCCGACGCCAACACCGATGAATCAAGCCCCAAGCCGTTTCCGGTGGGGGTGTGAGGGTTAGCAACTCAGCGAACTAACCGGGACTCGTAAATAGCACACCTGAACAGGGGGAAAGACGGGGGAGGTTAAGAAGAAGAGGCGGTATTTTCCCCGATCTCAGTCAGCATGTTGCGCCGACTGAGATATTTAGAGACAGGGAAGAACACACACAATACAATCCTCATTGATTATTTCTTCTTCCTGCATAAAAGCCTTCTTAGGAACTCGGCCTGCTTAGGACTGAGGCATCCGCTTGAGCGGATCTCCGGGTGCGATTGCGAGGTTGAGGAACATCGTAAAGAGGATTCGTCGTGTCAAGCTTAACCGACCATGCGCAGGCAGAATCGAGGAGTCTGTTCTCTCCTCTCGCCGCTAGAGAAACGCTGCCCCAGCCTTCGCCGGAGAAGCCAATCGCGGATCACCTTTTTGTCAGCAATGTGCGATTTCTCTCAATGGCCGCGGTGGTCTTCGTCCATTGCCTTGCCAAACTATTGCCGTTGGCGGGCATCTACGACATGGGTTTGCCGGCACGAATCCTGCGCCAGTCGGCCGAGTTCGACGTTATTGGATTCTTTCTTATCTCCGGTTTCCTGATGGAGGAGAGCCTGGTCAGGAGGAATCCGCTGGAGTATCTATCGCGGAGGCTGCAAAGGATCCTTTTTCCTTGGCTTGCCTGGTTTTCGCTCTATTGCTTGATTCTGCTCACCAATAACGCCGTTACAAGCAACGTCAGGATCGACTCATTGAGTCGATCGATCCACCTGGCGCTCAAGGTAGTGGTCGACGCCCTTTACTCTCCCTATTGGTTTGTCCCCAACCTGTTGCTGTCGATGTGCGTTTTTCTCGCTTGCCGGCGCTATCTCTTCGACTTGCACATGGGCGCCGTGCTACTGCTGATCAGTCTGTTTTATGGGTTGAATATCTATCTGCACTGGATTCCGGTGGACAATCACACGGAAGCCTGGTTCGGTTTCATCTTTTATCTTTGGCTGGGTGCGCTGGCGGCACGGAACTTCCACGCGCTGCAAGCGGGCATCGCACGTATTCCCACCTTGGCCTGGATGGCGATGGCGGTGCTAACCGGTCTGGCCGCTCTCAAGGAGTCGGGCATCCAGGTCGCGGCCGGCAGCCCGATGCCTATGAATGTGCTGCGCATCAGCAACCAGGCATATTCGATCGTCATCGTACTGATGGTCTTCAAGTTGCGAAGACCGGCCTGGCCGCGCGCCATGAATGTGCGCACCAACACCTTTGGAATCTATCTGAGCCACATCATCATCTTGTGGATTTTTAACCGAATTCTGCGGAGTTTGATCCATATTGCCCCGGTTCGCCAGCATTGGAGTTTGCAAGCCGCAATCCGGGTTTGCTCAGTGCTGGCAGTTTTCGTGTTGGTATATGGATCGGCCTTCCTGCTGACTCAGTGGCTGCTCACTCGTTCGCGCTTGCGCTGGGCAGTGGGCTCGTTCGCGCCGAAGTCCAAAACATCCGGGCAATCGAGCCACTTGTCCAAAGGTCTTCCCCGGACGCCCGGCGAAGATTCGGTGCCCCCTCCGTTACAATAGTTGGAAGCGCTAGCCACGCGGGGGAAACAGAATCCCCGGCCCGGCTGGCGCGTCAGACTATCATGCTAGCCAAAATCCTTCCGGAAGCTCTCACATTCGATGACGTGTTGCTGGTTCCCGCCGGCAGCGACGTGGTGCCCGCGCTGGTGAGCACGCAGACCCAGTTGACCCGCGACATCACGCTGAACACGCCGCTGCTTTCCTCGGCGATGGACACGGTGACCGAGTCGCGTATGGCCATTGCCATGGCGCAACAGGGCGGCATCGGGATTGTCCATCGCAATTTGACCATCGCGGATCAGGCAGGGGAGATCGACAAGGTAAAGCGGTCGGAGAGCGGGATGATCGTGGATCCAGTGACGATTGGGCCGGACCAGATGATTGGCGATGCGCTGGAAGTGATGCGGCGCTACAAGATCTCCGGCGTGCCGGTTACGCAAGGCAAGACTCTGGTTGGAATCCTTACCAACCGCGATCTGCGATTCGAGACGCGCACCGACATCCCCATAGGCGATGTGATGACCAAGGAAAACCTGATCACCGTGCCGGTAGGAACGACGCTCGAGGAAGCCGAGCTGATTCTGCACAAGCATCGAGTGGAAAAGCTGCTGGTGGTGAACGAACAGTACGAGTTGAAGGGCCTGATCACGGTCAAGGATATCCAGAAGAAGTTGAAATACCCCATGGCCAGCAAAGACGATCAGGGGCGGTTGCGTGTAGGCGGCGCGATCGGGGCCACCGGCGACTTTTTGGAGCGGGCATACGAGTTGGTGCGCGCCCGGACCGATGTGCTGGCTATCGACTCCGCGCATGGGCATCAGACGCGAGTGCTGGAGGCGGTTCGCGAGGTGAAGAAACGCTTCCCCGATGTCGGTTTACTGGCCGGCAACGTGGCCACTTATGAGGGAGCGCTGGCGTTGATCGAAGCCGGCGCGGACGCCATTAAAGTTGGCATCGGCCCAGGCTCCATCTGCACCACACGCATGGTGACGGGCGCAGGCATGCCTCAGATCACGGCTATAGCCGAAGCCTACCGCGCTGCCCGTGAGCATGGCATCCCGGTCATCGCCGACGGCGGAATCAAGTACTCCGGCGAAATCACGAAGGCGATTGCAGCAGGCGCCAGCTCGGTGATGATCGGCTCACTGTTTGCCGGCGTGGACGAAAGCCCCGGAGAGACCATCCTTTATCAGGGACGCAGCTTCAAGAGCTATCGCGGCATGGGCTCGTTGACCGCCATGAGTCAGGGCTCCGGCGAGCGCTACTTCCAAAGCACGGCCGACATGGCCAGTGCGGAGATGGGCACCGAAGGCGTAGTGCAACGTGAGCGGGCAAGCCAGAACCGGCTGGCCAAGTTCGTTCCCGAGGGTATTGAGGGGCGAGTGCCTTACCGCGGCCCGCTGGAGTCGATGGTCTTTCAGCTTGTTGGCGGCCTGCGCTCAGGGATGGGCTACGTGGGCTGCGGGACGATCAGAGAATTGCAGGAGAATGCCCAGTTTGTGCGCATCTCCGGCGCAGGCTTGCGCGAGAGTCATGTGCACGACGTGATCATCACCCGAGAGGCACCCAACTATCGTGTCGAATAAGGCGCACGGCCTCAAGTTCTGGATGAGCGCCTGGTTTCCGGTGGCATTGGGAATTGCCGTCATTGTGATGGAGTCGACGGAATTCATGGGCGCGGACCACACCACCGGGCCGCTACGGTGGTTCTTTGAGTCCGTTTTCGGGCACGTGAGCGACGCTCGCTGGGACATCCTTCATCACTACATACGCAAATCGGGCCACTTTGTTTTCTATGGGCTGCTTGGTCTGGCGTGGCTTCGCGCATGGTGGATGACGCTGCCTCGTTTGCGCTATTTGCAGGTGGCAGTACTGGGCTTGCTCGGCACCGCACTGGTGGCCAGTTGCGATGAATGGCACCAGACGTATTTGCCTAACAGGACAGGCTCGGTTTGGGATGTGCTGCTGGATTGCTGCGGCGCCATCACGCTGCAGTTGCTGGTTTACATCTACATGCGTTTGTTCAGAACCAAGCGGCTGGCACAAGCGGCGTGAAGCGCCGGGATGGGCCGCACAGGCCGCCCGGGATTGTGCATTCGATTCTCAAGCAACGTGGCCGCTGCCGGGACGCTGGGTTCCCCGTTACTTCTTCGGGAAAGTGTACTCGCCGGATGGGTCTTTTTGCTTGAGCGCTTTGACCTGACCATCTTCTACAAGGAATTCCAAGGTCAAATCGGAGAACTGGGGCAGTTTGAACGCCAGGCTCTTGGCGTGTTTCAACTCGAAATCGGGCTGCCCAGGGAGCCTCAGCGTCAACTCGCCGTCGGGTTTGACAACAATCTCAACGGTTGATCCGTTCGGAGTCATATACATTCCCGCCATCTGCGCCAGCAGTTTGGGGTCGACAGCATCCGGCTTGCGCACGAAAACGGCTTCTGCTTCATCCAGCGACATCACCGCCTGGTCCACGTCGCCCTGCGGATTGGTGCGGAAGTTCACCGACCATTTTCCATCCTGCTCGTCATCGGGAGTATCGAAGCGGTCGTAGTGAAACTGCGTCATCGGCATCCGGATCTTGTGGAAGTCGAACTGAAGCTGGTTGTCTTTCAATCCGATGGTCATTGCGCCATAGGCCGGATTGTCGTAGACGCCGGTATAATCGGCCAGCGCATGAGAAGGCTTGGTGTTCGCAACACGGCCCTCGCCGGCCTTGGCGCGCGCTTCGGTGTCCGCCTTCTTGTCCGCAAGACGAATCTCCAGCCGGCGTTCACTCCACCGAGTAAGGCTCATGCCCACCAGGCGCTCATATACGTTGTAGCTCACGATGTTATAGAGTGGCTGGCTGTGGTTTCCGATCTCCAAAACAATCACGCCAATGTGATCCTGCGGCATAAATGAAATCTGGGTGTGAAATCCAGGAAGATCGCCGCCGTGGAAGGTAATCAGATGGCCACGGTAGACAGCCGTTTCGCGAGCCATCCCGTATGCGGCATTCAGCATTTCTCCCCAACCCCTGGTCTCAAGAGCGGTATTGGGCAGCGCGATCGCCGGCTCCTGAGTCGCCTTCAAGACAGCCGGTGGAAGCACCTGCTTGCCCTGGTATTTGCCGTCGTTCATCAGCGCAATTAGCCAATGCGACATATCGTCGATATTGGAGACGATAGCGCCACACGGGGCAACGCCTTCAATATCTTCGTAATAGGGGATCCTGTAAATCTCAGAGGAATCGCGCCGCTCCGTGAACCCCACACCAAAATCCGGCTGCTTGAGCATGTCGGCAATTGAATAGCCCGTCGACTTCATCTCCAGCGGATCCAGAATCCGCTGCCTGACAAACTCCTCCCAGGTTTTGCCCGACTGAAGCTGGATGATATAGCCGGCCGCGGCAAACATCAGGTTGTTATAGAGGAAGGTCTGCCGCATCGGCTGCTCGGGTTCGAGATACACGAGCTTCTCGAATAGCTCCTTGCGCGTAAAGTCGGACTTATACCAGATGGTGTCGTGCCTGGTGATTCCGGTGCGGTGGGAGAGCATATCCCGCAGCGTGATTTGATTGTTGAGCTGGTCGTTGTAGAAGCGGATGCTGGGAACGGAATCCCTCACCGGTTTATCCCACGTGAGCTTGCCTTCATCCACCAGCATGCCGGCCGCAACGGCGGTGAACAGCTTGGCGTTCGACGCGATGGGGACTACGGTTTCAGCCGTAAATGGCAGTTTCTTCTCGTAGTCGCGGTAGCCGTATCCCTTGGCAAAGACGAGTTTCCCGTTGACGACGATTCCTACTCCCACGCCTGGCGCATTCCAGTCCTTGAGTGTCTTCGCCATGTAGTCATCAAATCCCGCCAGCTTTTCCGTTACATTGATCTCTTGCGCCGCGGCGCCGACCGCGAGGAAGAATACCAGCAGGCAAGCGAATGCCAGCCGCCAGCGAACCGTCATCGTCGATTCCAACGCCATATGGCTCTTCCCCTTTTCGTCCTGGCAATGGGAAGACTTTAGCACGAACCGGGATAGGTGAGGCAATGAAATAGCGGGTGTTTGTGACAGTCCATTCTTGAGCCCAGCCTCTGTCTACCGGTATCGCTGCTGCGATTTGATTATGCGCTCTGAGACAAACATGGGCGTCCGCAACGGCGGACGCCCATGTTGACCTTCTCAGCGATGGATAAAGCTTTAGAAAACGACCGCAGTTATGCAGCATCTTCTTTGCTGTCTTCTTTTTTCTGTTCTTCGAGATGCTTTTCCAGCTCTGCGCGTTTTTTGGCCTTGATGTCGTCGCGCTTCTGGCGTTTCACTTCCAGCTGCTTCTCTGCGCCCAGCAGTTCGATGAAGGCCTTTTCGGCTCCGTCGCCCTTCTGGAATCCGGTGCGGACGATGCGCAGATAGCCGCCCTGGCGGTCGCCGTAGCGCGGGGCCACCGTGTCAAACAGCCGCTCCACGGACGCATCGGTCATGAGAAAGCTGTGTGCCTGACGGCGGCTGTGCAGATCGCCCTTTTTCCCAAGGGTGATCATTCTTTCAACCAGTGGACGGACCGCCTTGGCTTTGGCCACGGTGGTCTCCACGCGGTCTTCCATGATAACGGACGTGACCAGGTTGCGCAAAAGAGCGCGGCGATGACTGGTGTTGCGTCCGAGCTTGAATCCTGCATTGCGATGGCGCATGGTGAAACTCTCTTTCGATTGAAAATCAGTTCTCAGTTCACAGTTCTTAGTTCGCAGCTAGTTCTCGGGCTGTTCCGCTTGTCGGCTACTTAACTATGAACTGCGAACTGTGAACTCTGAACTGCAATTAAAAGTTCTCAGTCTCTGTGGGCAACTGGAGGTCGACTGAATCCAGCGGTTCGTCCTCGTCGTCGTAGTGGCTATAGCTGGCAGCCAGCGCGGCCGCGGGCGGAATGCTGGTAGGTCCAGGAACCGCGTTGCCGTTTTCATCGATCTTCATGCCCAGCGAGAGGCCCATCTGCGCGAGAATTTCCTTGATCTCGTTCAGGCTTTTGCGGCCGAAGTTCTTGGTCTTCAGCATCTCGGCTTCGGTCTTCTGAACCAGCTCGCCGATACTCTGAATGTTGGCGTTCTTCAGGCAGTTATAGCTCCGGACCGACAGCTCCAGCTCTTCCACCGAGCGGTTGAGATTGTCGTTGCGCAGCAACCCGCGGCTCTCTTCGCCGCGCACTTCGGCCTCGATTTCCTCTTCGAAGTTGATGAAGATGTTCATGTGGTCCTTGAGCAGCTTGGCGGCCAGTCCCACGGCGTCGGCGGGCAGCACGGCCCCGTTCGTCCACACTTCCAGGGTCAGCTTGTCATAGTCGGTGATCTGTCCCAGACGGGCTGCTTCCACCACATAGTTCACGCGACGCACCGGCGAATGGACCGAATCGACGGGGATAAATCCAAGGCCCAGGTCGGCGTCGAAGTTCTTGTCGGCGGAGATATAGCCGCGCCCCCGCTTGAGTCGCATCTCCATATCCAGCTTGCCGCCCTCGGAAAGAGTGGCCAAGTAGACATTCCTGTCCAGAATTTCCACGTCGCCGTCGGCTTCAATCATTCCCGAAGTCACGACACCGGGCTGGTCGGCGCGCAGGTACAGCGCCTTGGGACCCTCGCCTGCGAGCTTGAAGGGAACCTGCTTCAGGTTCAAAATGATGTCTGTCGCATCCTCGACTACGCCGGCGATGGACTGAAACTCGTGGAGCACGCCCTCGATGCGAATTGCGGTAACCGCAGCTCCCTCAATGGAGCTGAGCAGGGTGCGGCGCAGTGCGTTGCCGATGGTGGTGCCAAAGCCACGCTCAAAGGGCTGGGCGCTGAACTTGCCAAAGGTGTCGGTGAGCGTCTCGGCATCCACTGCCAGGCGCTTCGGCTTCTGAAATCCTCTCCAAAGCATATCCGTCTCTCGTTTCCCGCGCGGCATGTACGTCGCGATGCATTTTGCGGCGGCCGCGCAAGTTCTCCTTCTGTTTGAAATGCAGTGGTTAGTGATTAGTGGTCAGAAAGGCCCCATCGGGAATAACTAACCACTATTCACTAATCGCTATCCACTGTTATTTGCTGTACAGCTCCACGATCAGCTGTTCGTTGATCGGCAGGTTGATATCCTTGCGCTTGGGCAAGGAAAGCACGCGGCCGGTAAGGGTGTCGAAATTCATCTCAAGCCATGCCGGCACCGGATTTTGGG
>Ga0182030_10005440_pt1 | contig 27032 bp, 22 predicted proteins | sample 812S3MmetaG_FD_121299 | JGI IMG/M metagenome (GOLD analysis project Ga0182030, IMG submission 121299) | Permafrost microbial communities from Stordalen Mire, Sweden - 812S3M metaG (Illumina Assembly) | ecosystem: Environmental > Terrestrial > Soil > Wetlands > Permafrost | place: Sweden...
AAGAATTCCTTGAGATGCAGCCCCTCGACAGAGCCCTCGACGGTGAGTTTGGCGCCGGTCTCGGAAATATCTTCCATCGTGCAATCGCGCCGCCAGGTGCCGTCGATGCCCATCATATGCGCATCGATGCCGTGCTCGAACGTGACGCGCTCGCCCTTGCGCCGCTCTGCCGCCATGATTTCGTTCCTGCCCTCAAGCGGCCGCCCGCGCCCCCGGGCGCGGATCCCGCCGCAGATTAAAGGCGGGTCGGTAACGAATCGTAAATTACCGGACCGGCGGGGGGACGTTGGCCGAATACCACTCCCGGATGCCCGAGAGCGCGGGGTGGGCCAGCGAACGGGTGAGATAGGTCCAGATTCGGGGCAGATGACGCAAATATTGCGGTTTGCCGTCGCGCCGGTTGAGCCGGGCAAAGATGCCGAGCAATTTCGTATTCCGCTGCGCCGACATGATGGCGTAAAGTTTGGCGAAACCAGCCGGATCGAACGCATCGTCGGACGCACGCCGCGCCTTGATGTAGTGCGTCAGCAGTGCAAGCTCGAGCTGCTCGGGCACGTCGATCCGCGCGTCCTGCAGCAGCGATGCGAGGTCGTAGGCGGTCGGGCCCAGCACCGTGTCCTGAAAGTCGATGATGCCGACTTTGGAAGTATCGGCCCGTTGTTCGAGCCAGATCAAATTGGGGGAATGAAAGTCGCGCAGCACCCAGGTTTTCGGTGCCGTCGCCGGCTTGCTCAGCAGACCACGCCACATTGCGATGAATTCGGCGCGCACATCGTCCGTCGGCTCGGCGCCGCGGTCGGGCAGATACCATTCGAGCATCAATCCGATCTCGACCAGCAGTGCATCGGTGTCGAAATCGGGAATGGCGTAGCTGAGCTGCGGCGCCAGCGGCAGGGTTTCAGGCAATGCTTCGCGATGCAGCGCCGCCAGCATGTCGGCCGCGGCTTGATAACGCTCCTCGATCGGCCGCGGTGGATCGCCTTCGACAAAGCCCGCGCTGCCGAAATCCTCGGTGATCAGGAATCCAGCGTCGAGGTCGGCGTGATGGATGGAGGGTGCCGAGAAGCCGCGCGCGCGCAGGCCGTTGGCGATGGCGACGAACGGCTTGACGTCTTCGGCCAGATGCGCCGCCGCGCTGTACGACCTACCGGCATAGATCGCCGGTCCATCGGGGCGTCGCGGCGAGTTCATCAGGATGACAACACCGTCGTGTCGGACCAGCCGCGCGTAGGAACGCGTCGAGGCGTCGCCGGCCATCCGCTGCCGTCCGGCGTCGGCATAGCCTGCGTCGGCCAGGAACTGCCGCAGCGCCTTTAGTCGTGCCACCTGGGCTGCCGCTTTGCCGTAGCCGGTGATTACAGCGGCGCGCGCGGCCGACCCCAGCGCCGGCCGGTGGCTCAGCGCGATGTCGATTCGGTCGGCAGGAAGCGCTGCCGGCGCGCGTTCGGGCCATTCGATCAGCGCCAATGTCCCCTCGGGCAACGGCGACAATCCGATCTCCTCCAGTTCCACCGGATCGTTGACCCGGTAAAGATCGGCATGGACCAGCGGAAACGGTGGCAGATCGTAGCTTTGCACCAGCGTGAAGGTCGGGCTTGGAACTTCGAGCGCGTCGTCGCCGGCGAGATATCGGATCATGGCGCGGGCGGCCGAAGTCTTGCCGGCGCCGAGGTCGCCCGAAAGCGTGATGACATCGCCGGGGCCGATCAGCAAAGCGAGATCGGCCATCAATTGCGCGGTCGCCGTCTCGTTCGATAGCGCGAGCGCGAATGTGGTGGGTTCGGTCATTCCGCGGCGTTGCGATGCACGGCCTGATCAATCGGAAAATCGCAGGTGACGGTCGTTCCCCTGCCGACGATCGAATCGACCCGCACCTTGCCTCCATGCAGTTCGACAAAGGAGCGCACCAGCGACAGGCCGAGGCCGGCGCCGCGATGCCGCGACCCGTTGGAATGACTCTCGAACCAGTCGAACACCTTGTCCTTGACGTCGGGCGGAATGCCCGGACCCGAATCGGTCACCGTGAAAATGACGCTGTGCTCGGTTCGCCTGGCGCTCAAGCCGATCGTGGCGTCCTGAGGCGAAAACCCGACGGCATTGGCCAGCAGATTATACAGCACCTGCACCACGCGGCGTTCGTCGCCGACGAAGCTGCCGATATTGGGATCGACGTCGACCTTGAGTTCGATGCGGTCGGTTGCGAGCCGGTCCTGGATGCCCTCGGCGGCGGCTTCGATGGTCTTGCGGATGTCGATCGAGCCCAGATTGAGCGACATCGCGCCGGCGTCGATGGTCGCAAGGTCCAGGATGTTGTTGATGATCGCAAGCAGCGCGTTGGTCGAGGCGGTGATGTAGCCGAGATATTCGGCCTGCTTCGGCATCAGGGGACCGGTTACCGGGTCGCTGAGGAAATGCGCAAAGCCGATGATGGTGGTCAGCGGCGAGCGCAATTCATAGGACACGTGGTGAACGAAATCGACCTTCATCTGGTCAGCGGTCTCAAGCGCTTCGTTCCGCTCGCGCAGCGCCCGCTCGACGTTCTCGGTATCGGTGATGTCCTGGAATGTCAGCATGGTGGCGCCGTCGGGCAGCGGCATGGTCATGCAGTCCAGCACGCTGCCGTCCTTGCGCTCCAGCTTCAGCGGCACCTCGACCCGGTTCTCGATCGCGGTAATCGCCTCGCGCAGCGTCTGCCAGGTGGCCGCGTCATCGAACAGCGGCCTGCACCAGGCTTCCACGGTCTCGATATGCGGCTGTTCCTGCAACGCCTCGGGCGACAGCTTCCACATCTTCGCGAACGCCGGATTGAACAATTGCGCGCGGCCATTGCTGCCGAACACCGCGACCGCTTCGGCGAGATTGTCGAGCGTCTCCCGCTGCACCCGGATCAGGCCGTCAAATCGCCGCGCCAGATCCAGGCTTTCGGTTACGTTGTCGAACAGATAGGTGACGCCGCCTTCCTGATTTGGCGTGGTGACGACGCTCACCGCGCGGCCATCGGGCAGATACCAGGTATCCTTTTCGGGCTCGACCGCGCGATAGGCCTCGTGCAGTTTCGCCTTCCAGGCCCGGAAATCCGGCTGCTCGGGGAGTTTGCGCGCGGCGCGCAGCCGGTCGAGCACGCTCGAATCGTCGGGGTGGGTGTCGAGAAACGCACGGTCCAGATCCCACAGCCGGCGGTAGGAATCGTTGTAGAACGCCAGCCGCCGCTGGCCGTCGAAAACCGCGACACCGGACGACAATTGATCGAGGGTACGGCGGTGCGCCTCCGCCATCCGGACCAGGGCTGCCCCGAGCGCGGTTGCTTCGCTCGCATCGATGGCGATGCCGACGCTGCCGCCGCTGACATTGCGCGCATGCACGTCGTAGAAGCGCCGCTCGCCGCCGACCACGATCGGCAACCGCGCATTGAAGGCCCCCGTGTCATTCAGCGCGCGGTCCATATTGTTGCGGTCGCCGCTATCCAGCAGTCCAAGGTCGCGGTCGATCGCATCCGCGACGCTTGTGGCCTCGGTTGCCCGCGCATAGGCGGCATTGGCGTAGTTGAGACCGCCTTGGGCGCGCTTGGTCCAGATCGGCCAGGGCGCTGCGGCGGCGAAGCCGCGCAGCATCTCGGTTTCTTCCAGCAGCGCCTTGTGCCGGAAGTTGGTTTCGGCGAGTTCCCGGCGCAACCCGCCGAGTTCGCGAATCCTCACAATGGCCTGGCCGCCGATGGCGCGGCCCATGGCTTCGAAGGCGTGTCCATTCGACGTCGTGAGATTGAGCAGAAAGCCTTCACCGGACTCGCGCAACGCATCGACCGCATGATCCATCCGCAGCGCCGGTTCGGGCGGCAGCCAGGTCCCGAAGGCGAGGATGCGCTGCGGCTGATATTGCGGGGAGTCAGGCGGCATCAAAAGCGAAAAGTCGCCGCTGATTTGCGGGCGATTGTCGCCCGCCGCCCACGAGATCAGGATCTGCGGCTCGGCGAACAGCAGCGCGCGGAAACGATCGGCCTCGACTTGCAGGCCCTGAATGTCGGAGCGCAGCCGCGCTTCGTTATTCGCAGCACGGACCCGTGCGCGCATCAGCAGGATCGCCGCCACCACCGAAAAGCCGAGCAACGCCAGCGCCGTCGCCAGCACCGCGATCTCCTGGCGATTAAGATCGAAGAAGGCCGAAATCGCATGTTCGGCCACCGATAGATCGCTGGCATGGGCCGGCGCGATCGACGCCACCGCGACAGCGCCGAGGGCTGCCGTGCCAAACGTGGTCAGGCCGTTGCGCGCCAATGATGTGCACGACAGCAGGGACCGACGCATCGCCACGATCACGCCCGACATGGTTTGCCCCAAACCGCACGACTTTGCGCCCGGCCCTACCGCGCCGTTCGCGAATCGAGTGACAATATCCCCAACGGGAGTCGGCCGGTAAGAGTCCAGATCGTGAACGCAAAACCGCATCGCGAAAAAATGCGGTATTAAACTTTATCGGTACGATTTTTATGAAAATGAATCCAATTCAGCGGCCGGTGGAACCGAAGCCGCCGCTGCCGCGGTCGGTCGCAGACAGCGACACGGCGGCAACGAGTTCCGCCCGGATCACCGGTGCAATCACCATCTGGGCGATGCGCTCGCCGCGCCGGATCGGGAACGGCGCATCGCCGTGGTTGATCAGAAGCACCCCGATTTCGCCGCGATAATCCGCATCAACCGTGCCCGGCGCATTCAGCACGGTGACGCCGTGCTTCGCTGCGAGGCCGGAGCGCGGGCGGACCTGCGCCTCATACCCGGGAGGCAGCGCGATTGTCAGTGCCGTGGGCACCAGCGCGTACCGGCCGGGCAGGAGAATGAGCGGCGACGCTTCGGGCACCGCGGCCAAAAGGTCGAGCCCGGCGGCATCCGCGCTCTGATACGCCGGCAGCGCCAGACCTTCGCCGTGCGGCAGTTGCCGGATATCGACTTTGACCGTGGCGCTCACGATCGCTTCTCCACCGTGTCGGCGATGCGCGCCACCAGCGCGGTCGCGACCTCTTCTTTCGTCATAACCGGCCAGGATTCGATCTTGATTTCGCCGTTGACGCCATTGGCGTCGTTGGTCAGCAGGTGAACCGTATTGCGGTCGCCACCCATCACGCCCGACGACGGCGAGACGTCGTTGGCGACGATCCAGTCGCAGCCCTTGCGCGCGAGCTTGGCCTTCGCATTCTCGATCAGATTTTCGGTCTCCGCAGCGAACCCGATCACCAGCGCCGGCCGCAATTTCTGCAACTTCGAGATCGTGGCCAGGATGTCGGGATTTTCCACCAGTTGCAGCGGCCGCATGCCCGCCGGAGTCTTTTTCAGTTTCTGCTCGCCTGCGTTGGCGACGCGCCAGTCGGCAACGGCGGCGGCAAAGACTGCGATGTCCGCCGGAAGGGCGGTTTCGACCTCGTGCAGCATCTCGCGCGCGGATTCCACACGCTTCACCATGACGCCGGGAGGATCGTCCAGTTCGACTGGGCCCGAGATCAGGACGACATCGGCGCCGGCAGCTTGTGCCGCGGCAGCGATGGCATACCCCTGTTTGCCGGAGGAACGGTTGGCGATGTAGCGCACCGGATCGATCGGCTCGTGGGTCGGTCCCGCGGTAATCAGGACCCGTTTGCCGGCAAGCGGGTGCGGCTGCGGCGGACGCAGCAAGCGTTCGGCAGCGGACGCTATTTCCAGAGGCTCCGCCATCCGGCCGATGCCGGCTTCTCCGGCTTCGGCCATTTCCCCGGCATTGGGCCCGATCATGGCGACACCGTCGCGCTCGAGCAGCGCGACGTTGCGGCGGGTCGCGGCATTGTTCCACATCAACGGGTTCATCGCCGGCGCCAGCAGAATCGGCCGATTGGCCGCCAGCAAAATCGCGCTGGCGAGATCATCGGCATGACCCTGCGCCATCTTCGCCATCAGGTCGGCGGTCGCCGGCGCCACCACGATCAGGTCGCCGTCGCGCGCGAGGCGGATGTGGCCGGCATCGAACTCGCTCTCGGGATCGAACAGATCGGTGTAGCAGCGCTCGTTCGACAGCGCGCTGGCGGCAAGGGGTGTGACGAATTGCTGAGCGGCCCGGGTCAGCACGCAGCGCACGTGAATCCGGCGTTCCCTGAGCCGCCGGATCAGGTCCAGCGCCTTGTAGGCGGCAATGCCGCCACCGATGATCAGCGTGACGCGCGCAAGGCCCGTGGCGGCGCCGTGAGCCGGCTGTGTCGCGGCGGCCTGGGAAGCCGCTTGCGAAGCGGGCGCGGGCGAGGGGCGGTTCTGTGACGCCTCGCGCAGGATCACCCGCACCTCATCCTCGACCGAGCGGCCGTTCCGGGCGGCGCGGAGCCGCAGTTCGTCCCGGACGGCATCGTCGAGTTTTCGGATTGTCAGGCTGGCCATGGAAGCCTTTCCAGTCGATTTGATAGCAATGCTAGCATATCATGCATCCATTGCAATCATAACTGTCGGATGGCCACCAGAATTCCGATAAAGGTCAACGCAATGATCCAGAGCGCCAGGGTACGCCATCGGCTCTTGCGGCCCTCGGTCCGGCCCATCGCTGCGATCGTCTCCGGCGACAGCGTCAATCCCTCCCGGGTCATGGTCTCCAACTGCTCCAGCACGACCACCGCCCGCGAGGCGATCGCCGGAAGGCCCGCCAGCACCCGGCCGAGCTCGCCGGCGCCGGACATCGCGCCCTGAATGCGTCCGGCCGGGCCGAGATTGCGCTCCACCCATTCGCGCACCACCGGATCGGCGACCTTCCAGATGTCGAGTTTCGGATCGAAACTGCGCGCGACGCCTTCGACCACCACCATGGTCTTCTGCAGCAGGATCAGTTCAGGGCGGGTCCGCATGTCGAACAGGGCGGTGACCTCAAGCAACAGGGTCAGCAGCTTCGCCATTGAAATTTCTTCGGCGGTGCGGTTATGGATCGGCTCGCCGATGGCGCGGATGGCCTGCGCGAAATTCTCGACCGAGTGGTGTGCCGGCACATAGCCGGCCTCGAAATGCACCTCGGCGACGCGGCGATAGTCGCGGGTGATGAAGCCCAGCAGGATCTCGGCGAGGAAGCGTCGCTCCTTGACGCCAAGCCGGCCCATGATGCCGAAATCCACCGCGACGAGGCGGCCGGCATCGTCGAGGAACAGATTTCCGGGATGCATGTCGGCGTGAAAGAAGCCGTCGCGCAACGCGTGGCGCAGGAAACTCTGGATCACCTTGCGCCCGAGCTCGGCCAGATCGACCTTCGATTCCGCAAGACGCGCATGATCGCTCAGCGCGATGCCGTCGATCCATTCCATGGTCAGGACATTGTGCGTGGTGCGATCCCAATCCACGATCGGCACCCGAAAGTCCGGATCGTCGCGGGTGTTCTCGGCCATCTCCGACAGCGCGGCGGCCTCCAGCCGCAGATCCATCTCCATCGCCACCGAACGCGACATCGTATTGATGACCTCGATCAGCCGCAGCCGCCGCGCTTCCGCCGAATAGGTTTCGGCCTGGTGTGCGACAAAGAAGAAATCGGCAAGATCGCGGCGGAAGCGCGAGGCGACATTGGGCCGCAGCACCTTCACCGCAACCGCTGTGCGCACGCCGTCACGCTCGGTTTCGCCGCGATGCACCTGGGCAATCGAGGCGGCGGCGACCGGCGGACCGAAACTCGCAAACACCTGCGCCACCGGGCGTTCCAGCGACGTCGCGATGGCGGCTTCGGCCTCGCTTTGTGAAAACGGCGGCAGCCGGTCCTGCAGGCTTTCCAGATCGCGCGCCATCATCACGCCGACCACGTCGGGCCGCGTCGCCAGGAACTGTCCCAGCTTGAGATAGGCGGGCCCGAGCCGGGTCAGCGCGCGCGACAGCCGCGAACCGGATTTGGCGCCGGGGCGCTCGATCAATCGCGCGATCCGAAGCGCGAGTTGCCCCGGCGGCGGCACCAGGCTCGGATCGACGACGCCGAACACGCCCTCGCGCGCGAACACGAAACCGGCGCGGCCCAGCCGCGCGATGTGAGTTATGGCAGAAATCACAGACGCCAGCCCGAATGCAACGCCACGATGCCGCCCGAAAAGCTTTGCCAGGACACCCGCGAGAAACCCGCGGCGCGGATCATTTCGGCAAACGCGTTCGGCCTCGGAAATCGACGGATCGACTCGACGAGATAGCGATAGGATTCGGCGTCGCCGGTTACCGCGCCGCCGAGCGGGGGGATCACCTTGAACGAAAACAGATCGTAAATGCGATCGAGGCCGGGCATATCGACGGTGGAGAATTCCAGGCACAGAAACCGGCTGCCGGGCCTCAGCACGCGAAACGCTTCGCCGAGCGCAAGATCGATCCGCGGCACGTTGCGGATGCCGAACGCGATGGTGTAGGCGTCGAAGGCGCCACTGGCGAACGCCAGCGCCTCGGCGTTGCCCTCGACGAACGATACCCGGTCGTCAAGGTGCTGGGCCGCCGCGCGCTCGCGGCCGACGCCGAGCATGTCGGAATTGATGTCGCAGACGATGGCCCGAAAGCCGGAGCCTGCCGCCCTGGCGGCGCGAAAGGCAATGTCGCCGGTGCCGCCGGCGACGTCGAGCAGCGCGAACGGCGCATCGCCCCGCGGCGGATTGAGCGCGTTGATCATCAGATCTTTCCAGACCCGGTGCAGTCCCACCGACATCAGATCGTTCATCAGATCGTAACGCGAGGCCACGCTGTGAAACACGTCGTTCACCAGCGTCTGCTTGTCCTCCAGGGCAACGTCCCTGAAGCCGAAATGCGTGGGTTGGTCTGGCCGATCCATCAACTCTACTCCGCCGCCGGACCATAGCGCGCCCGCCGCAATGGCGCTATCACGTCAGCACCTCAGCGCATAATCCGCCAAAGTGCGAGCGGTTTGGCGAAAAGATTATGCGCAAATTCAATAATTTGGAGCGCGATCGGACGCAAAACCGCCTACACTTTTGCTGATCGCGCCCCGTGTGAATGCTCCGATGCCCGAATTACCCGAAGTCGAGACCGTCCGCCGCGGACTGCAGCCCGCCATGGAGGGATCGAAGATTGTAAAAGCCGAGGCGCGGCGAAAGGACCTGCGGTTTCCGTTCCAGAAGGACTTTGTCGCACGGCTCGAGGGCCAGACGGTGACCGGTCTCGGTCGTCGCGCCAAATACCTGCTGGCCGATCTCGGGTCGGGCGACGTGCTGCTGATGCATCTGGGCATGTCGGGTTCATTTCGCCTCATCAAGGGCGATGAAGACAAGGTGCCGGGCAAGTTCCATCATCCGCGATCAGAGGATCGCACGCACGACCATGTCGTGTTCCACATGTCGTCGGGCGCGACGGTCATCTTCAACGATCCGCGCCGCTTCGGCTACATGAAGATCATCGCCCGCAGCGCGCTGGAGGATGAACCGCTTTTGAAGGGCCTCGGTCCCGAGCCGCTCGGCAATGAATTCGACGCGACCATGCTGGCGCGATCCTGTGCCAACAAGAAGACCAGCCTGAAGGCGGCGCTGCTCGATCAGCGCGTGGTCGCGGGGCTCGGCAACATCTATGTCTGCGAGGCGCTTTATCGGTCGCATCTGTCGCCGCGACGGCTGGCCGCGACCCTGGCGACCAGGAAGGGTGAGCCGACCGATCATGCCAGACGCCTGGTCACCGCGATTCATGCGGTTTTGAATCAGGCGATCAAGGCCGGCGGCTCGTCGCTGCGTGATCATCGCCAGACTTCGGGCGAACTCGGCTATTTCCAGCATTCGTTTCAGGTCTACGACCGCGAGGGCGAAAAATGCCAGACCGCAGGTTGCAGCGGAATCGTGCGGCGATTCACCCAGAACGGACGCTCGACCTTCTGGTGCCCGAAATGCCAGAAATGAGTCTCAATCGTAAAAAGGCAATCCAGCACCATGACCGGTAATTGGCGGGATCGCGCGGGCACGGCTTTCGAGTGTCAGAAGCAGCCGGCATCGGGTAGCCGCGGCATGGTGGTCAGCAATCATCCGCTGGCCTCGGCCGCGGGGGCGGAGATGCTTGCCGCCGGCGGCAATGCCATCGATGCGGCGATTGCGACCTTGTTCACGCTGACCGTGGTCGAGCCGATGATGGTCGGGATCATCGGTGGCGGCATGGCGCATATCCGCCTTGCGGACGGCAGCCACCGCTTCATCGACGGCCAAAGCACCGTGCCATTGAGCGTCCGGCCCGACACCTATCGATCAAGGCCGGGCGCGGCGCATGACGTGTTCGATACGGTCGGCGACGAAAATCTCACCGGCCCGAAAGCGGTCGCGGTGCCCGGCTCGCTCAAGGCCTGGTGCGAGACCCAGCAACGGTTCGGGACCATGAGTCTGGCCGACGTCATGCAGCCGGCGATCAGGCATGCCTCGCGCGGCTTTCTGGCGACGCCCTATCTGCACGAATGCATCGTCGATGCCGCGCCGGATATGCTGAAGGACAAGGCGATCTCAGCGATCTACCTGCCGAACGGAACCCCGCTGAACGCCGGCGACCGCGTCGTGCAGGCCGAATATGCGCAGACGCTCGCCACCATTGCGCGCCACGGCGAAGCGGCGCTGTATCGCGGCCCGCTCGGCGACATTCTGCTGGATTACATGAAGGTGCATGGCGGCTTCATCGCGCGCGAGGATCTCACATCCTACAGAACCGTCGAGCGCGCTCCGATCCGGGCAGACTATCGCGGCTGGGAAATCCTCGGTCCGCCGCCGCCGGCGGCCTCCGGCGTCCACATCGCGCAGATGCTGAATATTCTCGAGGGCTACGACATCGCCGCGATGGGGTTCGGCACTGTCGCAACCATCCATCTTCTCGCCGAGGTGCTGAAGATCGCCTTTGCGGATCGCGCCGCCGCGAGCGGCGATCCGGACTTCATCAAGGTGCCGGTGGCGCGGCTGACCTCGAAGGATTATGCCGGCGAGCGCCGCCGCGCGATCGATCTGAGCCGCGCGCAACGCTGGGGCGCGGGCGTTCGGCAGCTCGAAGGCGCGCACACCACGCACCTGACCGCTGCCGATGCGATGGGAAACGTGGTCGCCACCACGCAGACCATCAACAATCTGTTCGGCGCGAAGTTTCTGATTCCCGGGCTCGGCGTGGTGCCGAACAACTACATGAACCTTTACGATCCGCGGCCCGGTCATGCCCTGTCGCTGGCGCCGGGCAAGCGCGTCACCACCTCGATGTCGCCGATGATGGCGCTGCGCCATGGCAGGCTCGTCTATGCGCTCGGCCTGCCCGGAGGCAAGCGGATTTTTCCGAGCGCGCTGCAGGCGCTGATCAATCTGATCGATCATGGCATGAGCCTGCAGGAAGCGGTCGAGGCGCCGCGGGTCTGGACCGAAGGCAATGCGCTCGAGGTCGAATTGGCGGTTCCAGAGGGCGTGCGCGCCAATCTGGCATCGTTGGGTCACGACGTGGTTGCCGCGCCGACCGTGGCCGGCGGCATGAATGCGATCCAGTTCCATGCCGACGGCTCGCTGACCGGTGCCGCATGCTGGCGCGCCGACGGCACGCCGATCGGTCTTGCCGGCGGGCTGGCGCGGGCGGGCATCCGCTTCGGCCTTGCGTGATCGAGCAGATCAGGCAACCGCGCCGGCATATCGATCTGGATTCAAAGAATTCCAGACACCGTGACGTGCATTTCGCTTTCACGCCACAGTTGGTCGCAGCTTTCCGGGAAGCACAAGCCGCGCAGCCATAGCTATTTCCTTACGCAGATTACGCGAACCACCGAGGCCCTGGCATCCGACGATCCGTCCGTCGCATTCACGCCATTCGCTTTGAGAAATTCGCGCACGATATCGGCCGGGACCAGTGCCGCCTGCGCGGCGGTCGTGGCATTCGGCGGTCCCGCGACGATCACGGGCTTCAGCAGCGCGATGCCGGCGAATTTTCCGTCGGCGTCAACGGCTGCCGCACCGGAAAAGCCCACCGCCGGCGCCGGCGACAGCGCAAGTTCGTTGCCGCTGCCGACCTGAGCAATCGATGCCTTGACGCTGCTCGCCGCGCCGCCGCCACCCTGGTTCTGCGGATCGACGATGCCCGTGAGCTCGACGCCGGATTTCGCCGCGCCATTGTTCAAGCCGAGCGGCTTCAATCCGCGCGCGCCGTAAATGCGCAGCAGCGCGAGATCATGATCCTTGTCCTCGGCGACGTGATCGGCATTGCCGTAGCCGGCGATCGTGATCGCCAGGCAGCCGTCGGTGATCTGGCGGTCGGCGACGATGGCGCCGTCTTCGCTGACGACCACGCCGGTACCATATTCGACGGTCTTGCGCGGCGGCGGGCCCGCGATCTGCGCGCCGCTCGGAAACGGATTGAACGCGCTCGACATCGCGATCACCACCGGCTCCACGGTGCCTTCGGTGGCCTGGTCGTAGAGGATGGTGAGGACGCGGACCTCGTCGCCCTTGAACGTTCCGCGCAGATAGAATTTCTTCAGGCCCTGCATGCCCGACAGCACGAAGAAATCGGGCTTGACCACGCTGTAGTCGATGGTGCGTCCGGCCGGTTCTTTCTTTTCGTGCTCGGCAAGCTTCGCCGTGGTGGGGTTGGCTTCCTTGCGCCGCGCCAGCTGAATCTGGATGGTTCCGGTCGATGAACTCCATTTGGCGCCGTTGGCATCACTGGATTGCTGTGGCACCAGCTTGGTCGGCACGCCCAGCCGCGCCCCGGTGCCGGCCTCGGTGACGATTTTCCAGCCGACATTGTCCTGCCGCCGCTTCGCGGTCTCGGCGAGCACGCCGCGCTCCTGCGGATTGAGCACGCCGGTCTGTTTGTCGCCCCGGGATTTCTGAAACTCCTTGATGGCGGCGACCATGCGCTCGCTGACTTCGCCCGATATCGCGCCGTTGTATTCGCCCACCCAGGCCAGATCCGACTGGATCGCCTGACGCTCTGCCAGCCCCATCGCATTGGCGGTATCGGCCGGGGTCTGCAGCGCCGGCCTGATCGGAACCGTCGCCACCGGTTTCGGCTTGGTGCCCACCGTGGACGGCGGCGTCAACTGGGCCTGCGCGGAAGTCCCCGCGGCCACGAATATCAGTGTTGCCGTCAGCATCGATCTCATGACAAGTCCTGAAGGTCCAAGTTTTGGGGTCCAAGTTCTGGGGTCATTGACGTGCCGGCAATTAAGCACATCTGCTTGGTCGGCAACAACCGGTCCGGGGTTCAGGGAACATCGACCTCGCGAAGGCGATAGCGCGTGCTAAAGACAGGATCGTGAAGACGGAATCGAAGCGTTCGGGTTCAGTCACCTCTACCGATCGAAGTCGGATATATCCGCCTTCGACAATGATGGTGTCCATCTCGGGCATACCGGAGATGGATGGGAGAAGGAGCGCGCTTCCGCTTCCTGAAGATCGGGAATAACTACGAATGCTGACTGCCGACGAACTCGAGCGCTACGCCCGCCATATCGTGCTGCGCGAGGTCGGCGGCCCCGGCCAGGCCGCTTTGAAGGAAGCCTCCGTGCTGGTGATCGGCGCCGGCGGCCTCGGGGCGCCGGCGCTGATGTATCTCGCCGCGGCGGGCGTCGGCGCGCTCGGCGTGGTCGATGACGATATCGTGTCGCTGTCCAATCTCCAGCGTCAGATCATTCACGCCACGCCGGACATCGGCCGCCGCAAGGTCGACAGCGCCGCGGACCGAATTTACGGCCTCAACCCTCACGTCCGGTTCGCTGCGCACGACACCCGGCTCGACGTCGACAATGCGATGACGCTGATCGGCGGTTACGATCTGGTGCTCGACGGATCCGACAATTTTGAAACCCGCTATCTGGTGTCCGACGCCTGCTTTCTCGCCGGCAAGCCCCTGATCACGGCCGCGCTCGGCGTGTTCGATGGATCGCTGACCACGATTCGCGCCCATGAAAGAAACCCCGAAGGCGAGTTTAATCCGACCTATCGATGCCTGTTTCCCGAACCGCCGCCGCCGGGCACGGTGCCGGCTTGCGCCGAGGCGGGCGTGATGGGCGCGCTTGCCGGCGTGCTGGGATCGATGATGGCGCTGGAGGCGATTCGCGAGATCGTCGGTTTCGGCGAAGGCCTGGTCGGGCGATTGTTGATGGTGGACGCGCGCGCGATGCGGTTCGAAACGCTGCGCTATGCGCGCGATCCATTGAATCCGTTGAATGGCGATGCGCTTGTCATCACCGATCTGAGCGGGCATCGGTGAAGCGCCACTCCAACCCTCCCCTCGCAGGCGGGTGGGGCGGAGCGGAGCCCTTCTATTCGCGCGCGCTCACAGCATGCTCGGCAGCACGCGGTCCGGCGGCTTGTGATTGTCGAGGAAAGTCCGGATGTTGATGATCACCTTCTCGCCCATCTCGACGCGGCCCTCGATCGTGGCCGAGCCCATATGCGGCAGCAGGGTGACCTTGCCGGCCCTAGCCAGCCGCACCAGCTTCGGATTGACCGCGGGCTCGTGCTCGAACACGTCGAGGCCCGCGCCGGCGATTTCGCCGGTTTCGATCAGCTTGGTCAGCGTTTCCTCGTCGATCACTTCGCCGCGCGCGGTGTTGACGATATAGGCGTCCTTGCGGATCAGCTTCAGTCGCCGCGCCGAGAGCAAATGGAACGTGGCCGGCGTGTGCGGACAGTTCACCGAGATGATGTCCATCCGCGCCAGCATCTGGTCCAGGCTTTCCCAATAGGTCGCGCCCAATTCGTCGGCGATGCGCGGCGCCACGGGACGGCGGTTGTGGTAATGAATCTGCAGGCCGAAGGCGTGCGCCCGGCGCGCCACCGCCTGGCCGATGCGGCCCATGCCGATGATGCCGAGCCGCTTGCCGCCGATGCGATGGCCGAGCATCCAGGTCGGCGACCAGCCGGGCCAGTTCTTCCCCTCGGTGAGGATGGAGGCGCCTTCGATCAGCCGGCGTGGCACCGCCAGAATCAGCGCCATGGTCATGTCGGCGGTGTCCTCGGTCAGAACTTTCGGCGTATTGGTCACGGTGATGCCGCGCGCATGCGCGGCGACGACGTCGATATTGTCGACGCCGTTGCCGAAATTGGCGATCAGTTTCAGCTTGCAGTCGGGCTGCCTGAGAAGCTCTTCGGTGATCTCATCGGTAACGGTGGGGACCAGGACATCGGCCGAGCGGACCGCCTCGGCGATCTGCTCCGGCGCTAGCGGCGTATCGTCGAGATTGAGCCGGGCGTCGAACAGCTCACGCATGCGGGTCTCGATCGAGTCCGGCAGCTTGCGCGTGACGACAACGAGAGGCTTCTTCTTAACCGACATGTCCTGCACTCATGACGCATTTAGTTCGCGGCGGCGTCGCCCTTCAGACCTCGTTAACCCGGTTGTTCGACACTGCGGCTGCGTGTGGTCCCTGCGTTTCCCTGGGTTCCCTCGATATTTCCCCTGGATTTCCCGGGAGACGTTCGGGTTTTGTCTTGGTTGTTGGCGTTCCGTCCTCTCTAGCAGAAGGCCGGGCCAAGACAAGAACCCGAAATGACAGGCGAGGGGCAATCGGGGTGGGGCCGCAAGGGCATTGGAAGCACGGCGCTCGCTGCTGCTTCAGCTCGAAGAATTTGAGTTGGTATCTCGGCAGGAGACGGGTTGATGGCGTTGCGGCGGTTCGGTTCGGTAGTAGGGCTCGCAGGTGCGTTGCTGGGCGCGTCGGTCAGCACAGGATTTTCGGCAAAGGATTCGGCCACCTCCGCCAGCGGCTTGCCGTTGCCGCGCTATGTCAGCCTCAAATCCGATCATGTGAATGTCAGGGCCGGCCCGACCAAGGACAACGACGTCGCCTGGGTCTACACCCGCCCGGGTCTGCCGGTAGAAATCACCGCCGAATTCGAGAACTGGCGTCGGGTGCGGGATTCCGAGGGCGCAGAGGGCTGGGTCTATCACTCGCTGCTGTCGGGTCGCCGGACCGCGGTCATCACCATGAAGACCAAGGACGAACTCGCGCCGCTCTATGATCGTGCGGATCAAACCGGCGCGGTCGCGGCCCGCCTGCAGGCCGGCGTCGTGGCCCAGGTCAAGCGCTGTGCGGCGGGCTGGTGCCATGTCAGCGGCGACGGCTTCGATGGCTGGATTGAGCAGCAGCGGCTGTGGGGCGTCTACGCCGACGAGAAGGTGGATTGAATTTCGGGCGTCACCCTGAGGCGCGGGCCTGACGGCGCCTGTGCGCCGTCTGCTTGGGCGAGCCTCGACGGGTGAAGGCCCGGCGCGCGTAGCCCATCCCTCGAAGCGCGCAAGAGCGCGCATACCTCCAAGGATGACGCAGTTGCGCTCACGCGGGAATGACGCTCAGTAGACGAGGCTCAGCGCTTCTTGCGCAGTCGCACGACCATGTCGACCCGGGCGATCTCGTAGCCGTCGGGCACTTCCGGCATCTTCTGCAACACCAGATGCGGATCCGGGATGTCGACCAGTTCGTGATTGTTTTCGAGATAGAAGTGATGATGCGCCGACACGTTGGTGTCGAAATAGGTCTTGGTGCCGTCGACGCTGACCTGGCGCAGCAAGCCCGCATCGGTCAGTTGATTGAGCGTGTTGTAGACCGTGGCAAGCGACACCGGAACCTTGGCGTGGGTGGCTTCCTCGTAGAGCATTTCCGCGGTGAGATGGCGCGCACCCTTGCCGAACAGCAGCCAGCCCAGCGCCATCCGTTGGCGGGTCGGACGCAAACCTGCGGCCTGCAGCATTTCATTGACGTCGTGCCAGGGACAGCCGGTCAGCGCTGGCTGCCGTCCCATACCGCGGGCCCTGGCAATGATGGCATCGTCATTCAAAATCGAGGCGTCGTCGCTCATTTCCACTTCAGGCACCACACTCGTTATCTCGGCACTATTCTGGATAATATAAGAAGGAAATGCGTTAGATGCAAGTTTTTCGCAACTAGAGCAGCCCCAAGGATTCCTAGAACAGTCCTAAAGTCAAAAGAACCGGCGCCCCCGATGCGGCGATTTACCCTGTGGAGGTGCTTTGCCGACTGTGGGGCCTATGATAGAGAGCGCCCGGACCCGCTGGTGCGATTCCGGTAAAGATGAGCGCCGGCTGCCGCGGGGGGGGTGTCCTGACCTGCGGTGTTCGCGCCAATCCACGAAAAGGGCACGCTTTCTTCGCGAAGCCGGTTCATTTTAACTCCAAAAAGCTCTATCGGGATTTTGAAAGAGGCTGGCACCATGCTGGATCGCCGCGGCGGTTACGAATACGAGGATTTGCTGGCGTGCGGCCGCGGGGAGTTGTTCGGCCCGGGGAATGCGCAATTGCCGCTGCCGCCCATGCTGATGTTCGACCGCATCAGTCAGATTTCCGAGGCCGGTGGAGCGTACGGCAAGGGCGTGATCCGCGCCGAACTCGATGTGAATCCGGACCTTTGGTTCTTTGGCTGTCATTTCAAGGGCGATCCGGTCATGCCGGGGTGTCTCGGCCTCGATGCGCTCTGGCAGATGGTTGGCTTCTTTCTGGGGTGGAGCGGCGGCGAGGGACGCGGCCGGGCGCTGGGCCTCGGCGAGTTGAAGCTTTCCGGACAGGTGATGCCGAACGTTCGCAAGATTGTGTACAACATCGACATCAAACGCGTGATGCGTTTAAAGCTCGTGCTAGGCGTCGCCGACGGGTGGCTTTCGGCCGATGACGAGATTATCTATCGGGCGAAGGATCTGAAGGTCGGGCTGTTCAAGCAGGACGCCGCATCGCAGCCGGCAGCGTAAGTTATTCGCTCCGGCCGGCGGGACGGCTTCGGTTCGACCGCGGCCATCACGCAAAAACGCAATGCAAAAACGCAAATGACAGGCGAGGCGATCATGAGGCGGGTTGTCATCACGGGGATGGGCATCGTTTCATCCATCGGAAACAACACCCAGGAAGTGCTTGCGAGCCTCCATGAGGCGAAATCCGGAATCACGCGTGCGGAAAAATATGCCGAACTCGGTTTCCGGTCCCAGGTGCAGGGCGCGCCGACCTTGAATCCGGCTGACGTCATCGACCGGCGCGCGATGCGATTCCTCGGCGAGGGTGCGGCGTGGAATCATGTCGCGATGGAGCAGGCGATCCGGGATTCCGGTCTTGAGCCCTCGGAAGTTTCCAACGTGCGCACCGGTATCATCATGGGCTCCGGCGGCCCCTCGGCCCGCACCATCGTGGAGGCGGCCGATATCACCCGCACCAAGGGGCCGAAGCGGGTCGGCCCGTTCGCGGTACCGAAGGCGATGTCATCCACGGCGTCCGCGACGCTGGCCACCTGGTTCAAGATCAAGGGCGTGAACTACTCGATCTCGTCGGCCTGTGCCACGTCCAACCATTGCATCGGCAATGCCTACGAGACCATTCAGATCGGAAAGCAGGACATCATCTTCGCCGGCGGCTGCGAGGAACTCGACTGGTCGCTGTCGGTGCTGTTCGACGCCATGGGCGCGATGTCGTCGAAATACAACAATACGCCCGCGACCTCTTCGCGCCCCTACGACATCAGCCGCGACGGTTTTGTGATCGCCGGCGGTGCCGGCGTGGTCGTGCTGGAAGAGCTTGAGCATGCCAAGGCGCGCGGCGCGCGCATCTACGGCGAAATCGTCGGCTACGGCGCCACCTCCGACGGCTACGACATGGTCGCGCCGTCCGGCGAGGGCGCGGAACGCTGCATGAAAATGGCGATGGCGACGGTGGATACCAAAATCGATTACATCAATCCGCACGCGACCTCAACGCCGGCCGGCGATCCGCCGGAAATCGAGGCGATCCGCAAGGTGTTCGGGGTTGGCGACAAATGTCCGCCGATTTCCGCGACCAAGGCCCTCACCGGGCACTCGCTCGGCGCCACCGGCGTGCAGGAGGCGATCTATTCGCTGCTGATGATGAACAATGGTTTCATCTGTGAAAGCGCCAATATCACCGAGCTCGATCCGGTATTTGCCGATATGCCGATCGTGCGCAAGCGCATCGACAACGTAAAGCTCGGCACCGTACTTTCGAATTCCTTCGGGTTCGGCGGAACCAACGCCACGCTGGTGTTCAAGCGGATGGATGCGTGAGATTATTTTTACCTTGCTCCGCTCTCGCCGGGGAGAGGTCGAGATTCGTGCGCCGCGCGAATTTCGGGCGAGGGGCCAGGCGCTGGATTCGTTGCATCATCGGCATTCGCGGGCCGGAAAGCCCTTCATTGCAACCCTCTTCCCGCCAAAAGCGGGGCGAGGGAGCAGGCAGGGGCGCGTCATGAGATATGGGGCAATATGAACGACCTGATGAAGGGCAAGCGTGGGCTGGTCATGGGTGTCGCCAACGATCATTCGATCGCCTGGGGTATCGCGAAAGCGCTGGCGGCGCAGGGCGCCGAGCTTGCCTTTACCTATCAGGGCGAGGCGCTCGGCAGGCGCGTCAAGCCGCTGGCCGAACAGCTCGGTGTTCCCCTGGTTCTGCCTTGCGACGTCGAGCACATCGCCAGCGTCGATACGGTGTTCGAAACGCTGCGCGCAAAATGGGGGCATCTCGATTTTCTGGTCCACGCCATCGGCTTTTCGGACAAGAACGAGCTCAAGGGGCGCTACGCCGACACCACGCGCGAGAATTTTTCGCGCACCATGGTGATTTCATGTTTTTCGTTCACCGAGCTGGCGAAACGCGCCGCGGAACTGATGCCGGAGGCCGGTGGTGCGATGATCACGCTGACCTATGGCGGCTCGACCCGGGTGATGCCGAACTACAATGTGATGGGCGTGGCCAAGGCCGCGCTGGAAGCCTCGGTGCGCTATCTCGCATCCGATTTCGGTTCGCGCGGCATTCGTGTCAACGCGATTTCGGCCGGTCCGATCCGCACGCTTGCCGGTTCGGGGGTTGCCGGCGCGCGTCAGATGTTCAGCTTCCAGCAGCTTCACGCGCCGCTTCGCCGCACCGTCACCATCGATGAGGTCGGCGGCTCGGCGCTCTATCTGCTGTCCGATCTGTCGAGCGGTGTGACCGGGGAAATTCACTATGTCGATTCCGGCTACAATATTATCTCGATGCCCCGGCTGGAGGATTTGAAAAAGGCGGTTGAATAGTTTTAGCCCGCCGCCAACAAGCCGGCGCGCTGGAACGCCGGCCGTGCCGCGCAGCGATCGATGTAGCGGTCGAACGACGGGCGCGACGGCACCATCTTGAACAGCCGCACTGCGAAATTCAGGCCCGCGCCGATCGCGACATCCGCGGCCGAGAAGGTTTCGCCGAGAATCCAGGGTCCCTTCGCCAGTGCAGCGTCGAGCACGTCGAATACCCGCTGCGCATCTCCCCAGCCGGCGGCTACCGGATTCATCTCGATCCTGGTTGCGACCTGCACCATCGCGGGCTCGATGCAGCCCGGGGCGAAGAACAGCCAGTAAAGGTATTTGGCGCGCAACGGATCGCCAAGCGGTGGCGCCAGCTTCGCCTCGGGATAGCGTTCGGCGACATAGGCGCAGATGGCGGCGGCTTCCGCCAGCGTGGCGTCGCCGTCCTTTAGCGCCGGCACCTTTGCCATCGGATTGATCGCCAGGAATTCGGGTGTCTTCTGCGCGCCGGTGGCAATGTCGGTCAATACCCGCTCGTAAGGCTGCCCGGTTTCTTCCATCAGCCACAGCGCGGAGAACGAGCGCGAACGTGGCGACCAATAGAGCTTCATCATCGGCCGGTTCCTTCCCTCTTCCATCGGTAGCATTTCATGACAAATCCAGTCATCGGCTCAACCTCTTCTTTCTCAAAGACGAAGCCCTCGCGCTCATACCAGCGCCAGGCCTTTTCGTTTTCGCGTACGCAGCGCAATGAAATCTCGTCCGGTAGCTGCCGGCGCGTGAAAGCGAGCAACTCGCGGCCAAGGTCCCGGCCCTGGCAGGCCGGCGCGACGAACAATTGGTCGAGATCACAGCGTGGCAAATGCAACGCCAGCATCGCCCGGAGCGCGCCGCCCTGGTCGGCGACGAACAGGCTCCAGCCTTTTTCCATCTCGTTGGCGATGCGCGCGCGTAAATTGGCGAGCAGAAAGTTGCTGGCCTCCGCGAGCCCGGTCGAGACCCAGCTGTTCATCCAGACCCGGCCGATCTCGTCATATTCGTCGGCGCGAGCGGGACGTATGATTGGCGGCGTCATGGACTGCGCTTTCGCGGGCGATGACGACATCTATAAAATGGCGAGGTGCAAAGAAAAAGCCCCCATGACATCGTCATGGGGGCTTAAACGGTCACCGGTGATCAGGCGAGGTCGAAGCGGTCCGCGTTCATCACCTTGGTCCACGCCGCCACGAAGTCTTTCGCAAACTTCTCCTTGGCGTCGTTGCTGCCATAGACTTCCGCGAGCGCGCGCAGCACCGAGTGCGAACCGAAGATGAGGTCGACACGGGTGCCGGTCCACTTCAGTTCGTTGGTCTTGCGGTCGCGTCCCTCGTAGACGCCTTCGGAGCCTGCGGCGGGCTGCCACTGCGTGCTCATGTCGAGCAGGTTGACGAAGAAGTCGTTGGTCAGCGTTCCGGGTCGCTTGGTGAAGACGCCGTGCTTTGAGTTGCCGGCATTGGCGCCGAGCACGCGCAGACCGCCGACCAGCACCGTCAGCTCGGGCGCCGTCAGCGTCAGCAGTTGCGCCCGATCCACCAGCGCCTCTTCCGGCGCCATGAACTGCCGCTTGCCGCTGATGTAGTTGCGGAAGCCGTCAGCGCGGGGTTCGAGCGGGGCGAAGGAGGCAACGTCGGTCTGCTCCAGCGACGCGTCCGCGCGGCCGGGCGTGAACGGAACCGTCACGGTCACGCCGGCATCCTTTGCTGCCTTCTCGATGGCGCCGCCGCCGCCGAGCACGATCAGGTCGGCGAGCGAGACTTTCTTGCCGCCGGCGTTGAACTCCTTTTGGATCGCTTCGAGCTTCGCAAGCACCGTTGCCAGTTGTGCCGGCTGGTTGACGTCCCAATCCTTCTGCGGCGCGAGGCGAATGCGCGCGCCGTTGGCGCCGCCGCGCTTGTCCGAGCCGCGGAACGTCGATGCGGACGCCCAGGCCGTCGAGATCAGCTGGGAAACCGACAGACCGGACGCGAGGATCTTCGCCTTCAGGGCGGCGATGTCCTGCTCCCCGATCAGCGGATGATCGACGGCGGGGACCGGGTCCTGCCAGATCAGCGCTTCCTTCGGCACAAGCTTGCCGCGATAGCGCACGATCGGTCCCATGTCGCGGTGCGTGAGCTTGAACCAGGCGCGGGCAAAGGAGTCCGCGAACTGGTCCGGATGCTCGTAGAAGCGCCGCGAGATCTTCTCGTAGGCCGGGTCGAAGCGCAGCGCGAGGTCCGACGTCAGCATGGTCGGAACATGCTTCTTCGACTTGTCGAAGGCGTCGGGGATGGTGGCCTCGGCGCCTTTCGCCTTCCACTGCTTCGCGCCGGCCGGGCTCTTGGTCAGCTCCCATTCGAACTTGAACAGGTTGTCGAAGAAGTGGTTGCTCCATTGCGTCGGGGTCTGCGACCAGGTCACTTCTGGGCCACCGGTGATGGCGTCGGCGCCAAAGCCGGTGCCATGCTTGCTCTTCCAGCCGAGGCCCTGATCCTCGATCGCCCCACCTTCCGGCGCGGCGCCAATCAGCGATGGATCGCCCGCACCGTGAGTTTTGCCGAACGTGTGGCCGCCGGCGATCAGCGCCACCGTCTCTTCGTCGTTCATCGCCATGCGGAAGAACGTTTCGCGGATGTCCTTGGCCGAACCAAGCGGGTCCGGATTGCCGTTCGGGCCTTCCGGATTGACATAGATCAGGCCCATTTGCACCGCGCCCAGCGGTTCGGCCAGTTGACGTTCGCCGCTGTAGCGTTCGTCGCCGAGCCAGGTGCCCTCAGGCCCCCAATAGAGTTCCTCGGGCTCCCACGCATCGGCGCGGCCGCCGGCGAAGCCGAAGGTCTTGAATCCCATCGATTCGAGGGCGACGTTGCCGGCGAGAACCATCAGGTCGGCCCAGGAAATCTTGCGGCCATACTTCTGCTTGATCGGCCACAACAGGCGGCGCGCCTTGTCGAGGTTCGCGTTGTCCGGCCAACTGTTGAGCGGCGCGAAGCGCTGCTGACCGGCGCCGGCGCCACCGCGACCATCGGTAATGCGGTACGTACCGGCGCTATGCCAGGCCATGCGGATGAACAGTCCGCCATAGTGACCGAAGTCGGCCGGCCACCACTCCTGCGAGTCCTTCATCAAGGCATGCAGGTCCTTGATCACGGCGTCGAGGTCGAGGCTCTCGAATTCCTTGGCATAATCGAACGCTTCGCCCATCGGATCGGCGGCGGGCCTCTTGGTGTGGAGCACGCCGACATCGAGGTGCTCTGGCCACCAGTCGCGGTTCCGGTGTCCGTGGGTGCCGGTGAAGGGGCACTTGCCCGCGTTCTCGTCAGTCTTTGCGTCCATGTTTTTTCTCCGATCGCGTTCTGTAATTTTCTTCGATTTGTTCCATACCGAAGGATTGTGACTACTGGGAGTTGGTGCCGACGAGATCCCAGTTGCCTTTGTTATTCAGTTTCAAGGTGAAGCCGCACACCGCATCGGCCGCACCGAATTCGCCGGCAGGGGCGGGACGAGGTATCGCTATTTTTTGGAGCGAATTTGCCCGGGGGCGTCCGCCAGGCCTACTTTGGAAGATTTCTAACATCAGGTCCAGTCGAATTGTCTTGGGCTGTCGATCAGTTTATCTGATCGATATGATCACCCTTCGACAGCTTCGTTATCTTTCCGCGCTCGCCAAACATGGTCATTTCGGCCGGGCCGCCGAGGCTTGCGCCGTGACCCAGCCGGCTCTGTCGATGCAGATTCGTGACCTGGAGCGGACGTTGGGGGTTGCCGTGGTCGAGCGGCGGCCGGGTGACGTGATGCTGACCGATGTCGGCCGCGAGATCGCTCGCCGGGCGGAGGATTTGCTGACGGCATCGCGCGATCTGGTCGATTTCGCGCGCCATCGCAGCGGCGTGCTGACGGGACGGCTGACGCTCGGGGTGATTCCGTCGCTCGCGCCCTATCTGCTGCCGCGGATTCTCCCGTTGCTGCAAAGCCGGTTTCCGGAATTGCAGCTTGAATTGCGGGAAACCCAGACCCGGCAGTTGGTCGAGGACATCACCCGCGGCGCGCTTGATGCGGCGCTGCTCGCTTTGCCGGTTGGCGGGGCCGACATCGACACGATGACGCTGTTCGAAGACCTGTTTCTGCTCGCGGTGCCCGCCGACGATCCGCGCAGCGAGACGGCGCGGGTCGCCGCCGCAGACATCGACCAGAGCCGGCTGATCCTGCTGGAGGACGGCCACTGCCTGCGCGACCAGGCGCTGGCGTTTTGCGCAACCGTGGCACGCGGCCGCTCCAGTGCCGGCGGCGCGGCGTTTGGCGCCAGCAGTCTCACCACGGTGATGCAGATGGTCGCGGGTGGCTACGGTGTAACGCTGATTCCACAGATCGCTGCCGACGTCGAGAAGCGCGACGAGCGGGTAAAATTCCTGCGCCTGAAGAACCCGCAACCCGGCCGCAGCATCGGCCTGGCGTTTCGCCGGACGTCGCCGCGCAAAGCGGATTTTGCAGCGCTGGGAGAGGTGGTGAAAGAGAGCATGGATGTTCCGCCCCAGGAGACCGTGCGGAAAAAACGCGGTTGATCGGCATCGCCGTTAGCGCCATCAAATGAGTCCGCGAGGGAGCAGCATGCCTGCCATGCAGCGCTGCAAACGGTCGGTGAGATATCGCGAACCGGATGACATCAATTCGGATTTAGATAGATTTCAACGCGCCTTCAAACAAAATGCAACGCAATATCGGTGATCGCTGCTCGGCATCGCTGCGAAGTGTGGAATTCGCGCGCGCAACGTTGTCATGGCCGAGAGCTTGATGTCATGATGCACCGCTCAAGGCATGCGTCGAACGGCGGCTGGCGACCGCCGACGTCGCAGGCGGACCCTTAGGCTTCGAGAGTCGGCAACGTCGACTGGCTGGCGCAATCAGCACGGCGATCCGCGAGGATCCGGTAGAAGCTTGAGATGGATCGTACAAGGAGGGATTGATGTCTCGGAAACTCGCTGCGGAATTCTTCGGAACCTTTTGGCTCGTATTCGGAGGCTGCGGCAGTGCCGTGCTCGCTGCCGCCTTTCCGCAGCTCGGCATCGGATTTGCCGGCGTCGCTTTCGCCTTCGGATTGACCGTCCTGACCATGGCCTATGCCGTCGGTGGAATTTCCGGCGGCCACTTCAATCCCGCCATCTCGCTCGGCCTTGCGATCGCCAACCGTTTCGAATGGGCCGAACTGATCCCTTACTGGATCGTCCAGGTCATCGGCGGGTTCGCCGGCGCGGCGGTGCTGTATGTTATCGCCTCCGGCGCACCCAATTTCGCGGCTGGCGGTTTTGCCTCGAACGGCTACGACGCCTTGTCCCCGGGGCATTACAGCCTGCTGTCGTGCCTTGTCGCTGAAGTCGTCCTGACGGCGGCCTTCCTGATCGTCATCCTCGGCTCCACGTCGAAAGCAGCGCCCGCGGGTTTTGCGCCGATTGCGATCGGGCTCGGGCTGACACTTATTCATCTGATTTCGATCCCGGTGACCAATACCTCCGTCAACCCGGCTCGCTCGACGGCGGTCGTGCTGTTCGCGCAGACCGGCGCTGGCGGTCAACTCTGGCTGTTCTGGATCGCTCCGCTGGTGGGAGCCGCCGTCGGCGCCTTGATCTGGAAGCTGCTGCTTTCGCCGGGCGAATCCCCCGGACTGATCGGGCAGGAAAGATAGCGGCACGTCGCGCAGGTCCGTTGCGCCGAGGCGGAATTCGATCCAGGAGGTCAAGGCGTTGCCAGACTCCAAAGTGATGTTGATCACCGGCGCGTCGCGGGGGATCGGAAAACAAGTGGCTCTTGACGGCGCGCGCGAAGGAATCGCGGTCGTCGTCAATTATGTTGCAAGCGAGGCTGGAGCTCGGGGCGTCGTCGACGAGATCGAGAAGGCGGGTGGCCGGGCTATCGCGGTCAAGGCCGACGTCAGTGTGTCGGACGATGTGGATCGGCTGGTAGAGACCACCATGAAGCATTTCGGCCGGATTGACTGCGTCGTCAATAATGCCGGCGTCGGCAACGTCGTCGCTCTTGATAAGCTGGATGCGACGCAGTTCGAGAAGACGCTCAGGGTGAACCTGTTGTCGGCCTTCCTGGTGTCGCAAGCCGCCATCCCGCACATGAAGCCGAGCGGCGGCCGCCTGATCTTCATGTCTTCGGGCGCTGCGCGAACCGGCGGAATTATTTCCGCTGCCTATGCCGCATCCAAGGCCGGCCTGGAGGGCCTGATGCATTACTATGCGAGCTATCTCCTGCCTCATCGCATCACGGCGAACGCAATCGCCCCGGCTCTCATCGAGAGCGACATGACCAAAAATGTGAAGCTGCCGCCGCCGGAGAGGCTTCCCCTCGGCCGGATCGGCAGACCGCAAGAGATCTGGCCCACCGTCAGGATGATCATGGAAACCGAATATCTGACCGGGCAGACCATCCATCTGGACGCCGGTCGCTACATGACCTGATCGCAGAAACAAAGGCGACACCCCGGATCAAGTCCGGGGCAGTCGAAAACGTGCCAACAAAAAGGGCGGCTGAAAAGCCGCCCTTCGTGATGTTCGATTTTTGCAAGGCCTACTCGCCGGCGGCCTCGCGCGGGGCATCCGTCTTCTGCTTGGCCTCGAGGTCTTCACCGGTCACCTGATCGACCGCCTTCATCGACAAACGCGTCTTGCCGCGATCGTCGAAGCCGAGCAGCTTGACCTTGACCTTGTCGCCTTCCTTGACGACATCGGAGGTCTTCTGCACGCGGTTCGAGGCGAGCTGGCTGATGTGGACGAGGCCGTCCTTGGCGCCGAAGAAGTTCACGAACGCGCCGAACTCCATCACCTTGACCACGGTGCCGTCATAGATCTGGCCGAGCTCCGGATCGGAAGCGATCGACTTGATCCATTTGATCGCCGCCTTGATCGATTCGCCGTCGGCGGATGCGACCTTCACGGTGCCATCGTCGTCGATGTTGACCTTGGCGCCGGTCTTCTCGACGATTTCGCGGATCACCTTGCCGCCGGTGCCGATCACTTCGCGGATCTTGTCGGTCGGGATCTTGAAG
>Ga0182030_10005441_pt1 | contig 27032 bp, 28 predicted proteins | sample 812S3MmetaG_FD_121299 | JGI IMG/M metagenome (GOLD analysis project Ga0182030, IMG submission 121299) | Permafrost microbial communities from Stordalen Mire, Sweden - 812S3M metaG (Illumina Assembly) | ecosystem: Environmental > Terrestrial > Soil > Wetlands > Permafrost | place: Sweden...
GTCACCTGGCGGGGGATGAAGATAGGTCATTTGCGGCCCTTGCTCTCGGAGGTTGAAGACGAGAGGTTTGTTGCAACAGGGTAAAGGCTTGATTAAGGCAAGATGCCGAAAAATTGATGGAACCGACGATTGACGTCAAAAAGAGGCTGAGTTCGGAAGGTCGAACTCGTTCGCTCGCATCGGCGGGGAAGCGAGAGCAACAATTTTCTTGACGGCAAATTCTTAAAGTTGATTATTTATATAAACTTAATGAATATTGGATTCGGTCCATGCCGGAGAAGAAAGGCTTGCCGCCACGATCGAGGCAGACCGACCTTGAAGAGGATTGGATGTCTGTTGTCCTCGGCCTCGCGATTTTGGCGATGGCGATCGCAGTGTTTATCCACGGTTAATGGACACGACCGCTTGCCAAATGCACTTACCGAGTTTGGCGCTGAGTAGGTCAACGCCCTGCCAGCACCGCCTGTGCGATTTCAACAAAACCCGAGCCGCCCGCCCCCTTGCTGATCCATTTTGGCGGAACAGGGATATCGGGCAGGCAGTCGCGCACTGTGCTCACCCCGACCGTATGCCGGAAAAAGCCGAACATGGACGCATCATTGGCGGAGTCGCCGGAATAGAGGATTGCGTCGCGTTCGCGCTCGACGTCGAGACCATGAAATTGCGCGAGGACCCGGCGGGACGAGGCGAGCTTGTCGTAATCGCCGAGCCAGCCGAGAACCCAGAGATTGTTGAGCGTCGCGCTGGCGCCTTCCGCGCGCAGCGCGGCGATCAGCCGCCGTCGCTCGCTGTCCAAATTCGGGGTGGCGAAGGCGAGGCTGGTCTGTCGGAAAGGCTGGTCGTCGGCGTAAACGGCAAAAGGCAACGCAGCGCTGACGCGAGAGCCAATCTCCATCAGGCTTTCGGCGATGGATACATTCGTTTCGCCATGCCAGAACCAACGGTCAAGACGATGCGCGCAGGCGCCGCGCGCAAAATAGCAGCCGCCATTCTCGCCGATCACCCCCTCCACCGGCCACATGCGCGCCATCTGGTCGCACCATCCGGCCGGCGCCGCCGTGACCGGAATGACTTTCACGCCCGCCGCCTGCAACGTCTCCAGGGCGGCGTAAGTCTGCGCCGGCAGACGGCCCTGAAAGGTCAAGGTTTCGTCCATGTCCGTGAGGACAAAGCGAACGTCGGCGAATTCGTTTCTCGCCGCTGTGGCAAGATCTTTCATGGAGTCCATGGCGCGCTCGCGCCTCAAATCGAATAGTCGAGCGGAAATTCGTGCTGGCCGCGCAAGGCGAACCAGACTTTTTCGCCGCGCCGGAGATTGAGGTCGTGAAAGGCCTGCGCGGGAAGCTCGACATCGACATGGGTCTTGTCGTCGCTTTCCAGCTCCACTTTCACCACGGGGCCGCCAAAGCCAATATGCGTGACCATTCCTGGCTGGGCGTCCGGGCCGGCGCTTTCGGCGTTGCGGAAAATCTTGATGTCGTGGGGACGAACGAAGGAGCCGCCCCCGGAGCGGCCGTGGAAGAGATTGTAATTGCCCAGAAACTTGAAAACGAAGGCATTGGCCGGCTTTTCGTAGACCTCCTGGGGCGAAGCGAGTTGCTCGATTCGGCCGGCGTTCATCACCGCGACGCGGTCGGACACTTCCAGCGCCTCTTCCTGGTCGTGGGTGACGAAAATCGTGGTGACATGGATCGTATCGTGCAGTCGGCGCAGCCAGCGGCGCAATTCGCGCCGCACGGTGGCGTCCAGGGCGCCGAAGGGCTCGTCGAGCAGCAGGACGCGCGGCTCGACGGCCAGCGCCCGCGCCAGCGCCACGCGCTGCCTCTGGCCGCCGGACAATTGCGAGGGGAAACGATGGGCGAGATTGCGCAACTGGATCAGGTCGAGCAGCGAATGCACCTTCTCCTGGATATGCGCCTCGTCAGGCCGTTCGCGTCGCGGCTTGGCGCGCAGGCCGAAGGCGATGTTCTCGAACACGCTCATATGCTTGAACAGCGCGTAGTGCTGGAAGACGAAGCCGATCCGGCGCTTGCCGAGATCGACGCCGGACACATCCACGCCGTCGAACAGCACCGGCCCGGACCCGGCGTCCGCCTGCTCCATGCCGGCGATCACCCGCAGCAGCGTGGTCTTGCCTGAACCCGACGGGCCGAGGAGGGCGACCAGCTCCCCGGAATTGATCTTCAGATCAACGTTGCGCAGCACCAGCGACGGGCCGTAGCTCTTGGAAATATTGCGGATTTCGATGGTCATGCGTCAGAAACCCCTTCGGAAGTCCGCTCATTGCCTTGCGTTTTCCAGTCGATCAGCGTCTTGGCGACGAGCGTGACGACGGCGAGCAGCGCCAGGACGGAAGCGACGGTGAAAGCCGCCTGGTTATTATATTCGTTCCACAGCTTTTCGATGCGTAGCGGCATGGTGTCATTGGCGTCGATATGGCCGGAGACCACCGACACCGCGCCGAATTCGCCGAAGGCGCGGGCGGCGCAGAGAATGACGCCATAAAGCAGCGCCCATTTCACATTGGGCAGGGTGATCTTGAAGAAGGTCCGCCAGCCCGAGGCGCCGAGCGACAGCGCCGCCATTTCCTCGTCGGAGCCGAGCGATTCCATCAAGGGCGTCAGCGAGCGCGCGACAAAGGGGAAAGTGACGAAAATGCTGGCCAGCACGATGGCGAGCGGCGTGAAGATCACGCCGGTAAAACTGCGGCCGAAGGCGAAAGGCCAGGGCCCATTGGCGAAACCGATCCAATGCAGCGAAAAAACATCCGGCCAGGTCAGATGCGTCGCCCAATCGCCGAAAATGCCATTGCGCCCCAGCAGCAACACGAAGACGAGGCCGGCCACCACCGGCGAGACCGAAAAGGGCAGGTCGATGAGCGAAGTCAGCAAGGTGCGGCCGCGGAAGTGGAACTTGGTGGTCGCCCAGGCGGCGGCGAGGCCGAACAGGATGTTCAAAGGCAGTACGACTGCGGCGACGCTCAAGGTCATGCCGATGGAATTCCAGGTGCGCGTGGCCTGGGCGGCGCCTTCGCCGAAATGCCTTTTTTGCAAGATCGTCAATGTCGCGCCTTCGGGCGCCTCCGGCGGATGAAAAACCGCGACATAGCCTTCGACGCCCTTGGACAGCGCTTGGACGAAGACATTGACCAGGGGAACGACGATGAAAATCGTGAGGAAGGCCACGGCGAGCAGGATCAAAATCCGGCGGATCAACGGATTTGCCGGCGGCGCCGGGCGCGCGGACCCCGTGCGACTCACGACTTTGGCGATCGGCGCTCCGGCCATGATGATGTCCTTCTTCAGGCCGCCCGCTCTTGGCGGCGGGCGAAGGCCTCGACGCCATTGATCGCGAGCAGGATGATCAGGGAAAAGGCGAGCAGCACCACGCCGATGGCGGCGGCCTGCGCATATTGAAAATCGTCGAGCCGCGTGACGATCTGCATGGGCGCGATCTGCGACTTGCCGGGAATATTGGCGGCGATGAAAATCACCGAGCCATATTCGCCGATGGAGCGGGCGAAGGCCAGCGCGAAGCCGGAAATCCAGGCCGGGAAGATTTCGGGAAAGATCACGCGACTGAAAACGGTCCAGGGGCTGGCGCCGAGGCTGCGGGCGGCGGTCTCGAATTCCGCGTCCCATTCGAGCAGCACCGGCTGCACGGTGCGGACCACGAAGGGCAGGCCGACGAAGATCAGCACCAGCACGATGCCGGTGGTTCCGCCGGTGAAGGGGAAGGTCAGCCAGTCCAGCGCGTCCGGCGCGAGCGGCGGCGCGATTCCAGCCCAGCCCGCCAGCGCATTGACGCTGGCGACGACGCGCGGACCGAAGCCGCCGATCCAACCGTCTTTCAGATAGAGGCTCGAATAGGTCAATCCCGCCACGGCGGTCGGCAGAGCGAAGGGAAAATCGATTAGCGCGTCGAAAAAGCGGCGGCCGGGAAATTCATAGCGCACCAACACCCAGGCGACGATCAGGCCGAACACGCCGTTGACCGCGGCGGCCAGCGCCGAGGCCGTGAAAGTGAGGCGATAGGAGGCGACGACGATCGGATCGGTGACCACGTCCCAGAACTGGGCGAGCGTCATCTGCGTGGTCTTGATGACCAGCGCCGCCAGCGGAATCAGCACCAGCGCCGACAGATAGAACAGAGTGTAGCCAAGCGTCAGCGGCAGGCCGGGGATGACGCGGAAACTTTTCATTTCGCGGGCTTGTAGATCTGGTCGAACAACCCGCCGTCGGCGAAAAAGGTTTTTTGCGCCTTTTCCCAGCCGCCAAAGCTTTCGTCGATGGTGAAGAAGGGGATGTTCGGCAGGTCCGCGCTATATTTGGTCAAGGCCTCGATGCTGCGCGGACGGTAGTGCAGCTCGCCAATCAGGTCCTGCGCCTCCGGCGAATAAAGATATTTCAGATAGGCTTCCGCCACGGCGCGCGTGCCGTGCTGGTCGACGATCTTGTCGACCACGGCGACCGGCGGTTCGGTCAGGATCGAGGTTTCGGGATAGATGATGTCGAACTTGTCGGCGCCGAATTCCTCGCGCGCCAGCCAGAGTTCATTTTCCCAGTTCAGCAGCACGTCGCCGATTTGCTTCTGGGCGAAAGTCACGGTGGCGCCGCGCGCCGCGGCGTCGAGCACGGGGACATGCTTGTTGTAGATCTCTGCGACCTCAGCCTGGACTTCGGCGTTTTGATAGACCGGAAAATCCTTGGCGGCCGATGCCGCGGCCTGCGCCTCGGCCTGGCCGGCGGCGGTTGAGAAATCATGGGTTTTCGCCTTGGCCAGCCCGCCCCACACGGCGAGATAGACCCAGCGCGCGCCGCCGCCGGTTTTGGGATTGGCGGTAATGGCCTGCACGTCCGCCCGCAGCAGGTCTTTCCAATCGTGAATGTTCTTCGGATTGCCCTTGCGGACAAGGAAAGCGATGGTCGACGTATAGGGCGAGGCGTTGTTGGGAAATTTTTCGCGCCAGCCGGGATTGATCAGGCCGGCCCGCTCGATGGCGGTGATGTCCCAGCCAAGAGCCAGCGTGACCACGTCGGCGTTGAGCCCGTCGATGACAGACCGGGCCTGTTTGCCGGAGCCGCCATGCGATTGCTCGATAGTCACACTGTCGCCGGTCCCGGCTTTCCACTTCGCCGCGAAAGCCTGGTTGAAGGCGGTATAGAGCTCTCGGGTTGGGTCATAGGACACGTTGAGCAGCCGAATTTCGGCGCTTTGCGCGGCGCCAAACCCGAGCAGGGTGAAAAACCCGAGGCCCGCGGCCAGGGCGCGTGGGGTTGCCCAGTTTTTCATTAATGCCTCGTCTTGTTTTGCAGGGTCATTTCATTTCTAGAAAGAGAAATTTATTTTGTCTATAAAAATTATCAACAAACCAAAGGCGGCGCATATCGGTTCAGGAGCATGGCGGCAAATACCGAGCCGCAAGCGCCGAAAAGGGGCTTGCGTCACCGCTAAAATTGAATACCATAATCCTAGTGTAAAAATAGGATTTATGACGATGACAAAAGCCTCGCTCGTTTCGATTCTCACTTTGATCGTCGCCAGCGCCGCCTGCGCCGGCGCGGCCTCCGCCGCCTCGCTGGAAGAAGCGGCGGCGCGTCTTGGCGCTGATAACGCCAAGAGCCTTGAATTCTCCGGCGCCGGCCAATGGTTCCAGTTCGGCCAGGCGCCTGTTCCCGGCGGCCCCTGGCCGCAATTCGACGTGTCGCGCTATGTCGCCGACATTGATTTCGACGCGAGCGCCGAACATGTGCAGTCGGCGCGTCTGCAGACCATCGACCCCAAGCGCGCGCGCCCGGCGCCGACCGAACAGAAGGTCGACGCCTGGAGTCGCGGCGACAAGGCCTGGAATGTCGGCCTGCCGCCGAACGCCGCGCCCGACGCGACGCCGGTCGCCACGCCCGCTTTCGTCGCGGTCGAGGAGCGCGCCGCCGAAATCTGGGCGACGCCGCAGGGTTTTCTTAAAGCCGCTCTCGCCAACAAGGCCAAATCCGAAGCCGGCAAGGACGGAGTTCTCGTTTCCTTCACGGTCGGCGGCAAGCATCATTATCAAGGCCGCATCGACAATGAGAATCGCGTCGAATGGGTCAAGACCTGGATCGACACGCCGGTGCTCGGCGACACGCTGGTCGAGACCAAATTCAGGGATTACAAGGATTTCGGCGGCGTGCAGTTTCCGGCCGACATCACGCGCGAAGAGGGCGGTTATCCCGTTCTGCATCTTGCCGTCAGCGCCGCCAAGCTGAACGTCGCTTTCGAGTCGAGCATTCCCGCCAATATCGCCAGCGCGACGCCGCAGCCTGTGACGGTCAAGTGCGACAAAATCGCCGACGGCGTGCTCTATCTGACCGGCGGCACGCATCACAGCGTCGCCATCGTCCAGAAGGACGGAATCGTGCTCGTCGAGGCGCCGCTCAACGAGGAGCGGTCGTTGGCGCTGATCGCCAAACTTGCCGATGTCGTTCCCGGCAAGCCGATCAAAACTGTGGTCAACAGCCATGTGCATTTCGACCATTCGGGGGGTCTTCGCACTTTCGTCGATGCGGGCGCGACCATCGTCACGCATGAGCTGGACAAGCGCTACTATGAAAAGGCCTGGGCCAATCCGCACGCGCTCAATCCCGACAAGCTTTCCGTCTCGAAAAAGCAGGCGAAATTCGAGACCTACAAGGACAGCTACCTGCTGAACGACCCCGAGCATCCCGTGGAAATCCACCTGATCGCGGGCAGCGGCCACAGCGACGACCTCGCGCTGATCTATCTGCCCAAGGAGAAGGTGCTGGTGGAAGCCGACGCCTATTCGCCGCTCGCCGCCGACGCGCCGCCGCCAAAGTCGGTCAGCCCCTATGCGGTCAATCTTTACGACAACATCCAGCGGCTGAAGCTAGACGTCGAAAAGATCGCGGGATTGCACGGCGCCGGCGTCGCGTCTCTCGACGACCTGCGCGCCTTCATCGGCCAGAAGGCGGCGCAACGCTGACTTTTACGAGCGAATTTCCTCGAGGTGGATCGTTCGACGCCTTGGCGCCGAACGATCTCTTCGCGCCATTTTACGCGGCGCCGGCGCATCGGGCTTTCGTCGTGGCGCAAATCGGGCAGTCGCTTGACGGGCGCATCGCCACGATATCGGGCGAATCCCGCGACATCAGCGGCGAAGCCGGCCTCGATCACCTTCACCGGCTTCGCGCCGATGTCGACGCCGTCATTGTCGGCGCCGGCACTGTGATCGCGGACGATCCGCTGCTCTCGGTTCGCCGCACGCCGGGGCGCAGCCCGGCCCGCGTGGTGATCGATCCCGGCGGGAGGCTTGGCTCTGGCGGAAGGTGGCTGGCGGAGGACGGAGTTCGGCGCTTTCTCGCGGCGGGTGACGGGGTCGAGCCACCTCGCGGCGCCGAATTGCTGCGGCTTCCGGCGCTTAAGGGCCGCATTGCGCCTGCGGCGATCATCGAGGCGCTGTTCGCCCGGGGGTTCCGACGCATCCTCGTCGAGGGCGGCCCGCGAACTATCGCCGGCTTCATTGGGGACGGCTGCCTTGACCGGCTGCATGTCCTCGTCGCGCCCATCATTATCGGCTCGGGCAACGCAGGCCTCGAACTGCCGCCGGAGCCGAAGCTGGCCCTGGCGTTGCGCCCGAACGCGACCGCGCATCTCCTCGGCAATGGCGAGGTCTTGTTCGACTGCGATTTTGCGGACATTCGCCGCAGCGCCGGGCGAAAGGAAGCGTGAAAAGTCGGGAGATACAGAGAATGTCGCCGACCGAATTTATGCGAGCCTACCAGGCCGCGACAAACGCTCACGATGCGGCATCAACTGTTGAGCTGATAGCCGATGACGCCATCTATCTGTTCAGCGATCAATCTTCTCATTTTGGCAAGGACGCCATTCGAAAGGCCATTCAAGGTAATTTCGATGCGATTAAGAATGAGATTTACAAGATTCGGAACCTGAGTTGGTTGGCCGTATCCGATGATGTTGCTGCGTGCGTCTATGCGTTCGACTGGTCGGGTGAAATCAATGATCAACCCGCTTCCGGCCACGGTCGCGGCACGACGGTTTTGCGTCGCGTTAAAGGCCATTGGCGTATCGCTCATGAAAATCTAAGTCGCGGGCGACTTCCTAGCCCATGACGAGCCCTGTTCCCGTTATGGCGCCTTCGCGCGCTTGCAAGAAAGATCGACGATGACCGCAAAAGCCGTCAACTCATTCTGGCTATGGCAAATGCGGCCTTCGGGAGATCATCAGGTCTGGCGACAAGTTCGTCCGCTCCGGCAGCTTCAAGTTCATCGCGACCGCCATATCCCCAAAGAACGCCTAAGGCGCGTATCTTGTTTGCGTGCGCTCCGGCAACATCGTAGCGACGGTCGCCGACCATCACGCACCGGCTTTGTGTGAGCTTGTGCCTGTCGATGATATGAGAAATGAGTTCAGGCTTGTGGTCCAGTTCGCCGCCGGGCTCGGACCCATGGATGCCCTCAAAAAAAGCAGCAAGATCAAAATGCTCAATTATGATCTGAGCAAATTTCCTGCGTTTTGACGTCGCCAGCAGGAGTTGGGCGCCTGTTCGCTGCATCTCGGCCAAAGCTTGAGAAATTCCTGGATATAGTGTGCCTTTGAAAAGGCCATTTTGACCGTAGTCCGCTCGATAGGCGCTTACTGCTTCAGCAACACGGTCGTCACCATATGGCTCCAGCAGCAACCGCATGCTCTCCTCCATTGGCGGCCCAATGAAAGCCGATATGTCCAGCGAGGGCTCTGGCGCATGGCCGAGCGCGCGAAGCGCAGCCCGACAGCTCGACAAAATGCCGGGCTGTGAATCGATGATGGTGCCGTCGAGGTCCAGGAGAATTGTAGGATCTGAGAATGTCATAGCGGAGCATAACGTGTTTTGGCTTTCAGGCTACAGCCGCTTTCCACCAAACCCGGCCAGCGCGTATCTCCAAAAATCCGCCCAGCCGTTTCCCGGTATAAAAACCGGGAAGTTTTGAAAGAGCGACCGCTTGACTTAATAGGTGCGTTCGCTTCTCAGAAGGCCGCAAGCACTCGGTCGACGCACGCATCAACGCCGGTCCCGGCGGTGTCTATGACCAGGTGGTCGCGGTCCCATTGGTGATAGTCACGCTCCATCACCTCGGACCAAGTTGGCAAGACGTGCCCCGGAATTTCGACTGCCCGGGTCTCGACACGCCGACGATGCTCTTCCAGATCCGAGCAGATCGTTTCAATTTCCACTACCCGGGCGCCAGTTCGCAAGCCGATATCGCGCCAAGCGTTGCGCGTCAGCATCCAACCATTGACGCAATCTCCGATGACGACACGCCCCAGGCGGAGATTGTCCTCGCCGATCGCGTAGGCTGCCCGATAACCGGCGTCATCGAGAGAGCCCGGCACGACACCCGAATTTTGAATCGCCTGTTCAATCGAGTCGATTCTCAACCAGACAGCGCCCAGCCTGCGAGCCAACTCGCGGGAGATCGATGACTTGCCAGTTCCCGGAAGTCCCGCGAAAACGATGAGCATTGCGCCGCCATTTTAGTGATCAAAAGAAGCATCAATAGCGCAGTCGCAGTGACCTGAACAAGCGATTGTGCTCCGGGGAAAACCGAGGGCCCGACAGTGAGGGCTGGAGCCTCCGTCGCAAAAGAATTTCGACGCTTCCGCCATGATGTCCTACCGCAACTCGGCGGTTTGGGCTGCGGCGATTTCAAAGGATTCGCAGCGGTGACTTCCGCCCAAACGCCAAGGAATTTTCGCCTAGCGGCGGCAGGGGAAAAACGAAATTCCGCAGGAGCCGCCGGGACGGAAAAACAATCTCGTTGACGAGCGGCCCGATGTATTAAATACTAATTTGATCGGAATATAAGTTCCGAACAAGCCGTGCGTTCCCGATCGAGCGCTCAAAGGAGTGAAGCCATGATGCCCCGTCGATGTCGCCAGGAAAATCGGTCTTTGTGAAAACAAAACCCGTTGCGGCGATTCGACGCGAGGAAAATCATGGCTCAGGCATACATTATCGAATGCGGCGACGACGACGCCGGCATTGTCACGAGGGAAGCGCGCGGTTTCCTTTTCCATTCCGCAAACCAGACCTATCGCCGTCTTGAAGGGCGGATGTTCGACACGGTGCGCAAGGCGCAACTGGCGGCGGAAGCCCTGCGCCGCGAGAAATTGGCGTCTGGTGGCGCGGGGCTCTGCGGACGCGGCCGTCTGCTGTTTTGAAACTGTAAATTTGGAGTTGTCTCATGAACATTCGCATCGGGAAAAAGACGTTTCTCCTCGCCTCCGCGCTGCTGGCGGCGACGGCGGCGCAGGCGCAGCAGCAAAGGCCGGATTTCAGCAAGGTTGAAATCAAGACCACCAAGCTCGCCGACAATTTTTACACGCTCGAAGGGCAGGGCGGCGCGGTCAGCGTGCTAACCGGACCGGATGGCGTGCTGCTCGTCGATTCGCAATTCGCGCCGCTCACCGAGAAACTGGTGGCGGCGATCAAGGAAGTGTCGGACAAGCCGATCCGCTTTCTCGTGAATACCCATGTTCACGGCGATCACACCGGCGGCAACGAGAATTTCGCCAAACTGGGCGCGGCGATATTTGCGCGCGAACAGTTGCGCGACCGTCTTGTTCATCCCAACCCGGCCGCCGACGGAACGCCGGGCAAACCCGCCGCTCCCGAAGCGCTGCCGGTGGTGACCTACGACGATCCTGTCACCATCCACATAGACGGTGAGAACGTCCGCCTGCTGCCCATACGCAGCGCCCATACGGATGGCGATACGCTGGTGAGCTTTCCCGAGCACGATATCCTGGCCGTCGGCGATTTCTATCGCAGTGTCGGCTATCCCATCGCTGATCTCAACAATGGCGGCAGCCTGAACGGGTTGCTCGAAGCGCTTCGCGTCACCATCGATCGCGCCGGACCCAACACCAAGATCATTCCCGGTCATGGCCCGATCGTCGACCGCAATGCGGTCATCGCGCAGCGCGACCTGATCATCGCCTATCGCGACAAGGTCTCGGCGCTCGTCGGACAGAACAAGACGCTCGAAGAAGTGCTGGCCGCGAAAATCACCGCCGACACCGACGCCCAGATCCCCCAGAGCGCGCAGTCGGCGGATCGTTTCGTCAAATGGCTCTATTCCGAAGTCAAGGCGGCCAAGCTCAAGGCGTAAACCGGCGCCGGAACTTTTTTGCCGAAACCCTGCTTCCGGATGTACGAATAAGGGGTTTGGCGAAAAGCCTGGACGGCGGCCCCACGCCGTCCAGGTCAAATTTAAAAAGGGTCTGGATATGAGCGAACAATGGGACTTTCAAATTCGCGCGAAGCTGAGCGATGCAGCCGCGGCTCTGGCGCGCGCCAATCTCGGCGCTCCGACGCTCGAACCGCTGGCCGAGATCATCTCGCGGCACAAGGCGACGCTTGTCAGCCAATATGACGCTTTCGCCAATTATGTCGCGGAAGCCGAGCAGCAGGGCCAGCAGGATTTTCCGCTCTACAAGTGGACCAAGGTCACGATCGAGGACCCGGAAAAGAAGGCGAAATACTTGAAAGTCTTCACCCTCTATGTCGAGGGCGAGGAAGTCTACGCCAAGGACAAGGCCGATGCGCTGGAGGCCGACCTGAAGGCGCTGGTTGGCGGCGGCCTGGTAGAGCAGGTCAATAAATACGACACCAACCCCGCCAACAATCCGCAACCGCCAGCGCATCTCGTCGGCTGAGTACACATATTCGACGCGGAAGGCGGCGCTTTCATGCAAGCTTCAAAGCAATTGATCGCGCTGGCTCTGGGCGCCGCCTGTGCGCTGGCCTTTCCGGCCAGCGCACAGGCCCCGACGGATTTCCTCTATCTCGCGCCGGGCAAGCCGAGATCGCCTTTGGCTCCGAAGGATTGGGCATAGGACTGGTTGGCCGAAAGCACTTCACTCAAGATTTTCGACATCGCGTCGCTCCTCTTCGTTATCGAAATGCTGAAAGCTAGTTGAGGGCCTGATTTGCCTGTGACTGGAGGCAGCAGATTGGCTTGTCGATTCTTTCGATCAGGCCGCCGCCGATCAGCGGCGACAGTTCGGCTTCCAGCGCATCCGCGACTGCGCGCGGATAGAGCCGCTGGCCATCGACATAGAAGGTCACGACCTTGCGATATCTGGCGGCCTTGATCGGGTCTGCGATCGCCGCCCGCGTGCGGCGATAAAGCGGAGATAGCTCGACGCCCTGCTGTTCCGCATCAAAACAATAGGCGAGGAAAGCATCATATTGGCTGATGATGCCAGCGCGGTGGCGCAACGCGATTTCATGGATTGGCGATAGGGAGGACTCGTCAAAATATGCCTGCGCGGCGGCGTCGGTCAGGGTGGCGCGGATTTGATATTCCAAAATCTGGCTCATACGCTTTTTCCATCTCAATGTTGCGCCGTTGGCGTTTCGATCGCGGAATAATGGTAGGCGATGTCGCAACACCAGATCAGACCGGACAGCGCCGCCAGGCCGAGCAGGCTGACGATGATGCGCCGGGAGCGGGATCGCCGCGTCGGAAGGCGGGGTTCGAAGATTTCAAAAGCCATGAGATCCTCCTTCCTGTTTTTTGCGGGAACTCCAGGCGTCTTCACGCTCTGCGGCGGCTCTCCGCGCGCCTTGGCCACAGCAATGACTTCGTGCATCCCGTCGGTCATGCTTGAGCGGACTCCAAGCGGAAACAGGTTGACGACAATTTAATAAGATAATAAATTCCATAAAACTAGTCAACTATTCTCTGTGTCGAGCCACCCGGGGCTTTCAATCACGATCGTCGAGCCGATGCGCGTTCCATGGATCAATATCGCGGCTGTAATCGCCTGTCTGGCGGGGACGGGTGTCATCGCTGCGAAAAACTGGGATGGACGCGCCGGAGGGCGCTTGCTCAACGCCTCCTACGATCCGACCCGCGAACTCTATCGCGATCTCAATCCGGTTTTCGTCGCGGATTATCGCAAGCAGGCGGCGACCTCGGTTGAAATCGTCCAATCGCATGCGGGATCGTCGTTCCAGGCGCGGCAGGTCGCGTCGAACGCGCTCGAAGCGGATGTGGTCACGCTTGGCTTGCCTTCCGACGTCGAGGGCCTCCACAAGCGCGGGCTGATCGCCGATGGCTGGCGGGAGCGCCTGCCCAACCAGTCGCGGCCCTATTATTCGACGGTGGTTTTCGTCGTGCGGCGCGATAATCCGCTGGGCATTCATGACTGGCCCGATCTCGTCAGGGACAATATTGAAATCATCACTCCGGATCCCAAGACCTCCGGCAATGGCAAGCTGACGGTGCTCGCGGCCTGGGGCTCCGTGGTCACGCGCGGGGGCGATGAGCGGCAAGCGCGGACGTTTCTGAAAACGCTTTACGATCACACGCCCTTTCTGGTTCCGGCGGCGCGCGAAGCGGCAACGGCCTTCGCGATCGAGAGGAAGGGTGACGTGCATATCGCCTGGGAAAACGAGGCGCTGCGCGAGGTCGACGAGGCCAAGGGCGCGCTTGAGATCGTCTACCCGCCGGTCAGCCTGCGCGCCGAGCCGACCGTCGCCTGGGTCGACGCAAATATCGAAAGGCATGGCGACGAAAAGCTGGCTCGCGCCTATCTCGAATTCCTGTTTTCCGACGAAGCCCAGGAGATTTTCGCGCGCGACGGCTATCGCCCGTACAAGCCGGACATTCTGGCGCGTCACGCGGACAGGCTGCACGCGATCGACCTGTTTCCGATCACCGCCATCGCTCGTGACTGGGACGAGGCGCAGCAGAAATTTTTCGCCGAAAACGGCGTCGTCGACGGTTTCTACAAAGCCAAGCCAAGAACCGAATGAGCCCTCCGGATGACGTTATGAGCAATGTGGTGATTTCAGTTGTTAGGCCTGAGAGTGCGCGCGCCATCTTCGGCGGAGGGCTCATCGACACGCTGCGCAAGGATATGCTGGCCGGCCTCACGGTCGCGGCGATCTCCCTGCCGCAGAGCATGGCCTACGCCCTGATCGCCGGCGTCGATCCGCGGCTCGGCCTCTATACGGCGGTGGTCTTCACCGCAGTGGCCGGCATCTTCGGATCGTCGCGCCATCTCGTCAACGGACCGACCGGCGCGGTGTCGCTGGTCGTGTTCAGCGCGCTGGCATTCATCGACCCGGAGGCGCGGCTGGATTCCTACGAGGCGATGTTTTTGCTCGCGGCGATGATGGGCGTCATTCAGGTTTTCATCGCCGTGCTGCGGCTCGGCGATCTCATGCGTTATATTTCCGAATCGGTGGTCACCGGCTTCATCGCCGGCGCGGCGGTTCTCACCATGGTCGGCCAGGTCGCCAATGCGCTCGGCGTGAAGGCGCAAGGAACCGGCCACCAGCAAGTGCTCTACCGCCTCTATCTGACGCTCTCGCAGAATGTCGCCTTCAACCCGCGCGCCATCTTCTTGAGCCTCGGCGCGATCCTCCTCGCCGTGGCGTCGCGCAAAATCGTGCGGAAGCTCAAGCTTCCGCAGATCGACATGCTGTTCACGGTGCTTTCCCTGTCGCTGGCCGCCTATGTCCTCGGCTGGTCCGACGCGGCGCCGGGCGGAAAACCGCTCATTGCGCTGGTCGAGCCTGTGCCGCCGGCGCTACCCGGCCTGCATGTTCCGCAGATCCAGTTTTCATGGCTCGCGGATATGTCGGGATCGGCTTTCGCCATCGCCCTTCTCGGCATATTGGAGGCGCTCGCCATCTCCAAGGCCATCGCCCACAAGTCCGGCCAGACGCTCGACTACAATCGCCAGATTCTCGCCGAGGGCCTCGGCAACCTGACGGGCGCCTTCTTCCGCTGCATGCCGGGCTCGGGCTCATTGTCGCGCACGGCGATCAATTACCAGGCGGGCGCGGCAACCCGCTTTTCCGGCCTGTTCGCGGCTCTGGCCGTCGCCGTCGCCGTGGTCTTTCTCGGCCCGCTCGCCGCCTTCATTCCCAAAGCGGTGTTGGCGGGTCTGCTTATTGTCGCGGCGGGCCGGCTGATCGACGCGCCGCGCCTGCGTTACACGCTTTTGGGCTCGCGCTACGACGCGCTGCTTGCCGGGGCGACGGCGCTTGCCGCGCTGGCCATCGGCGTCGAATTCTCCATCCTGATCGGCGTCGCGCTCTCGGTCATTCTCTATGTGCCGCGCGCCGCGAAATTGAGTGCGCAGGAATTGATCGTCTCGCCGGAACGGCTGGTGCGCGCCCGCATCGCCGCCGATCCTCCAGCGCAGGGCGTGGCGATCCATGACATCGAAGGCGAATTGTTTTTCGGCGCGGCGCCGCAATTCGAGGCCTATCTGCAAAAGGCGGCGAAGGAGGCCCGGGAGCTGGGCGTCAGGCACATCGTCCTGCGTCTGAAACGCGCCCGCAATCCCGACGCCGTTTCGCTCGAAGTGCTGGATTCATTCCTTTCGGAGGCGCGCGAACAGGGGCTGACCGTGCTGCTCGCGGGCCTGCGTCCCGACTTGATCGCGTCGCTGACGCGTTTCGGCATTCTCGAACGTCATCCGGACGAATTGATCTTTCCCGAAGAAGAGACCGATTATTCGGCGACGCTGAAGGCCGTTCGCAACGCCTATGCCCTGGCGGCGCGTCATGCGCGGATGACGGGCGGCGCCGAGGGACCGGTGATCAGCGACGCGCAGCTCGCCTATTATCTGATCTGAAGACGAAAACGGCCGTCTCGAAGCGAGCCGGCCGCAGGTCGTTATTTCAATTGCTCGGAAACCTTGTCGATGCCCGCCTTCGCGCAGGCTTCGTCCTTCTCGCCGCCCGGCGCGCCGGAAACGCCGACAGCGCCGATGACCTCGTCGCCGATCTTGATCGGGAGGGCGCCTTGCGCGGCGATGACGCCGGCGAGATGAACGGCGCCGGTGGTCGGATTGTCCTTCACCCTTTGCGCGAATTCGCCGGAAGGCGTGCGGAAAGTGCGCGCCGTATAGGCCTTGCGCAGGCTGTTCTCGAAAGTGTGCGGCGATGTGCCGTCGCCACGCAGCGCGGCGATGGACTGGCCTTCGTCGCCGACGACATGAACCGAGACATGATAGCCCTGCTGCGCGCAGGTCTCGTAGGCGGTCTGCGCGATGGTCGCCGCCAGCGTGGCCGGCAGGTATTTTCGGGCGGGCAATTCCGCCTGGGCGGGGAGGGCCAAGCCCGTCGCCGCAATGGCGAGAGCGAAAAGCGCGGATGGGTTGTTCATTTTCGTGCGGTCCCTTGCTGAAAAAAGAGGATGGACCGCGCCATTATAGAGGTTATAAAAATATAAAATAGATCGGATTAGTGTTCTACCGCAGCGGTGAGGCGCCTCGCAGTCCGCGCGCGCGCATGGCGGCGATGGAGGTGCGGTCGAGGATCAGCGCCATGGAATCGCGCACATCGAGCATGACCTCGCGAATCGCGCAGGCGTTTTCATCCGGGCAATCGGGGCAGGGGCGGTAGGCGGTGCGGCTGGCGCAGGCGATCGGCGCGAGCGGCCCGTCGAGGATGCGAATGATCTGCCCGGCCGTGATGGCGTCGGCCGGCCGCGCCAGTTGATAGCCGCCGCCCTTGCCCTTCTTGCTGGAGAGAATGCCAGCCTTGGTCAGTTCCAGCAGGATGGCGTCGAGGAATTTGCGTGGGATATGGTTGTCCTCCGCGATATTCGCCGCGAGGCTGACGCCATTGGCTCCGGCGAGATGGATGAGCGCCTTCAACCCATATTTCGCTTTATTGGATAACATCTTTTTCCTGATCGGCGTTAAGGGGTTTGCGTTGCGCGAGGGTGACCTCGGCCTGCTTGGCGATTACCGCACAGATGGGCGCGCAGCGTCAAATTTTCCATGGTTCTCCCGGTTGACGGAAAATAATCCCGAATTATTCCGGCAATTCCGGCGACTATTCCAAATGGGCGGCGTAAAGCTGATCAATTTCAAATGATTGACCTGTCAATACGCCGAATTTTCAAGCGCCGACCGCCGAAAGTTTCTTGCCTTTAAATCCGATCGATTATATAGGTTATTAACGTTCTGCTCCCAGACAGGTTCAGCAATGACAGCAGCTTTCGCGCCGGCGATTCCGGACTCGCCCGAAAAGGGCGCGCTTTCGACTTTGGCAGGCGCGCAGACCTTGCTCGTTTTGAAAGACGCCCGCCAGAATTATCTGGCGGAGGCCTTGGCCATCGGCGTCTATGCGCTGATACTGGTCGCCGCCCTGAACTATACGACCAAGCCGCAGCAGGCCCCGCCCGAGGAGCCGATGGAGCTGGTGATGGAAGCTCCCCCGCCGCCGCCCATCGAAGAGCCCAAGCCGCCGGAGCCCGAACTGGCCAAGCCGCCGGAGCCGCAAGTCGAAGAGCCGCCTCCGCCGCCCATGGCGGAAAAGCCCGCCGTGGCGCCGGTCGAGCCGCCGAAGCCCAAGCCGCCGGTCGTCAAGGTGAAACCCAAGCCGCTTCCCAAGCCCGTGGTGAAACAGCCCGTGGCGCCGGCGCGTCCGGTCGCAGCGCGCCCGGTTGCCGTCGCTCCGGTTCGCGCGGCGCCCGTCCCCGCCGGCGCGACCGCTTCCGCCATAGCAAATCAGATTCACGGCTGCCTGGCCCGCGCCGGCGCCAGTCTCTATCCGGAATCGCAAAATCCGCGATCCGCCCACGTCGGCTATCGCGCCAATATCAGCGCCAGCGGATCGGTCTCCTACAGCTGGTCGTCGTCGGGCAATCCCGCTTTCGACTCAGCGGCGCAAAGGGCGGGCGCGCGTTGCGGCAGCGTTGCGGCGCCCGGTCGTCCGGCGGCGCTCTCGGGCGTGATCAACTTCGCCGGTCGATGATTTCACAACGCCGGCAGCGCCCCTCCGGCTTTCTCCAACTCGCAACAGAGAGATTTCAAATGAGCGATACCCTTGCAACCACCCCGGCGGGCGCCGTACACGGCCTGTCCCCCGTCGATCTGTTTCTTCAGGCCGACACCGTGGTCAAGACGATCATGGTGCTGCTGGTTCTTGCCGCTGGCTGGGGCTGGGCGGTGATTCTCGACAAGGAGATCAGGCTCAGCATCCTGCAGAAACGCGCGGGACGCCTGATCAAGAGCATTCAGAAGGAGCTGCCGCTGACCGCTCTCGCGCCGGCTTTCGCCGCCGCCTCGCCCAACGATCCGCTGGTTCAGGTCTATCAGGCCGCCGCCGACGAATACACCCGTTCGGCCGACCTGATCTATACGGAAGCGCAGCGCGACGCCGTGCAGGAGCGCGTGCATCGCGCCGCCAATCTCGCCAGCGCCGCCGCCCTCGGTCATTTGCAATCGCGGCTCGGGAGCCTCGCCACCATCGGCGCGGTCTCGCCCTTCGTCGGCCTGTTCGGCACGGTCTGGGGCATCATGACCTCGTTCCAGGGCATCGCGGCGTCCAACAACACCAGCCTCGCCGTGGTCGCGCCCGGCATCGCAGAAGCTTTGTTCGCCACGGCCCTTGGGCTTTTCGCGGCCATTCCCGCGGTTATTTTCTACAACCGCATCGGCACGGATATTTCCAACTACGGCAAGAAGGTTTCGAGCTTCATCGGTGTCTTCGAAATCGAACTGTCCCGCCAGCTTTCGAAGAAGGGAGAGCGTAATGGCCTTCGCGTTGCGTAATCAGGACTCCGGGAACGACGTCGCGCCGATGGCGGACATGAATGTGACGCCGCTCGTCGATGTCATGCTGGTCCTGTTGATCGTCTTCATGGTCGCCGCGCCCTTGATGGCTGTCGGCGTTCCGGTCGACCTGCCCAAGGCGCAAGCCAAGCAGCTCAATGACCAGAAGCCGCCGATCGTCGTCAGCATCGATCAGAACGGCGCCTTCTTCATCGACCAGAAGGCGATCGACACCGATCAATTGCTGCCGACGCTGACCTCGAATTCGGAAGACGACAAGGAGCGCCGCATCCATGTGCGCGGCGACCGCAACATCAACTACGGCAAGGTGATGGAGGTCATGGGGATCATCAATGGCGCCGGCTTCACCAAGGTCGCGCTGGTGGCGGAAGCCCCGCAGGGCGCCGCGGCGAGATAACGGCGGCCCCGCGTAGCCCTTTCCCTTTGCAGGAGAAGGTGGCGCCATAGGGCGTAAAAAGACGCCCGTCTTTCGACGGGCTATGGCGCCGGATGAGGGGGCGAATCCGCTGCGCCCCCTCATCCGTCTCGCTTCGCGAGCCACCTTCTCCCGCAAGGGGAGAAGGGACAGTAGCGCCTCACGCGCCGCGAATATTCTCATAGGCAAGAATGAGATGCGCCCGCGCCTCGCCCTCGCCGATATTCTTGTAAGAATGCGGCACGTCCGCGTCGAAATGGATGGCGTCGCCGGCGTTCAGGCGGTAGGGCGGTTCGCGCCCTGAAACGACTTCCAGGGCGCCCTCGATGATGATGATATTCTCCGACGTTCCCGGCGCATGCGCCTGAGAGCGTTCGATATGGCCCGGTGCGATTGAGAGCTCATAAATCTCCACGCGGGGATCGATGCCAAAAGCGGTGAGCGCGCGTGATTTGAAGGCGCCGTTGCTTGATGCGAGGACATTGTGGTCGTTGCGGCGGATGATCGCCGCGCCGCCTCTGCGCGGTGTCGCGATCAGGCTGCCGAAGGGAACGCCGAGCGCATTGGCGATCCTCCACAGCAGGTCGATGCTTGGCGCGCGCTGGCCACGGACGATGGACTGCAGGAGGTCGATGTCGAGGCCCGAGAGATCGGCCAGCTTTTCCAAACTGCCGCCATCTTGTAGGATGCGGGCGCGCAGCCGCGCGGCGATGACCAGGGTGAGATCCTGCTCGGTGACGGGCGGGCCTTCCGCATGTCTGGCGTTCATGACCTGGAGCTCCTTTAGTTGATCAATCTTATGGAGTATGTAGCTTTAGCTAGTCAAGCCGTTCGAGTTCAACTTGCGGGGCCCAGGCTCGCGAGATATTGCGCGACGGCGCTGATTTCACTGTCGGTCAGGGCCCGCGCGACGCCGTTCATCACGCCGCCCGGACTGTTCTGCCGGTCTTCGATCTTCCAGAAATGCAGCTGGCTCAGCAGATAGAGCTGACGCTGGCCGCCGATGGCCGGGATGTCGCCGGCGCCCGCGCCCTTGGGTCCATGGCAAGTCGTGCAGGCTGGAAGACTTCGCGTGGCGTCGCCGTTTTCGAAAAGCCGCTGGCCGATCGCGCTGGCTTCGGCCGCGCTTAAATCGTTTTCCCGGGCCTCCCAGCGCGGCGCACTGGAGAAATAGGCGGCGATGTCGGCGATGTCCTGTTGCGACAGACCGGCGGCCATAGCGGTCATGATTTCGTTTTTCCGCGCGCCGGACTGGAAATCGTTCAATTGCTTGCGGATATAATCCGGCCATTGTCCCGCGAGCTTGGGATAGTGGTCGGATGTGCTGATCCCCGCCTCGCCATGGCATTCCTGGCATTGCTCGGCCTTCGAACGGATTTTTCCGCGCAGGGCGTCGCCTGAAATATCCTGCGCCGGGACAGATGGCGACGGCGCCAAAAGCAGCGCGGAAAGAAGTATCAGAACGGTCGGGCTGCGCATGGAAAAACTTCCAAAAAAAAGCCGGCGCCGATTGCGCGGCGCCGGCCAGTCGGGGAGGAAGGGCAATCAGAATTTGGCGCGGAAGGTGACGCCGACAGTCAGTGGTTCGACCCATTGGGGCACGCCCGGCGCAGTGCCGGCGCTGCTCGAAAGAGAAAGACTTTGCAGGGCCTGGCGATTGAACAGGTTTTTGGCCCAGATCGCGATGTCATATTTCTCGTCCGTGGTCTTGAAGCCGAAGCCGGCGTTGAAGATCACGTAGGAGGGCTGTTTCAGGACGTAACTGGTGTAAGCGGCGTCGAGCGAAAACAAGGTGTTGCTCTTGAAGGAGCCCGTCCCGTAGACATAGCCCTTCCAGTTCCGGTCGGCGAAGGCGCCGGCGAAATATTCGTAATTGGAGCCGAGGTTGACGGTGTAGGGCGTCACGTTCGGAACACGTGCGCCGGAGATGTTGATATATTGCGGCGATCCCGTCACCGCCGCATAGTCGGCGGGCAGGGCGGATTTCGGGAAGCTCACGTACCATGCGCCGTTATAGGCGGCGGCGAAATTGATCCACAAATTCTCGATCGGAGAATAGCGGCCCTCCAATTCAAATCCGGCCAGGCGAACCTCCGGAATATTGCCGAGATAGGCTTTGGACAGATAGTTCAGATTGCCCGAATTGTCGTAATAGGGAATGAGGTTCGCCAACGTCGCCTGGAAGTTGCCGATGTCGTTGAGATAGGCGTTTCCGTTGATCAGAAGACGATTGTCGAGCCAGTTCGACTTGAAACCGAGCTCGTAATCCATCGAGATTTCCGGCGCGGTGATAATGCCCTGATTGCTCACTTGGTTGTAGACTTGGCCAGTCGATGGGCCTGGGAAGCCCGTGCCTGTATTATAAATTGGCACAGCGACGGTATTGGCGGCGCCGGATTTCACACCGCGCGCCACATTGAGATAGACGCTGATATTGTCATTGAACTTGTAGGACGGATTGATCAGGAACGAGAGGGAATCCGTGACTTGGGTGCCGTTGAGGAAGAAGTTTGTGCCGCCAATTTCGTTGATGACATAGTCGGTGCGGGCGTTCCGCAAAGCCTGCGTCGCCAAGGTCTGGCCACCGAAATAATAACCGTTATCGGACGAACCACGAATTTCATAGGAATTGCGCAGGCCGAGAGTCAGCGTTGCATGTTCGTCATAGTGGTAATTGGCTTGCGCGAATTGCGCGAAAGTGGTGATCGACGCCTTGCCGAAAAGATCGGCCTCGACGCCGTTGAGAATATTCGACGCGTTAAGACCCGTTCCGGTCGCGTTCTTTTGCAGCAGCGCCACGGCGTCGGAACCGAACTGCATGCGATCAAGGGATTTGATGTCCTCGTGCAGGTTATAGCTGCCGATCGTCCAGTCGAATTTCTCTCCGGCCGCCGAGGCCAGGCGGAATTCCTGGGAAAACTGGTTCACGTTGACATCGTAGCCGGAAATATTGTTGTCGATCGCCTGGATGCCGAAATTGCCGCCGGAATTGTTGGGGTGGAAGTCGAAATGGCGGATAGCGGAGACGGAGGTGAACGTCAGATTTCCGATATTCCAGTTCAACTCGTTGGAGCCGCCGGTGGTGTGGGTCGTGATCGACCCGATGTTGGTATAGGGGTCGACCCAGGCGTTATAATTGATGTTAGCGCCCAAGGTCGGAAACAGGTGTTTCAAAACCGAGAGCGGATCGTGGTCGGTGTAACTCGCGCCGGTCGGTCCGACGTCTTTGATGGTGCGCGGCTGGCCGTTGAAATTGGTGACCCAGCCGTCGTTGTAGGTGCCCCATGTGTTGTTGGTTTCGTAGGAATAGGAATTCTCGAAAATGAAGCGGTCGGTGACGTCGCCGAACGTTCCGAGCAATTGCCCGCGCGCGCTCCAGCGATTTTTGTCCTGGCCCTTGGGCGCCCCGGGATCGAGCTGGTTGTTGATGAAACCGTCCTGCCTCTCGCCGAAGGCGGAAATGCGAAAGGCGAGCGTGTCGGGAACGAGGGTTCCCGTGGTGGTGAATTTTTCTTCGAGCAATCTGCGGGTGCCGAAAGTGGTTTCCGTCGTGGTCTCCGGCGTGAAGCTTGGCTGCTTGGTGTTGATGATGATGGCGCCGGTGGTGGTGTTCTTGCCGAGCAGGGTGCCTTGCGGGCCGCGCGCGATCTGCACGGAATCGATGTCATATTGCGTCAGCCAGGAAAAGCCGATGTGGGTGTAGAACACATTGTCGACGATCAGCCCGACGTCGCCTTCCGAGCCGTCCGCGCCGCCCGAAATGCCGGTGACGCCGCGCAACCCGTTGGCGCCGGTGCGCGGATTGGCGACAGCCGGCGTGAAGCTCGGCACGCGCTGCACCAGGTCCTTCCAGGTCTCGACATGTTCGCGATCGGCGGCCTTCTTGCCGATGGCGGAAATCGGCAGCGGCACGTCCTGCGCCTTTTCGGCGCGGTCGCGCGCGGTGATCGTCACTTCCTCGACTTCGCCCGAAGCAGGGGCCGCCGGAGCTGCGGGCGCCGCCTGCGCCTGGACTTGCGCAGGGGCGGGGGCTTGAGCCGGAGCGGGCGCCGCTGGCTGGGCCGGAGCCTGTTGCGCCTGGGCGGCGGAAAGAGCGCCGATCGAAGGCAGCGCGACCACGCCGCCGAGCAGGGCAATGGGAAGCGCTCGCACGCTGGATAACAAAGCCCGCTGACGCCGAGCGATTGAACTACGCATATTGTCCCCCGATGAAACCAGAATTTCGATTGTTCCGCTGGCGGCTCCCGACTTGACGAGCCAGTGCTGCCATTTGGATATCTATCCGATCAATTTAGTATTATTTTGCTTTTAGGACGAGTCAATCGATTGGGCATCAAAAAAACACGTTTATGAATGGTTAACGATACTGGAGTTGCAAAAACAGCACAATTACGCCCCACGGAAATAAAGCAACATCAGGGGGTATCCCGCTGGAGAAAGTGCGTTATTTTGCGATTTGGCAGGCTTTTCAGCCGATCGTTTCATCGATGCGCCGCCGTTTGGGAGAATTCTCCCTTTCGCCTTTTTTGGCGCGCCAACGCAACCGACTCCCGCACTGCGCCCATCGACAGGAAATCGTGTCAAAGGTGCGGAATCCACATTGTCAAAAAAATAGAATCCATTTATTCCTATCAATTGAATAGGTTTCTGGACGGATTCCCGTCCGACCCTTTCGCCGATGCGGGACAAGAGCCGCAGGCGTTCGCGCAAAGCGATCATTCAGGAGGTGGGACAGGCGATGACGAGAAATAGATCCAAGGCCTTTGCGGCCGTTTTGCTCAGCTTCACATCTTTATCCGGCATATGGGCGGTAGAAAGATCCGCCTACGCGCAGTCGGCCCCGGATGCGTCGGAACAGTCGCGGGCGCAGGCCGCGGCTGATGCCCGGGCTGCTTCCATCAAAGCGCTGGCCGCTTCCGCCGAAGCCCTGACGGCCTTGGCCAAATCTCTCGCCGCTCCCGCCCCGAACGCCGGCGGCAAGAGCGCGGCAAATCCCGCAGGCTCCGACGCGATCGCCAATGCGGCGAAAGTCCTGGCCGCCCCCGGCTCGGCGGAGTCCAAGGTGGAGGCTATCGCCAATGCCGTGAAGACGCTGCCGGCCGCGGCGGCGACGCCGAATGGGCGGGCCTCCGCTGCGGCGCTGCTCTCATCGGGTGCAGCCTTGCTCGCGGCTTCGCGCGGCAGTTCGCCCGCCGCCGCCGCTCCGGTCGCCGCGCCCGCGCAAGCCGCCGCCACGGCCCCGGCCCCGGCCGCCGGCTCCGCCGCGACGCCTGCGGCTGCCACGGCCTCCGCTTCGGCGGCGCCCGCGGCCGCTCCGGCCGCGCCGCACTGGTCGACTCTTCCCGTCGTCGCCCCGGTCGTTCCGCAGGTGGCGCAGAAGGAATGGGTCCGCAATCCGATCGACGCCTTCGTGCTGGCCAAGATCGAGGCGAAGGGCCTGAAGCCTTCGCCCGAGGCCGACCGCGCCGCCTATATCCGCCGCGCCACGCTCGACGTCTGGGGTCTGCTCCCCTCGCCAGAAGACGTCGCCGCCTTCGTCAACGACAAGTCGCAGGACGCCTATGAAAAGCTGGCCGACCGGCTGCTTGCCTCGCCGCATTACGGCGAGCGCCAGGCCCGCCGCTGGCTCGATCTCGCGCGCTACGCCGACAGCGCCGGCTTCCAGGGCGATGCGACGCGTGAAAACTACTATCGCTACCGCGACTACGTCATCAACGCCTTCAACGCCGACAAGCCCTACGATGTCTTCATCAAGGAGCAGATCGCCGGCGACGAGCTCGCCCCTGGCGACCAGAACGCCCATATCGCCACGGGCTTCCTGACCGGCTATCCCGACAATCCCAATTCGCGCGATCTGGTCCAGAGAAAGTTCCAGATCACCACCGACATGGTCGACACGGTCGGCGCTTCCATTCTCGGTTCGACGGTTGGTTGCGCGCGTTGCCACAACCACAAGACCGACAAGTTCACGATGAAGGACTATTATTCGCTGCAGGCCTTCTTCGCCAACACCTCGACGACCGAGGACTTTCCAGTGGCCCAGAAGGGCCAGCCTGAAGAAAACTACCTGAAGGCTCTCCAGAAATACAACGACACCGTCAAGGAAATCCAGGATCGGCGCGAGGCCCTGCTGGCGCCGGTCAAGGCCGACGCGCTGAAATATCACAAGGAGCGCTATCTCACCGACAGCCGCGAAGCCATCTTCAAGCCGGAAGCGGAATGGGACCCGCGCGATCGCTGGGTGAACCACCGTCTGGTCAACAAGGCTGTCACGAATGACGACATCATCGGAGGCGCCTATCTGCGCTATGTCGCCGACGACAAGGAAGCCCCCGGCTACGGTCCCGAAGCCAAGGCGCGTTGGGAGGAATATCAGCGCCTGACCGTGGAGCTGCGCAAGTTCGACAATCAGAAGCCCGCCAGGGGTTCGGTGACCTTCACCGGCGTCGAAGAACTTGGCCATCCCGATGCGCCCAAGAGCTTCATATTCTCCGGCGGCAATCATGAACGGCCGACCGACGAAGTGCAGCCGGCCTTCCCGGCCAACTTGACGGAGCAGGCGCCGGTGATCACGCCGACCGCCACGTCTTCGGGTCGCCGTCTCGCCCTGGCGAACTGGATCGCCTCGAAGGAAAACCCGCTGACTTCGCGCGTTTACGCCAACCGCGTCTGGAGCCAGTATTTCTCCACCGGCATCGTGCGCACGGTCAATGATTTCGGCAAGGCCGGCGATCGGCCGAGCAATCAGGAACTGCTCGACTATCTCGCCGACTCGTTCGTCCAGAAGGGATGGAGCGTGAAGCAGCTGCATCGCCAGATCCTGCTGTCGAACACCTATCGCCAGACCTCCGACACTCGCGAGGAGCTTGCGAAGGCCGATCCGGAGAACAAGCTGCTCGCGGTCTTCCCGCGCCAGCGTCTCGAAGCCGAGGAAATTCGTGACGCTCTGCTTGTCGCTTCCGGCAAGCTGGAGGATCGCGTCGGCGGCCCGAGCGTCTTCCCGCCGGTTCCCGCCAATCTTGGCGCCGCCCCGGCCGCTTGGACCGTGTCGAAGAACCAGAAGGACTGGTATCGTCGCAGCATCTATATCTTCACCCGCCGCGGCGTTCCCTATCCGCTGCTCGAAGCCTTCAACGCACCGAACACCCAGCAGGTGCACGCCACCCGCGAAGTGACGACGACCCCGTTGCAGGCGCTGACGCTGATCAATGACGAGCAGGTGTTCCAGCTCTCGCAGGCGATCGCCGGACGCGTGATCCACGAAGCCGGCCAGGACGAGAACGCCGAGTTCAACCGGCTCTTCCAGATCCTGTTCAGCCGCAATCCCGACGATGTCGAGAAGGCGGCGCTGGCGAGATTCCTGGACGATCACCAGAAGGTTCTCACCAAGCGAATCTTCGACGGCAAGTTCAGCCTCGCCGAGCCGATCGCCCTCAAGGAGGACGAAGCCGTCAACCCGCTCCGTCAGGCCGCCTTCGTCGATCTCGTCCACACCGTCGTGAACTCGAACGACTTCGTCTATCGCTTCTGATTTTTCTCAAATTCGCGAAAAAGGACTGAAACCATGACCAATCAATCCCGACGCCAGATGTTGTTCCGGACAACCATGGGAGTTGGCGGACTCACCCTGAGCTCGATGATGCCGGGAGGCGGCATTTTCGCCGCCAGCGCGGCCGAGCTCGCCGATCCCCTGGCCCCCAAGGATCCCCATTTCGCCGCCAAGGCCAAATCGGTGATCTGGCTGCATATGGACGGCGCGCCGAGCACGCTCGATCTCTTTGACTACAAGCCCGAACTGATCCGCCTCGCCGGACAGGAAGTCCCCGCGTCCTTCCTGCAGGGCGTCAAGACGTCCACCCAGGGCGGCGTCGGCAAGCTGTTCGCCTCTAACCGCACCTGGAAGCAATATGGCGAGAGCGGCGCCTGGTTCTCCGACCTCGTGCCGAACATCGCCAAGCACGCCGACAAGCTCTGCTTCATCAAGGACAGCAAAACCGTCGGCGCGACGCAC
>Ga0182030_10005442_pt1 | contig 27030 bp, 22 predicted proteins | sample 812S3MmetaG_FD_121299 | JGI IMG/M metagenome (GOLD analysis project Ga0182030, IMG submission 121299) | Permafrost microbial communities from Stordalen Mire, Sweden - 812S3M metaG (Illumina Assembly) | ecosystem: Environmental > Terrestrial > Soil > Wetlands > Permafrost | place: Sweden...
ATGTCGTAGCGAAAACGGAACTGGCCTCTCGCCCGCCGGAACCCAACTGAAATACTCAGGTCGATGGCGTACGGTATGGCTATAATAGTCTCTTAAGCCACACAATCGAATGACTGTCTTCAACCCCAACACGAGAGCCACAACAGCGAATGCAAGCCCCGAGCTCGCAACGCCTCCCAAGGGGAAAAGCTACAGCTACAGTGATAGGTTTTATCGCTATATTGAGGCTGGGTCTATTCGTTCAGCCAGCGTTCTTGTTCCGCTGGTCCTTCGTGAAGTGTCTCCGCACAGCGTACTCGACGTGGGATGCGGCGCCGGCGCATGGCTCTCGCAATACCGAAATCACGGTATTGCCGACTATCTTGGCGTGGACGGTGCGTATGTCCAGCAAAGTTCTCTCCTCATTCCTGCCGAACATTTTCAAAGTCAGGACGTAGCTCAGCCATTCGATTTAGGGTGCCGGTTCGACCTTGTCCAATGCCTGGAAGTGGCGGAGCATCTGCCTAACGCCTCTTCCGGCACTTTGATTGGCAATCTAACCAAGCACAGTGACAAGGTTCTCTTTTCCGCAGCCACTCCCGGACAAGGAGGAGAGAACCACATCAACGAACAGACCCATGAGTTTTGGCGTCTCCTGTTTGCCCGGCATGGCTATAAGCCTTTCGATCCCTTCCGTCCGATGATCAAGGGGGTTGCCACGGTGGAATCCTGGTATCGTCGCAACATTGTCCTATACGTTGCGGAGAGGGCTATCCCTGCACTGCCGGCCAGCATACGGAACTATGGCATACGCGATGATCGGGCAATTCCGGAAATGGCTTCTTTGATATTCAGAATTCAATCTCGACTGCTCTCTTTGTTGCCGGCGCAATGGGTATCGAATATTGCATTCGCCAAGCATAATTTCTTCATCGCATACCGTTCATTGAAGATTGGTTAAATGACATCAATACAGGCGAAATTGGATATTCAACCTCATATCCAACCGTGGCTGAAGAAGGGTATATGACTCAATCGGTTCAACGCGCTTCCTGCCCGAAGTTGACACTCGTTGTCCCTTGTCACAACGAGGAGCAGGTGCTGCCTGAAACTGCGAGCCGCCTCGCAGCAATGCTTGACGAACAGGCACGTGATTCTTTGATCGTCGATCCGTCCATCTTTTTTGTCGATGATGGATCGACCGATGGAACCTGGAGTTTAATCGAACGCCTGGCGGCGGAAGACGCGCGCGTCCACGGCCTGAAGCTATCACGGAATTTCGGTCAGCAGAGCGCCATCCTTGCGGGATTGCTCACGGCTCCGGGCGACGCGTTGATCAGCATCGACGCCGATCTTCAGGATGATGTTGCCGCGATAAAAGAAATGGTCGATGCTTATGCCCATGGTGCCGAGGTCGTCTATGGCATTCGGCGCAGCCGCCAGAAAGACAGCTTCTTCAAGCGCGCCACCGCAGAAGGCTACTACCGTTTGCTGCAGAAGATGGGCGTGGAACTGATCTTCAACCATGCAGATTATCGGCTCCTGAGCCGTCGTGTGGTGGAGGAACTGCGCTGCTACAAGGAGAGCAACCTTCTGCTAAGAGGATTGATCCCGCAGCTTGGCTTCCCTTCCGCCCTGATCTACTACGACCGTCAAGAACGCTACGCCGGAGAATCCCACTATCCAGTTTCGAAGATGATCTCACTGGCGTTGAATGGCATTACATCCTTCACCGAAATCCCTTTGAAGATCATCACCATCCTCGGCATGCTCGTTTCGCTTTTCAGTTTTGGCATGGCCATATGGGCTCTGGTCGTCAGGTTTTTCAACCCATCCGCCGTTCCCGGCTGGGCTTCCATCGTGATTCCCCTCTACATGCTGGGTGGTATCCAGTTGTTATGCGTAGGAGTCATCGGACAGTATCTGGCAAAGATATACTCCGAAACCAAGGCCAGACCTAGATTTATCATTGAAAAGAGCATATAAATCGAGCCATGGACCATGTTACCTAAAGTAACTAAGAATGAGCTTCTCCGTTAATGGATATATCGTGCCGAACCGGACTCGGAAAATGCCGTTTTTTGTCGCAACGATCAATGCGCGGCGCCGGCATACTGGAAGATCCAGTGACAGTTCGTGACTACCCGTTGCATTCGAAACGGTATCGACCCGCAGAATACATTCGTAGCCTTGTAGCCCGATTCCATCAAAAGTTGCGCTCTTGGTCCTCCGAGATCGATAAGGAGGCTGGATTGAACATGTTGCGTTTCGGCAAGAACGATGCTCGGATGCGAAGGCAATAAAGCGTTGAAAAGGTTGTCGGATGGATTCTTGCCGCTGCACCAATAGAACGGATAGGGCTGATTGATGTAAATATTACGTTCGAAATAGGGCAGAATCCCAAAAGCCCCGCCGACGTGAATGGGCGACTCATCGAGATATGTCGCGGCAATTGTCGCTCCGTGCTCGACGAAGGGTTTCAGAAATTGAGCAGTAGCGAGATCGGGGGAGTAGGCATTGTAATGGTCGAAATCGATGGCATAAGCAGACCAGAGAATTTGCACGCCGACCATATAGATTATCGCGGCCCGTCCGGCGATTTCGTACCACGATGCACGGGGTCCAGGCGAAGGCCAGGTAATCCAGAGCAGACAAATTAGCATGGGAACGATGAGTCCCCAGTGCCAGAAACTGCCGCGGAAAACTCCAGAGAAGACGGCAAACATCAGTACCGGCAAAAGGTAGAAAACGCTTCGCCGCGCGCGAAAAATGAGGAAAATCGCGATCCAAAAAGGAATGGACAGAATCTGGGGCTGGCAGATCGGCATGATAAGCGGCACCAGAATTGAAATAAGGAATGGTGGCGTATGCTCGCGAACAATCGATATGTACAATAGGTCGCTTGGCGGCCAGGCAGTCCAGAGCGCGAAGGCGTAGAAGCTGAGGATAATCAATGCGCACAGCAGGAGTTCCCGCCGGCGCGCAGGAGCTTTGGCGCTGCCCGCGCGCAATTGCTCAACGAGCCACACAATCGCGAGTCCGCCGGAGATGACCGCGGCATGGATCGCGCAGTTGGCCAACAACCCCAGCACGACAGCCACGACGAATGGCCTTTTCTTCCACCAGGAGGCGATCATGAACAGCATCAAGGGCACAAGCACATAACTGCGCGCGACAACGGCGTACTGATAAAGAAGAAAGAAGGTGAATGGCAAAACGAGCTTGAGATAGCGGGGAAAAGGAGAATTCAGCACAAGGAGCGAAGCCGACACAAGTGCGAAAGCCCCGCAAATCCAGTGCAAGCCGGTATAGCTGACGTGCGCGCGATTTAGAATCCAGAGCAGGAAATGCCACAGTCCCGGCGTATCTTCATAGCGGATATACGTCTGAAAGAGTGCGCGGAGCGGAAAGCTCCGCGCGAGCTGCCAATGCTCCGCCTCGTCCGCCCACGGCTCATGGAAGGGGATGGCAGATGCAACGACCGCCGCGAAGACCGATACCGCGGTCCATTCAGGCCAGCGCAAACGGAGTTCTCTGCGCAGACCGCCGAGGGTGGGGATACGGTTCATTTTCGCTCCATGATGTGGATACCGAGGTCATCCTCCACCATCTTATAGTGCGACTCCAGGTATGGTTCAATAATGAGATCCCTTGGATTCACGGGTTGCGATCCAGGGAAGTTATCGGCCGTCCTAGTTGCAAAGGTCGTATCCCATATTACATATCTTGGCCGCCGTCGATCCAGCACACCTATAACCTCCTTGAACTGCGCGGGTGTATTGTATTCGAATAGCAGAAAGCTAAAACGCGTTGGATTTGTCGTCGCGGAGAGAAAATAGTAAGTTGGGCAGTACGGGTAAATAAAAACCTCTTCGCCCGGCGATACGTGCTCATTCAGAAACCTGAGAACTGGATCCGAACCGAGCACGGCAACTTTTCCCACCCGGGTTTCAGTTGTGCGGCTCCCGGCGAAGAGAGCGACGCAACAATTGAAGCCCGCCAGGCAAACGGCAGTAATGGCAAGGAACTGCAGAGCCGCATTGGCAGGCTTCCTGCGGCTCTCGGTCAAGGCATGAACGCATAGAATGATCAGGATCGGCGATCCGAATACCAGATGGTAGATATCCCGGCGATGAAACTCGGATAACCATATGGCCCATCCACCGAGCCAATAAAGCGCAATCTCAGGCGCAGCCTGTTTCCACTTGTTTCGAATCGCAATCACCAACAAAAGCGCCGGGAGGGCGGCAATGAAGACAAGTGGCGCAATCAGAATAGCCGCTATTGCAACGGCCTTGGCGCCGCCCCCCAGCGCCGCCACCCAGGGGGTCCAATAGTCAATGCAGATTCTGAATGCATAGACTACGTTATTCACTGAGTCATAGTGCTGGCGCGGGAAAACGAAGTTCACATAATAGAGACTGCTAAGAGCGCCCTGGCTCCAAAAATAGGCAAGAGTCAGCGCGATGATGACGAGAAAGCTTCCGGCCAGCAGTCCAGCCGCCAGAAGCGGCGATGAAGTTCTGCGGCGCTGAAGCCAGAGCCAGACCAGGAAGGCGCACAGCAGAAGCGCTCCCTTCGGTTGGTGAATGCACGCCGTTACTCCGGCCAGAGAGCCCGCCGCGACCAAAAGGGAATTTTTACGGCTCGTATTCCATAGAACCAGGCAAACGATTGCCAGCAACGCAAAGTAATTGCTGTCTACGTGATGGCTGATTCCCGGCCAGATCCCGCCAAAGCAGGCTCCCGCGAAAACGAGGCACGGAAGCAGCCGGTATCGGCTGCATACCCTGCAGGTCAGGAAATAGATCGATAGAGCTGTTCCCAGCGAAGAAATGAACAAGCAAATCCGCGATGCCAGGAATGTTACGCCGAAAATCTTAAAGAACGCCGCCAGCCAATAGAAAGTTCCCGGTCCCATAACCTCAAAGAAGTCGCGGGCGAAGACCTGACCATGGACAATCCGCACAGCGCCGCTCAGGAACGTGCCTTCATCCCATCCGACGATGATAATCCGCATGAATGGCAGCAGATAGAGAGTGGCGCAGAGCGTGAAGACAAGATAACTCGACCAGCGCGCAGGCTCTTGCCGTGCTGGCGCGTGGACGGCGCCGGAAGCAGCAGTGAAATTCATTTATCTACCATCTGAACAATGCGGGTTTGCGTATCGGGGATGGCGCGCCGCACATACACCCACAGATAGAAAATACCCATCGCCAGCAGAATGAGCGGGACCGGGCGCATCAGCGCAACCGTCAGTATCTGTCCGAAGATCGCGGATGCGTCTACATGCAGGTTCCGGGTAAGAATGACAAAGATTGCCAAAGGAATATCTCCGGTCATCACCATTGCTGTGGCATTCACGAGAAGTGCAAACCGTCCGATCCGGCCTCCCTCGGCCCATAGCATGGCGCAGGCCGGAACGGTGAGCAGCAGGAGTTTTGCATCATAAGGCCTATGATAGGTCACGAGCATCGTAAGCGGCACGATTGCCGCGAGGGCAATCCAGGCTCGTTCCGGCGAGAAGCTGGACCTGAGAGTGCGAACCGCGCCGGCTGCCAGGAGGGTTCCGCAGATCAGATAGCTGACCGGATTGTAGAAACGCGGATTGTCCTTGAATACGCTGATGACGGTTTGCAGATCGATCACCATATTTGGATTGCGGATGCTGATCGAAGCCGGTCCCGGGTCGCGGAGATCTCCGCGTGCCGAAGTCGCCGCGAGATTTGTGTGCAATTCCTGCATCCAATGAGGCGAGACGTGCGAGACCCAGAGGACAGACGGCAGGGCAAATACGACGGCCACGACGAGTGCTTGCAGCGCGCGCTTCCTAAATACGCCGCCTGCCAACAGAAAATAAATCCAGACCAGGCCCGCATCGTGGGGCTTGATGGCCAAACTGACTGCAAGGCATAGGACGCCGGCCGACACAAACCGTCCCTTGAGAAAACACCAGACGGCCACCGCGCAAAGACTTACAGCGATGCCAGCGGTATTGCCATAGGCCAGGAGAACCTCGCTGTTGGCAAGCACGAGGCAAATCAGGAAGAGGGAGACGCGCGGTGCATAATTTTCCGCGAGGTCCCATACCAGAACGGCGGCCAGGATAAGACTGCTAGCCAAAAGAAGCATCCACAGCAAGTGGGCCGGTCCCCACGCCAGAAGTGAAAAAGGAGCGGCAAGAAACAGCGTGGTAGGCAGATTGATGCAAACAGGAACAGCACGACGAAATATCCGCAACATGGCTGGGTCGGACGGGAACTCTCCGCCTTCAGCCCGGTAAACACGCAGAAAGTCGCCTTCTATATAAGGGTCGCTATGCTGGATCAGGCATCGCGCGCCGTAATAGACAGCCTTAAAGTCTGCCATCCCGCCCGACGGTGAACGCTCTAAATCAAGGGCCCATAGGATGGAAATTCCCGCGCTCGCGAGGATCAATAGCAGACCAATCCAGCGCGCCCTTGCCATGCTCAGTTTCACTCTCTACACTTCCGGCTATCAGAATAGCAAAAAAGTCTTTACAAAAGCACTGTATACCGGATTCGTTCTGTAGCTTTATAGAGGGCACTGCGGAAACAACCCGCATCCGAGACATCGCCGCGATGTTATTGGCGGCCCCGGTCAGGATCGAGAAGGGCTTTTGCCGCGATCCACGACAAGGACAAAAAGGGCAAGTGAGGGAGAGGGTCTGCCGGCAGCTAAATCGACCGGCATCTCTCTCCCTAAACAAACAAGCGGATTATTCGTGTCTCACCCTGACCTGGCTCTGGCAAGCGTTATGCCATAGCGTTTTCGATTTCCGAGTTGATAACGCTAAACTAACTGTCGATTCCCTTGCGCGCAGGATTGCTTCCCTTTCCCCCTTGCCGGGCTAAGCGTATTCTGGCACGCTGACCCGCACCCGCATCTGCCTCGCGCGAAACGAGGCAGATGAGCCGGCCCTGCAAATATAACGCCTAAGCTGCGGAGGAGGCCAAAACTGAACTAATGTGTGTGTACATGGTCTTGAGACTCTGACCTGCGTCTCCGATAAAGGTCATGGAAGCGAGAGAAAGCAGGCAAGCTACCAAAGCATACTCGATCAGATCCTGGCCTTCCTCGCTTGCGAGCAAGCTTTGCAGCCTAAAGCAGAATGTGCGAAACTCTGGCAGCATACGATTGCCTCACTGAGAAAGGGATATTGTGATGCCCCCGGCGGGGAGAAGCATCCTGACACACAACCCTGCGTGTCAGGCTCTCCCGCAAAGAGCAATTAGGTGAGCAAGGCTGGGCGCCAGCCCTGCTCAGATGTGGCTATGCAGCGGCGGAGGCTAGGTCCGAGCTGATGGTAGTGAAAATGGTCTTGATGCTCGCACCAGCATGTCCAATCAACGTAACGGAACCAAGAGCAATCAGAGACGCTACCAGCGCATACTCGATCAGATCTTGGCCTTCATCGCTTGCCAGCAGGCACTGAAACCGAAAGCAGAGAATGCGTATCCTAAGCAGCATGAAAATTCTCTCTGAAAAAGCGGCAATGAAGCATGGACAGGGAGAGACAGTTTGCCACACAGCCCATTGTATGCAGCTCTCCCGCAAAAGCGACGCGCAGGGCTGGGCCGACCCTGCTCAGGCAGGGTTTAGGCGGCCGCGGAGGCGAGATCCGAGCTGATGGTGGTGAAGATGGTTTTGATGCTCGCGCCCGCTTGCCCGATCAGGGTGACGGAACCGAGAGCGATCAACGAAGCGACTAGAGCATACTCGATCAGGTCCTGGCCTTCATCGCGGCTCATCAGATCCTGGAACTTCACATACAGCTTGAGAAGCATAGTGTTCATTTTGTTCTCTCCGTAGATTGATTTTCCTAGCCTCGGCCAGGGATGCCCTTCATGTAGCAAATGGCGTGCCAATGTTCAGGTTCTTCCTAACATGCAGTAAATAAATAACTTACTAAAGTTCTGCCGCGGAATGGGGACCGTCCTATGTAAACTTCTGTATACAGGCGGATGCCGATCGCGCTGCTGTGTATACAGAACCGATTCAAGCATAGCCGCAGTTCCCACCTATTCAACCACTCGGAGCCGCCGCAAGGAATCCCGGCAGTCCTCCCCGACGATCAAGGATCGACGCCGAAGTCATTCTCATCACGAAGGATGCCGGACCATATGGCGCTTCAGGCAATCCATGCATGCGCAGGAAGGGATTCGACAGGTCAAAATGCTCAATCCGCAAGAGGTCTCCTCGAGGAAAATCGAATAGGGCGCGTACTCAATCTGACGCATATTTTCATGCCGGGATGGAAGGTAAAATGCAAGGATATGCATAGGCATGAAATTAGCGCTGGTTCACCATCTCGCCGCAAATGAGGAAACTCCTATTTCATTGAAGACAATTACCGGAAAGCCGCAGCTTCGATCAAAGATACTTCGCGTCGGCACAGATCTTTTTATCGCGATCGTTTGCGGCCTTATGTTTGGGTTAACCATTCAGGGCATTATTATTTCGATGGCGGATAAGACCGTCCTGGGTTCACGCGATTTTGTTGTTTTCTGGGCCACCGGCGAGCAACTCGCTCACCATGCCAATCCCTATGATGGGGTTGTCCTTTTGAGGACGGAGCGGGCTTCAGGGCTTTCCACGCGCTATGGCGTTATGTATATGCGCAACCTGCCCTTTGCTTTACCGCTTGTCTATCCGCTCGGGTTTTTGAGCTTGCAGCTTGCATCTGTTATGTGGACCTTGCTTCTGGCCGCCTGCCTGGCGGCTTCGGTCTATATGCTGTGGCTGATGCACGGCCGTCCCAAAGGCAGCCGGCACTGGCTTGGATACTCCTTCGGACCGGCGCTTCTCTGCCTGCTCATGGGACAATCTACCATTCTGGCTCTCTTCGGTCTGGTCCTGTTCCTGCGTTTTCATCGCTCAAGGCCATTTGTGGCTGGGATTTCTCTCTGGCTCTGCATGTTAAAGCCTCATCTGTTTTTGCCCTTCGCCGTTGTGCTGCTGGCATGGATCGTAGTTTCCCGCAGCTATCGGATTCTGATCGGCGCAGGAGCGGCTCTCGCAGCAAGCCTCTGGATTACCTATCTCATCGACCCGATGGCCTGGATTCAATACCTGCAAATGGCCCGCCGGTCTGGAATCCAGATGGAGTTTATCCCCTGCATAAGCGTTGTGATGCGCTTTTGGATCAGCAAAGGCTCAGTTTGGCTTCAGTACGCGCCCGCCGTTCTGGCTTGCGTCTGGGCACTGGGCTACTTCTGGCCGCGCCGCTTTACATGGGACTGGGTAAAAGATAACGGCAGCCTGCTGATGCTTGTTTCCCTAGTCAGCGCTCCGTATTCATGGCTATACGATTCCAGCATTGCAATACCAGCGCTGTTGCAGGGAGCCTTTGTTACCCGCATCAGAAGCCTGGTGGTCGCTCTCGCATTCTTGAGCGCCTTGACCGAAGCTGCATTACTCGGCAATCTTGTGCGGCCATCGGCGATTTACCTTTGGACGATCTGGAGCGCGCCCGCATGGCTCGTCTGGTATCTGGCCGCACGCACACCCTCCTCGAAGTGGCTCTCCGCCTGGACGGCATTGAGGAGCATGAAGCGGTTCAGAGCCCGGCCTGAGGTAAAGAAGACTTGCAGCGATGCGGGCGAACTCGAAGAAAAGTCGAACTCCGCCCGAGTGCAAGAGAGGATCGTTGGCGAGGAACTGCGCTCCGATTGAGATTTATACACTTGACTCACTTAGATTATTCGCACCCGCATGGTTCTCAAGAGGCTGGGGGCGGGCATGGGCGGAACAGCGCCGAACGTATACCCATAGATAGAAAATGCCCATGGCCAGCAGGATGAGCGGGACTGGAAAGACCTGCATGGCCGCCAGTATCCTCCCATGCATTCCCGCCGTGGACAAATGCATATTACCGATGAGACGAAAAAGTATCGTCCACGAAATATCTCCGGTTAATGCGAATCCCGCGGTATTCACCAAGAATGCGAGCCGCCCGATCAAGCCGCCCTCGGCCCACAGCATGGCACAAGCGGGAACCGTTAGCAGTAGCAGCTTGGTGTCATATAGGTGGTGATAAACAGGCAGCATGGAGAGAGCGGCGATTGCCGCCATCGCCAGTAAGACTCTCCGCGGCGAGTAGCGCGAGCGCAAAGTGGCAACCGCACCTGCCAGCAGAAGTACTCCGCATACAAGATAACTGGCCGGATTGTAGATGCGCGGATCGTCCCGGAAGACGCTGATGACCGTTTGCAGGTTGATCATCATACCGGCGCCATGGGTACCCGTTGAAGCTGGGCCAGGGTCGGATAGACCGCCGTGTACCGAATACGCCAAGATATTGGAGTGCAGTTCCTGCATCCAGTGCGGCGCGACGTGCCAGACCCACAGGACGACCGGCAGACTGATTGCAACCGTCACGAGGAGGGTTTGCAGTGCGCGTTTGCGGTAAACTCCGCCCGCCAATAAGAAATAGAGCCAGACCAGGCCCGCATCGTGCGGTTTGACTGCGAGGCTGATGGCAAGACAAAGGATGCCGGCAGGAACAAACCGCTCCCGAAGAAAGCACCAGACGGCTACCACGCAAAGGCTTACAACAATTCCAGCCGGATTGCCAAGAACAATAAGCACTTCGCTGTTGGCGAGAAGGAAGCCAATCAGGATGCCAGAGAGGATTGGCGCGTAATTTGCCCCAAGATTCCAAGCCAGGAGCGAGGCGAAGATGAGGCTCCCAGCGGTGAGTATCATCCAAAGTATGCGCGCAGACCCCCACGGCAGCATCGCGAAGGGAACCGTGATAGAAAAAGCGGTCGGCGGATAGATATACCGCGTCACAATCAGGCGATCCGTCGCGGCCTGCAACGGGGGCTCTCCTCCCTCCGCCCGATAGATGCGCAATACCTCACCTTCCTTGTAGGGGTCACAATGTTGAATAAGGCATCGCGCGGGGTAGTAGACCACTCTGAAATCTTGCATCGCTGCAGGCGTGGTGGTCACTAGAAGGAAACACAGCAGAAGAAACACGACGCTCCCCCCCAACAGGAGCAGATACAAACCATCGAGCCGCGCTCTTGTCATCTTGATTCCATTCGATTCATGTGTCATTGCCGCCATGGTGCAGTCTTGTCTTCGCTTTTAATTCTGCGGCGAAGCCTTGTTACTCGTGAAAGGTGCGGACAGGAATTCTAGCGTGTCTCCGAGTTGTGTCTGCGTGTCGCGGATGGTGCCTGCGGGGAGTTCTATCACGGAGTGGGCAAAGAGGCAGGCCGAAAGCCGCCAGGGAGGCACTTCGCGCCTGAGCTTTCTGATTCTCTTCTCGCGGTCCAGATAGACCAAGTCAATGGGGAATCTCATACCGAAGGTATGCACAGCTTCACAAGGGATGATCCACAGGCCCTCTCCACGAGCGAGCCGGTCACGCCCCAACAAGCCTTTGTTGCGCTTTGGACCGCTGTCTGCGACTTCCAACGAGGTTGCAAGCGTAGTTTGGCGAGTGAGATTGAAGATTTGCAGGCAAAGATCGGGGGTTTCCGGCAGACATGGAAAGAGGCGATTCCACAGCCCCACGAGAACTCTGCTAGGCAGCTTCATCCGGTCGCCTGAGATCCTTTCGCCTCGCCGTTGCGGCGACCGTCAACAGCGACGGCCGCCAGCAGCGTCATTGGGGCGTCGTGGTAGTTGTGGTACTCCCTTGAGTCGTCGTAGAGCTTGTGCCAAATCCTCCCGCGCCACCTTCGATCACCAATGGCGTCTCCGGCTGCATGCTCTCGATCAATTTCTCAACCGGGATGGTTGGCGCCTTGGGGGCCGGAGTGTTTTCCGGCGTCTTGGCATCTGGGTTATTCATCGGTATGCCGGAGTTGGGCGGCAGGAACTTGGCCGGAAGATTCAGCTGGGGCAGGGGCGATCCGACCGGGATGGGAGCCACAATCTCCGGCGTTACAATCACAATGAGCTCGGTATTCGCCTTGGTCTTCTGTATCGACTGGAAGAACTTGCCCAGGATAGGAATATCTCCGAGAAAGGGTATCTTATCGAAGGTCTCGGACTCGGTATTGTTCAGCAGGCCACCGATGACGAAGCTTTGGCCGTCGCTCAGTTCGACCTCGGTATTCACCTTCCGCGTGGTAATGGCGGGCACTACGAATCCAGCGATTTGGATGGCATCGCTGAAGTCCAAAGCGCTGACTTCTGGAGCTACCTGAAGCCGAATCGATCCTCGGGGAGTAATGGTGGGTATGAAATTGAGGCGTACGCCATACTCCTTGAACATGATCGTAACTGTTGAACCGCCGCTCGACGAGGGCTGAGCAACAGGATAGGGGTATTCGCCGCCGGCCAGAAAGCTGGCCTCTTTGCCGTTGGCTGCCAGCAGATTGGGCTCGGCCAGAACTTGCGCGCCGATTATTTGTTCGAGAGCCTGAATCCCGACGCTAAGCGGCAGGACGCCAGGAGATGTCACCGCAATATTTGGGGTTCCAAACTGTCCCGTTGAGATTGTACCGAGGGTGTTTCCCAGGCCCGTGCTAGTGAAATTGAGTCCGAGTTGCTTTTCCTTGCTGCGGTCAACACTGACAAATCGCACCTTGAGCAGAATCTGCGGATCGGAGGCTGGTACATCGACATTGAGCAGGTTGACGACTTTGCCGGCAGCCGAGGCGAGCTTGACCGCGCGCTGGGAGTCGGTAAGATTCTTGACCGTGCCGCGCAGAACGATGCTGCCATTCTCTGTGCCCACCTTCACGGCCTCTCCGGGAAGATCGTTTCTGAGCTCGCGGCGGATCGCATCGAGTTTGTCATTCGAAATCAACGCGGCAGGAAGCACCGTCACGGTAAAGAACTGGCGGCCGCCTTGAGTATCCCAGATAATCAGGCTGGTTTCTCCGGCGGCTTTGCCATTGACCATGATCTCGGTCTTGCCAATCGCGGAGGCTTCGGCAATATCGCTTGCGCCCACGGCGACCCGCTTGATCGGCTGCGCGCAATCGATCAGCACGGATTTTCCCACAGAGATGGACAGATCGTTCGTGGAGTCTTGCACGGAGGTCCCCGCGGATGGCGGAAGAGACGGTGGCGTTTGAGCTCGCAGACTCAAACCGGCGCAGAGCAGAACCGACACTGCGCTCAAAAATGCGATGGAATTTCCAGCCTTCGCTCTCACTTCTGTCCCTCTGTAGAACCGATTTTTTCTTGGCTCCGCTTCGAACCGTTGATGACCTCGACGGAAAACTCAGGAGAGGCTGCGGCTGCTTTCTTGGCCATCTCGACCTTCCGCACAGGGGTAGCAGCCGGTTCGCCGAAGATCGTGCCCATGGCTGTGCCTGGAACCTTTTCTTCCTTTGTATCGAGCGGATTGCGCAGCACGAGCTGGATCCTGACCTGTTGATTGCTGGCCAGACTCAGGGTTTCGGCCTGTTCAGGATTGACGAGCAGATTGACGACCTGCACCGGCTTTGCCTTTCCCTCGGCGTCCTTTTGAATATCCGTGCCGGCCGACAAGACCTGAATGTCTTGCAGCAGCGTCTTCGCCACCGTTCCTTCGTTGACAGGGCGGACGCCGGGAGGGATGCCGGAGATGAGAATGTCAACGCGCATGCCGGGAGTGACGAAGCCGGCCACGCCGACCACGTCATCGACCTTGACCGCAAGAGCTCTCATGCCCTGGGGAATGGTGGCAGCCAATCCGCCACCGGAGCCAGGAGCGGCCAGACGGCTTTCAAGGATCGGTTCACCCTGATAGAGGTCCGCGATCACTCCTCGACCGACGACCGTATTTTTGTCTTTTTCCAATATGGAGCCCTTGGGCGCCGCGCCCTCGATCTGAATCGTGGTCAGGCTGTTCGCATCGAGAACGGATCCAAGCTTAACGTCTTGAGCGGCCGCAACCACGCGCGAGCTGGCGGCCGGCTTGGCCGCGCCAATCTGGCCGCGAATCAAGTGGTAGACCCCGAGAGCGCATGCGCCGGCGATGACGAAAGCCAGAAGGAGAATTGTAAGTAGTCTTCGGTTCATCTGGATGCCTGCTTGAACTGGCTAAATTGCCAGTTCCGCCTTTCTGCCCCGTAGTGGCGTTTGCCGCATAGGAGAAACACTCTTCGATTGTACGCCGCCTCAAAAGCAGCGCTCACCGGGAGCCAAATCAAGTTCAACCGCGAGTTCAGTGTATTCTCTCCCACGCCATGGATCGAATCGGAAGAACTGTTACACGATTGCATGGTATCAAGAAAGTAATGAGCCAAGTTGCAATTCCCAGAACTTAAATGGCTCCCTGGCACAGTCTGCACGTCGAACTAGATAGTTATCGAGAATCTTTGAAATCATTGCAATCCCACAATAGAGTCAGCGCGCATCCTGCCAAATAGCGATTGTGGAAAGTTTATAATTGAATCTTATAGAAGAATCCGAGCTTTTTTTCGGCCATTGACAGAGGCAGCGGTGCTGTCAGTGCAGGCAGGTCATGTGACGGTGGATCACGCGGCGTAAGGAAGGAAAATCATCCGGCCATGAGGTCTTCCCAAATGATTTCGCTCTTCGATGATCGGCGAGAAGCAGACCAGAAGCCGTATTCTTTCGCGGTTTCGATTCTGGTGCATGGCGCAGTGGTCGGATTGGTGCTCCTGGGTCTGGCCGGCCGGCCGAAGATGAACAACCGGATCTTTGAGAATCGATTTACGGTGCGGCATCTCGACTTGAGCGCGCCAGATCAGCAAATGCGGACCAAGGCGCCAAGCAAGGTTGAGTATCCAGGCGCGCAATCCAGGGACTCTCTGCGGAAGGCGCGCAACACCGCGCCGGGCGGCAGCCCCGAGGCGCAGCCGAAGATTCCACGCCAGATTGCGCAAGCGGCGCTGGCAGCCAGGACGCTGGTGCAGCCGGATATCGAGTCCAAACCCATCGATATTCCGCTCCCGACCTTCATGATCTGGTCCGCAGGCAAAACCGCGGCGAGAGTGATCGTTGCGCCCCAGCCGAAGCCGGCCGCCGCCGCCGAAGTGCGTCCTTCGATCAATCCTCCGAACCAGGACGCAAACCTGGCCGACCTGAGCATCTCAGCCACCGATCTGGCCACGCCTACTCCTCAGATTCAGCCCGGCGCCACATCACCCCTGGTAGTTCACGGGCCCGATCTGCCGCAAGCGACTCCGCAGACTTCATCTCAGTCTTCGGCGCCGCCCACTCCCGCTACCGTACTGTCGCTCAGTGATCTTCGCATGAAGGAGGGCGCCGTCACACTGCCCGCCGGAAACGAAACAGCCGCCTCTGCGGCATCGGGAGCCTTGGCGCAGGGACAGGCGGCAGAGCCCTCAGCTGCTGGAAAGGGCAACCCGGAGAGCAAGGCCGGCGGAAGAGGCGCAGGAGTGGGACAAGGCGATGCGGCGAAAAGGTCCGATTCCAGCGGGTCCGCCGGCAACCGCACCGGAGTCAATATCTGGCCTGCCCAACAGGCGGCGGCCGGCAACGCCGAAGGCTCCGGCAACCAGCCCGCAACCACGCATATCACGCTGCCCATAAGCGGCCAATTCGGAGCGGTGATCCTGGGAGCTTCGCTGAAGGAGGCGTATCCGGAGACGGCTGAACTATGGAGCGGCAGGCTGGCCTATACTGTCTACCTGCACGTCGGCCTGGCCAAGAGCTGGATTCTGCAATATTCGCTTTCGCGCGAGGATAACGCCGCAGCTTCGGGAAACATAGCGCACATCGATGCCCCGTGGCCCTATAACATCGTGCGGCCCAATCTCGATCCCGGCGCGGTCGACGCCGATGCCCTCATGGTGCATGGATTTGTGAATCGGGCGGGACGCTTCGAGGGATTGAGAGTCGCCTTTCCGCAGGAGTTTGCGCAGGCCAAGTTTGTACTGGACACGCTCGCCCAGTGGCAGTTCAGGCCGGCCGTGCAGAATGGGCAGAATGTCAAGGTGGAAGTGCTGCTGATTATTCCCGCTCAGGAGGAATAAACTCAAAATCCCTTGGTTGAAGGTTCGAATCCCTGCAGGCCCACCAAAACAAGGAGTGACGATTCTGGCGATAAACTTCTGTCCGAAGGAAGAGCATACTCTGACGATTCCGAAGCCCGCTGATCGCTATACGCTTACGGCTCCTGAACTCACAATTCAAAGAATGGCGTGCATTGCAGGCTGGGGAAGACGGCTCCGTCAGCGCGGAATGAGAACTGCCTGCAAGCGGCCTTAAGAACCATGGGCGTCCATCAGCGACGCGAGGATGGACGCCCATGGCAGATAAATGGCAACGGGGCCGGGACTTTCATGGATTTGGGAATCCAACTGGCTGCCAAAACCAGAAATTGCGACGCCCCTCAAGCATATCTTCCCCAAACAACGCCCCAATCGACGGTCGAATGCGAGAGCGGCTATGTCATCTCGACATTCGGAGTTGGCAGTTCGATGCAAACAAGCAATCCCGGATGAACATTCTGAGCGGAGATTGATCCTCCGTGCATTGCGACAGCGCGCTTGGCTATAGCCAGACCCAACCCCACTCCTCCGGTAGAACTGCTGCGAGCTGCGTCCACGCGAAAGAAAGGCTGAAAGAGCTTCGGCAGGGCGTCGTCCGGGACTCCGGGGCCGCGGTCGCGGACGGATATCCGGGCAGCGCCCGCGGTGCTTTCCAGCGTGACTGTGACCATGGATTCTGCCGTAGTGTAATAGATTGCATTGCGCACAATGTTCTCCACTGCGCGGCGTAACAACTCGTAATCGCCGAATAACTGAGGAGAGCTGTGCAACTCGAGCGCCAATTCGCAACCACGCACTTTAGCCTCAAGTTCGCAATCCTGAATCACAAGTCGAACCAACTCCGGTAACGACACTTCCTGCATGATCCGGTTCAAAAGGTCACCCTCAACCCGGGTCATCTGAAGCAAGCCATTCACCAATTCTGTGAGACGCGAGATCTCCTTGTTGAGCCGCTCCGCGGCCGCCTCGCGGTCTTCCGCCGTCTTGGTAAGAGCCGCGGCAAAACCAATCCTTGTCAATGGCGATCGCAATTCATGAGAAATGTCCTGCAGCAAGCGGCGTTCGGCGGTAAGAAGAATCTCGATGCGATCGGCCATGCTGTCGAAGGCCCTGGCGACCCCGCCAATCTCATCCCGCTGGGAAGAGCGCACACGGACGGTGAGATCGCCCTGTCCGAACCGCTCTACAACCCGGGCCATTCTTCGCAGCGGCGTGGCGACATTGACCGCCAACAGCCAAGCCAAAAGACAGACCGCCAGTGGCACGAGCAGGTAAAAGGGCAAGAAATTCCAGATGCTCTGCTGCGGCACAACAACGATAAAATAATATTGACGATCAGACGACCTGGTTACAATCACGATATTTGGTCCTGGCTGGTACTTTCTGCCTGCCATAGCCAGCAGATCCGCACGGTTTGCTCCATTGACTAAGTCAATGCCGCGAGCGTCGGTAAGAAAGTACGGAACTGGGAAATATCGCTGGAGGCGCCCCAGGTACTCACCGAGAGCAGCGGGCCCTCCTGAGTTGTATGAAAGGATTGCGTCGTCCCGCTGCAAGGCATTCACGTTTATGTAGTATGGCGCAATTTGCTTTGCAGCTAGGACGGAAACTACCATGAATGCCGCCAAGGAGAGCAGCATGGCGGCGACGCACCAAACCAGAATCTTTGCGGTTACCGATTTTTGAATCATGGCTCGGAACCATAGGAGAAGACGTAGCCGGCTCCGCGGACCGTCCGTATGCCATCCGATCCGCCGTCACCGAGCTTTTTGCGAAGATGACTTACGTGAACATCCAAGGTACGTTCAAAAGGAGTGGCTGCCCGCTGGTAAAGCATGGTCGTGAGTTCGTCTCGCGAGACCACTCGTCCCGCGGCACGGACCAGGGATTCCAGGATATCGAATTCAACAGCGGTTAAATCCAAAGGCTGCTCGTTGCGCCAAACGCTGCGCGCTCGAACGTCGATACGAACCGAACCTACGTCGAGGAAGTGTGTTGTATCTACCAGCGCCGAGGTTCGCCGCAAAACAGCCCGAATGCGCGATACCAGTTCCTCGGGCCCAAAGGGCTTGGGCAAGTAGTCATCTGCGCCTGCATCGAGCCCGGCAATTCGATCTGCTTGTTCGGCCCGGGCGGTCAACATGATGACTGGAACGGCAGAGCTTTTTCGCAACTGCCGCAGCACCGAGAATCCATCCACTACAGGCAGCATCACATCGAGAATCACAAGATCTACGCCGTCGGCCAAAGCGGACCGTAAACCACTTCGTCCATCGTAGGCGGTCTTCACCAAAAATCCGTTGCGGCCGAGGAATTCAACCATCAGGGAACAGAGGTCCGTATCGTCATCCACCAATAGGATGGACCGCTGGTTAACCGAGCTAACTGCAGCTGCCATCGTGAGAATACCCCCTTGATTAGAGATTACAGCAGGTTGTGAGGGAGAATTCGCGCCTGATGCACTATTTACACTTCTTAAAATTCAGGCGGGCCGATCTGCGGTTAAATCATCCTAGCGCGAAGATGTTCTTGCGCTATTGATACTCTGACGATTTCCAGAGGCGTGATGAGCGAGACGAATTGGACGATCAACGATGCAAAAACCGCGGGGAAATCCCCGGATGGCGACACTCTTTTCAGTGAGACTCACCCAGGCAGCCCGGTCCGGAAGAGCTCCAAACGCAAATGGGCATGGATAGGCGGCGCGATCGTTGTGATCCTGGCCACGATCGCGTTTGGGGTGGTCCGTTATCGCCATCGTGGGCGCGACGTAGCCTATATGACCACACCGGTCGTTCGCGCCAACGTGGATGACACTGTAGATGCCACGGGCACGATCAATGCAGTCACCACCGTGCAGGTCGGCGCGCAAGTATCAGGAATCATCTCCAAGCTAAATGCCGACTTCAACGCTGCCGTCCATGAGGGAGACCTTCTGGCGGTGATCGATCCGCGGGTGTACGAAGGGCAGTTATTGCAGGCACAGGCAAACCTGGAGAATTCGCGGGCCAACCTGGCGGCCAGCAAGGCAAACCTCGTCAACGCGCAAGCGAAGGCTATGCAGGCTAAGGCGGACTACGATCGCGCGACCGATCTGACCAAGCAAGGGATCATGAGCCCCCAGAATTTCGACGCCGCGAAAGCCACTTCAGCGTCAGCGGACGCTCAGGTCAAGGCGGATCAAGCACTGGACCAACAGGCGGAAGCTCAAATCGCGCAACAAGTGGCCGCTCTTAACGTCGCGGAGACAAACCTTGCGTATACCAAGATTTATGCGCCAATCGATGGAACGGTGATCAATCGTGCAGTAGACGTGGGTCAAACTGTTGCCGCAAGTTTTCAGACCCCGACGCTGTTCACTATCGCTCAGGATCTCACCAAGATGCAGTTGCACATAAGCACGGACGAGGGAGATATAGGCGCCGTTCGAGCCGGAGCGCCGGTCACCTTTCGGGTCGACGCCTTTCCGGGAGAAACATTCAGCGGGCGGATCTCACAGGTTCGGATGAACGCGACAACCGTTCAGAACGTGGTGACCTACGAGACCATCGTAGACTTCGACAATCCTGCACGGAAGCTGTTTCCGGGCATGACGGCTTACGCGACGATCCCAGTGCAATCCATCAAGGATGCCCTGGTTGTGCCGAATTCCTCGCTCCGCTACAACCCCGACATGAGCAAGGCGGAAGTGTCCGCGCTCCTGACGAAGTATGGGGTTGAGGTCCCAAGTGAACCTGCTTCGACGGCATCCGGCACCCCCTCAAGCAAGCCAACCGGCACGACCGCAAACATTGCCATGGTCTGGAAGTTGCGCATCGACAAAAGCATAGAACCAGTGCTGATCCGGACAGGCGTCACAGATCATAGTTCAACGGCGGTCACGCAGGTGATCAAGGGAACTCTTTCTCCGGGTGATTCAGTGGTGACATCGGAACAGGAAAAGCCACGCGGTTTTGGACCCTAAGTGATAGCGCACAAATAACGTGAACCAATTACAAGAAGGGCGTAATTTTTCTCATGGAAAAAGAACTGGCGGTTGTGCGGAAGAAGTATCGGGTGCTCCGTGATCTTCTAGACGAACGGGGACGCCGGGTGTGGGCAGCAGCGGAGGCAAGCTCTCTGCCCCGCGGCGGGATATCGCTGGTGGCCCAGGCTACCGGTATGTCGCGCACCACGATCCACGCCGGCATCCGCGAATTGCAGGCGCGCAAAGGGAAACCCCTGGCGGCGGGACGAAGCCGCAGAGCGGGCGGGGGGCGTAAGCCGCTCACCTTTCATCATCCCGAACTGCCCAAGGCTTTGGAGCAACTGGTGGAGCCGGTCGTGCGGGGCGACCTTGAATCGTTCTTGCGCTGGACCTCGAAGAGCACGCGCATACTGGCTGCGGAGCTTCGCCTGCAAGGCTATGAGATCGGGGACCGCAAGGTGGCCCAGCTTCTCCATCAGATGGGATATAGTCTGCAAGCCAACGTCAAGACGCTGGCTTGCAGACAACATTCCGACCGGAATGCTCAGTTTGAGTATGTCCACACGCAAATCAAGGCGTTTCTTGAGCAGGGCCTGCCGGTCATTTCCGTAGACACCAAGAAGAAGGAGTTAGTCGACAGTTACGAGAACAACGGCCGGGAGCGGCAACCGCAAGGAGAACCGCAAAAGACCTTGGTTCATGAATTTTCCGACAAAGAACTGGGCAAGGCTATTCCTTATGGGATTTACAATGTAGGACGCAATGAGGGCTGGGTGAGCGCGGGTATCGATCACGACACGGCCGAGTTTGCCGTCGACAGCATCCTGGCTTGGTGGAACCATATGGGATCGAAGGCCTATCCCAAGGCGACCAAACTGCTGATCATGGCGGATGCGGGGGGCAGCAATGCCAGCCGCTCGCGGCTATGGAAGGGTGGGCTGCAACAGTTGGCAAATCTCACCGGCCTCGACCTGCAGATATCGCATTTCCCGCCGGGGACCAGCAAGTGGAATAAGATCGAACATCGCATATTTTCCTTCATTACGCATAACTGGCGGGCAAGACCGCTGGTAAGTTATCAAACCATCGTCGATCTGATTTCCAATACCCGGACCGCCAAGAGACTCAGGATCAAAGCGGAACCGACACAAAGAACCTATCCCACTGGAATCGAAATACCGGCAGCGGAAAGGGCCAAGCTCAACCTAAACCCCGACGCCTTCCATGGCGATTGGAACTACTCTCTTTGGCCCCAAAGACCGCTCGTTCGCGCAGATTATTTATGCGCACACGATAACGCGGTTCTCTACTCGGTGCAGAGGGAACCCACAACCGCTGCGAGGCTTTTTCCTTAAGAAAAAGCCTCCTGCACAACTCCAAGGATTCCACGGAAACTGGAGAACCCCCGTAGGACGGATACAGATGCCGAGCCAGACATTCGAAAAGGCGATGGATGATCCCGCATTGAGTTCGACCGTAATCTCGGTGCGCGGTCTGCACAAATACTACGACCTGGGCGAGACGCGCGTGCATGCATTGCGCGGCGTAAACGTCGATATCCAGCGCGGCGAGTTTGTGGCCATCATGGGCGCGAGCGGAAGCGGAAAGAGCACCTTTATGAACATACTGGGCAGTCTCGACCTGCCCAGCAGCGGCAGCTATGAGTTCGAGGGGATTGAAGTCGCAAGATTGTCAAAAGGCGAGATCGCGCGGCTGCGAAATCAACGAATCGGGTTCGTATTTCAGGGATTCAATCTGCTCGGCCGCACGAGCGCCCTGGAGAACGTCGAGTTGCCCATGCTTTACGCTCACGTAAGTTCTCACGACCGGAAGCGCCGAACGCTGGAAGCACTGTCTCTGGTTGGATTGAAAGATCGGGGCGATCACTTTCCATCCCAGCTTTCCGGCGGCCAGCAGCAGCGTGTCGCGATCGCTCGATCTCTCGTCAATCGTCCGAGCCTCATCCTTGCTGACGAACCAACCGGGAATCTGGACAGCCGGACTTCAGTAGAGGTGATGGAGATTTTCCAGCGCCTGAACAAGCGCGACCTAACCATCATCCTGGTCACTCACGAAAATGACATCGCTCAATATGCAACCCGGAAAATCGTCTTTCGCGACGGCAAGATTGTCAGCGATACCCCGGTCGTCGATCGCCTGGATGCCAGCGAAGTCATCAAGACGCTGCCACAGTTGGAGGAGGACTGAGTCATGGAGTTCGCGTCGTCATTTTTGCTTCCCGCGCTCCGTTCTCTAGGGCGCAACAAGATGCGCACCGGTCTCACGATGCTGGGCATTGTCATCGGAGTGTCAGCCGTAATCACCACCGTTGCGCTTGGAAACGGGGCGGGCGGGCAGATGCAAAGTACGGTGGCCGCTCTGGGATCGAACATGCTGATGATTTTTCCGGGGTCGATGAACAAAGGCGGCCTGCGCGTCGGCGCGGGGCAGACCAAAACCCTCATCAGTTCCGACGAAACGGGCATTCTAAATGAAGTTCCCAACGTTACCGGTGCAACGGGCGGAGTACAAACCAGCACTCAGGTGGTTTGGGCTAACAATAACTGGTATACGCAGGTCATGGGTACGGAGCCTTCATACTTTCCGGTAAGATCGTGGACTTTCGCTGCCGGCGGACCTTATGATTCCTCGGACCTTGAGAAGAAAGCGAATGTTGCGGTGATCGGTGAAACCGTCCGCCGCAAACTGTTCGGGGTTGTCAATCCTCTCGGCCAGATTATTCGGATCAAGAATATCCCCTTCCGAGTTATTGGAGTTCTTGTTGCCAAAGGGGGTTCTGGGCCCGGGCAAGACCAGGATGACGTGGTCATGGTTCCATTGACGACGGCGCAGCGAAAGATTGTCGGAATCACATGGCTCAATTGGATCTTCGTGAATGCTTCTTCACAAGAGGTCAGTGCAACGGTGAAGGCAGACATCATTAAACTCATGCGCGACCGGCATAAGATCCAGGCCGGCAGTGAAGACGATTTCCAGGTACAGAGCATGGCGGAATTCGCGAACGCATTGAAACAGATATCGAACATTCTCACTTTGCTGCTGGGGTCGGTGGCAAGCGTCGCCTTGCTGGTTGGCGGCATCGGCATCATGAACATCATGCTGGTGTCGGTCACGGAAAGAACAAGAGAGATAGGAATCCGCATAGCCATCGGCGCGACGGAGGGAGATGTCCAACTGCAGTTCCTCATTGAGGCGGTCATGCTCAGCCTGATTGGAGGAATCATCGGCATTACCGTTGGAGAGCTTGCGTCGTGGGTGGTGGACCTGGCTCTTTCATGGAAGTTCACGGTTTCAATTCCTGCGGTGACGCTCGCAGTCCTGTTCTCAGCAGTGGTTGGAATCGCCTTCGGATATTATCCTGCTCGACGCGCGTCACGCCTGAATCCGATCGAAGCACTGCGCTACGAATAGAGGGAACGGCACCGGGCCTCGGCACGCAAAGAGGGTGGTAAGCACACAGTAGGAAAAAGGGCGTTGACAGCGGTGGGTCAGTTCGGCTGTTTCTGGCGTGCGATCGGCGTTTCACCCTCGTTCCTACGGAACGGCCAAGATAAGCACCTGTAAAGACTTCGCGGGAGCAAGTTGCTCTAAACGGGGGAGAGAATGACGATGAAATTGAGACATTTGCAGGCAACTGCCTGCGTCCTAGCGACACTGTTGAGCACATTTCCACGCTCCATGGCGCAGCAGGAGAAATCTACCGGCGGTCAGGCGCAAACTGATACCCGAGCCCAAAATGACGCGCCGGCGAACCCTTCGGGATTGGTCCAGGCACCGGCAGCCCAAAACGGCAGCGGCGGCGCTTCGGGACAGACCGCAATACCAGGACCCCTGATGAAAGGGCCGCTCTTTCTGCGTCCGTTTGCAGAGGATTACAGCAAAGGCAACAGCTTTTTCCCGAATCCGTTGCGCGATTACAAGCCGATTCTGTACCCGGCATCGCGATTGACCAATTCGCCAAAGCTCCGGGAAATGCTGCGAGATGGCAAAATTTATCTGAGTCTTGACGACGCCGTTGCTTTGGCTATCGCGGACAACTATGACATCGCGATTGCGCGCATCAACCTGGATATTGCGGATACCGATATCCTTCGTGCCAAGGCAGGGGCCGGGTTGCGCGGCGTTTCCACCGGTGTGGTTTCAAACACCCTGGGTGGATCTTCGTCGACCATCAGCGGTGGGGGCGGGCCCGGCGGAACGGTGAGCGCCGCGGGGGGTGGGGGCACGGGCGCCGGTGGGCTTGTACTCAGCACGAACGGTGGCGGACCCGCCCCTGAGACTCTCGATCCGACTCTGACCGGCGCTCTGGAGTATGAAGCGCAGGATACACAGCAAACGAATACCTTGTTCAGTGGGGGCTTGTCCGAGACTTACACGGACACTTCGACGTACAACTTCGGCTACGAGCAGGGATTCTTGACCGGCACAGACCTTAAGGTGGCCTATAACAACAACTCGGTAAAGACGAACAATCCCTACACAAATTACAGTCCAGCCATTACCACGAACTTCAAGGCAACGGTAACGCAACACCTGCTGCAAGGTTTCGGCCCAGGTATGAACCGGCGGTTTATCGTGCAGGCGCGGAACGATCGCCGGATTACAGATTCGGCGTTCCGGCAGCAACTCCTCTCCACCGTGAATCAGGTAGAGAACATCTACTGGGCCCTGGTGAGCGCGTATGAGGATGAGCAGGCCAAAGAGCGTGCGTTGAAGCAGTCCAAGCAGTTAACAGAGGATAATCGCCGGCAGATGCAGGCTGGCTCGCTGGCGCCATTGGATGTCGTGAACTCGGATGCTTCAGTAGCCAGCGATGAGGAAGCGCTGGTCGCATCGCAAAGCAATCTTGAATACCAACAGCTAATCATGAAGCAGGCCATCTCGCGCAACCTGGATGACCCGCAGCTTTCCGATGCTCCGGTGATTCCAACTGACCGAGTCGGACTGGATCGTCTCCCGGAGGAGGACATGCCGGTGGAGAGTTTGATTCAAGAGACCTACGCGAACAATCCGCAGATCGAACAGGCCATGGTTAACATGAAGAACAACGAGATCACGATCAAGGCAGAGCGGAACGCACTGCTTCCATCGGTGGATCTGTATGCGTTCTATGGAGGAACCGGTCTCGGCGGATCGCAGAGTCCGAGCGCGCTCGACTTCTTCACAAACGATAAGTACCCGGCGGGCCATTTCCCATCGATCTCCTACGGAACAGCGTTCGAGCATCTCTTCAACAATAGTGCGCCTGACAAGGCGATAGGCGTAAATATCACCATTCCGTTGCGCAACCGTGTGGCGCAAGCCGACCAGGCACGTTCGAGGATGGAGCTTCGCCAGTCGGAGATGCGTATGCAACAGCTATATACGCAAATGAAGATTGGCGTGATTAATGGACGATATGCGCTGAAGAACGATCGGGCGCAGGTTAAGGCAGCGGAGGCTGCACGAAATTACGCAGCTCAGAGCCTTGACGCCGCGCAGAGGAAATACAAGGCTGGCGCCTCTACTACCGAAGATGTGCTGCAACAGACGAGGAATTTGGCAACCGCGGAGAATTCCGTCATTTCGGCGACTGCAGCATATGCGAAAGATCGTGCGGCGTTGCGGCAACTGCTCGGCAATACACTCGATGTATATGGCATCGACATAGCCGATGCAGCAAAGGGGGAAGGCACGCATTCACTGGCGATACCCGGATTAACCGCGCCAACGCTGCCTGGACCGCCGCCCCCGCTGGCCCCTGTTTCGACGCCTCCGTCACAGCAATGAATGGGAGCAGGAAAACCGATGGACTATAAAGGAGGTGCAGAGAAGTGTCAGCTAATCCTCAGGGGCTAAATCTCAGATCCTTTTGGGCCGTTTACGGCACGACTGAAGTCGAGCCCTTTCAAAATATAGACAGCCATCTGTGTGGAGGATCACACCTAGGTCTGTGACCGGATGAAGAAGTTTCATTGAGTTCGTGCTTTCCCAGGTCTCAAAATCAAGACCTGGGGCACCCAATGGTAGTACAAAATCAAGCGGTCAGTGACCTAGCGTTATTCAGTTACTTGTAAGCATCATGCCGCACCGGGAGACAAGCGCTCCGCCGGTGTAAACCAGCCCGATGAAGCGCGCGGCGGCAGAACGTAAAAAAAGGCCCGTCTGCCGGAGCAGACGGGCCTTGATCCTAGGGCATGTTGCCGGGATTACCGGTGACCGCCGCCGCCTCCACCGCGGCCGCCTCCACCGCCTCCGCCGCGGCCTCCGCCTCCGCCGCTGAAGCCACCGCGGGCGCCGCCGCTAGATCCGCGGGCAGCCGTTCCGCCGCCCCGTGCAACGCCGCCGCGAACCGCGCCGCCGCTATAGCCTCGAGCGCCGCCAGCATATCCGCCGCGTCCGCCGTAGCCGTATCCGCCACGACCGCCGTAGCCGTATCCGCCGCGTCCGCCGTAGCCATATCCGCCACGACCGTACCCTCCATGACCGCGCCAACCCCAGCCGTACCAGGGACCTACGCCGATGAAGACGCCGCCATCGAACCACTGTGCCCCATAGTAGCCGTAAGGGGCGCAGGCATACGGGTAGTAAGCGTAGTAGCCCCAATCGCAGACCGGGGGACCGTAATCGTCGGGAGCATCAACGACAGCAGGACCGACTCCAACTCCTACACCGACTTGGGCCTTTGCCGTTGCCGCGAAGGGCAGGGCCAGGAGCAACGCTGTCAGAACTACACGCATCGTTTTCATAAAACCTCCATGTGCTGCCCTGTCCTGATCGTTCCTGACCGGGATTCAAACTCCATTCTCAGCACCTGCCGGCCATTCGGGTTTCTCTTCCCAGCCGGCTCATGTTCATTCAGACAGCAATTTCGCAGTAAAGTTGCGGTCTTTCAAAAAAGAATCGTCGAGCCACAGGAAAATGGCAAGATTCTTTCTAGGCAGCGAAGTGAAGGGGACAATCTATTCAATCCAAAGAGGAGCCTGAAGCAGGCGAAGGGTCGAACGATCTAAGAACTTATCCGTAAATAGTGTTAATCTTGGTTCTCGCCGACAAGCAGTGGGTATTGAGAGGTGCAAGCTGGGCGAAGATAGATTTTAGGATGCCTCAGATCAAGTCATGGACCGTCTC
>Ga0182030_10005443_pt1 | contig 27030 bp, 25 predicted proteins | sample 812S3MmetaG_FD_121299 | JGI IMG/M metagenome (GOLD analysis project Ga0182030, IMG submission 121299) | Permafrost microbial communities from Stordalen Mire, Sweden - 812S3M metaG (Illumina Assembly) | ecosystem: Environmental > Terrestrial > Soil > Wetlands > Permafrost | place: Sweden...
ATAGACTGGAACCATGATGGACGAACAGGAGTTCCGCAATGCAGCCGAGGCCGCGCTGACCGCGTTGTTGCAGCACCTGATCGCGGCCGAAGAAGCGGAAGAGGCCGGCTTTGAGGTCGAGGGCGGCCAGGGCGGCCTGATCCATGTGCTCTTCGACGATCCACCGGGCAAGTTTGTCATCACGCCCAACGCACCCATGCTGCAGATCTGGATATCGGCGCTCTCGACCAGCTTCAAGCTCGACTGGGATCAGGCCGCAGGGGCCTTCGTGCTGCCCCGCACCGGCGAGCAACTCACCGCGCTGGTCGACCGGCTCATTGCCGAACACCTCAAGAGCTGATCTGCCGCGCAAAACGAAGAGCACGGCGTCGATGCCGGGCTCCTCGATTCATGCGTGCGCTGGTGCTCACTCCACGCTTACTGCAGCGAGTACACCGTCTTCAGCACCTTGTCGGCCACGTTCTTGGGAAGCGGCGCATACGAGAGCGCAGGCGCCTCGCTCTCGCCGGAGTTGATGATCCAGCTCAGCAGGTCTTTGATCACCTTGCCCTTGGCCGGGTCAGTGGCATGTGTTGGGACCAGCACCCAGGAGAAGCTGGAGATGGGATAGGCGGTGGCTCCGGGCGCGTTGGTAATGGAGACGCGGTAGTCTGCCGGCAACTGCTTCATGCTGGCCGCTGCCTCGGTGACGCCATCGATCGAGCCCTTCACCCAGTTCCCCGCCGCGTTCTTCATGGCTCCAAAATCGATGTGATTTTGCAGTGCGTAGATAAGCTCGACGTAGCCAATCGCCCCTGGCAACTGCCGCACCAGCCCGGCCACGCCTTCATTGCCCTTGCCGCCCACGCCCACCGGCCATGCAGGCGAGGTGCCCTTGCCCGGGCCGTTGGCCCACTCCGGGCTCACCTTGCTCAGATAGTCGGTAAAAATGTAGGTGGTGCCGCTGCCGTCGGAGCGATGCACCACAATAATCTTCTGCGCCGGCAGGCTCACGCCGGGATTGTCTTTGGCAATGCGGGGATCATTCCACATCGTGATCTTGCCCATGTAGATGTCAGTCAGCACGTCTGGGCTGAACTTGACGTCGCTGACTCCGGGAACATTGAAGATGGGCACCACCGCGCCCATCACCACTGGAATGTGAACCAGCTTGACCTTCGAGGAGGCCAGCTGCTCGTCCGTCATCGGTCCGTCGGAAGCGCCAAAATCGACCAGCCCTGCCGTTACCTGGCGGATACCGCCGCCCGAGCCGATGGACTGGTAGTTGATCTCTACGCCAGGGTGGGCCGCAGAATACTCGCTAAACCACTTCGAGAAGATTGGATAGTCAAATGTGGACCCGGCCCCGGTCAACTTCTGGGCCTGACCGGCGCTCATGGCAAAAACCAATAAACCAAGGACAACGAACGTCTTCTTCACGGAAATCTCCCTTGCAGAATCACTGCCGCATCCCATTCTCTACCTTGAATGTTACGGGAATTTGAATGGGGCTTACTTTTAGCGCTCGACGCGCGTCCGCCACTTCTCCGCCAGCGGCTTGTCGGCCAGCGCTTTGATGTACACCCCGCCCACCACCGACCGCGCCTGGAAACCGATCTGCCTGCCGTTTTTTGTGTCGTACCAGTCGGTCAGCGGAACCCGCGTTGGCCCTTCGTTGATCCAATGGCCAATGCGGTCCAGTATCTGGTTGTAGACTTCCGCCTGGGCCGGCTTGGAGGTGTCGGCCAGTGTGGCCGTCCACACGCTCCAGTCCAGCTTGGTGTAGTCGGCGCGGTTGTCCAAGGGCAGGCCAAATTGATTTAAATGCTGCACGTAGTAGGCCAGCTCCGTCTCCCGAATCTGGGCCGGGAAAAGCTTGAAGTCGAGGATCTGATCCCACACCAGGTTGTACTTCTGGCTCCACGTTCCGGGCTTGTCGAATGCCAGCTTGTAGTGGTCTCCGTCAAGAGCCATGGTCTGCCACTTGCCGGCCATCTCCTTGGCCAGCCGCCCATACTCCGCGCCTACCTCGGGCTTGCCCACGCCGCGGGCCAGCTCGGCATAGGCGGCCAGCGCCTCGATGGCCTTGATGGAGAGGTTCGCGTTGTGCGCCAGGTGCCCGGCGAAGTCGTCCGTCGAAAGCTGGTTGGCCGGGTCCAGGCCCTCGGCCTTCAGGTACTCGGCCCACTGCGTGAACTGCGGCCAGTAGGCGCGCGCAAAGTCGAAGTTGCCCAGCTCGCGCTCCATGGCCGCCACCAGAATGAGCAGATTGCCGCTCTCCTCGACCGGCATCTGGTCTTCCTCGGTGCGCTCGCCGCCGCCGTAGACCTGCCCGTCGGCCAAGGGATACGTGCCCAGGTCGTGCGGCGCAAAGGGCCACTTCCAGCGTGGCAGCGCGGCGTACTCGAGCACCGGCTTCAGCTGCGCCTGCAACAGTTCAGGGTTGAAGAATAGAAAAAACGGCGCCGAAGGATAGAGCACATCCACGGTGGAGATGCAGCCGTTGGAAAAATTCTCCTTGGGAAACAAGAGCGGAGTCCCATCCACGTCGGCCGCGAAGCCATGCGCGGCCAGCGTCTGCCGGTAGGAGAGAACGGCCAGCTGTGCATAGGCCTTGCCGCCAGTTTTCTCTAGATCCGCCGTCAGTTCCCTGTCAAAGTCGTCGCCGCGCTGCTCAAGCGCGGGATACTCGCGCTCCGCCGTGGCCAGCATCTGCGCGACGGTCATCCCGTTGCGCTGCCAGTAGGGCCTGAGCTTGCGACCCAGGTATTCGATCGCGTAGTCCTCGGTGTAGGAGAACAACACATGCCGGCTCACGGCCGTTGCCGAAAGCTTGCCGAAGGGCAGCTCCACGGCCAGGTCCGCAGCGCCCTCGCGCGGCATCAGCGGCATGTCCATGTCGTCGGCCTCGGGCAGCGCGCCGGAGTTCTCAAAGCTCTCCAGAGCCTCGGCCGAGAGCGCCGTCTGCGCGCCTTCAGCCTCGGGAACGGCCAGGTGGAAGTAGCCCCAATCGATGCGCAGGTCGTCGCCGGGCCGGTTGAGCACCCGCTGGTCGCGCGAGCCGGCGTTGAGCACCGTGAGCCCCGCCGCGCGCGACCGGCCCCAGGTCACCGCCTCGTCCGCGCTGTCGACGGCGATCACCGGGTCCACATCGATGAGCACAGAGAGCTCGTGCTCGCCCTCGCCGCTCGCGCTCACGGTCAAATACGTCACCGGCCGTGACAGCACATCCAGATCGCGAGGGAATGCGGGCGTGAAGAAGCTGACCGTCAGGCTCACCCCGCCGGCCTGAAACTTGTAAACGGTATGAGTGGGCGTGACCTCAAGCGAGGTCTGCTCCATGGGCGGTGCGTTGTGCGGATTGTCGCCCATGAAGCGCCAGGTCTTGCCGTCGATGCGCGCCAGGCCGGCGATGGGCTGCTCGTGCCCGGTCCAGTGCCTGGTGTTCTGGTCAGTGAGCTTGTCAGCCATCGACCAGACGCTGAAATACGGGTTGTGTGCGATCAGCGGCACCGCCGGAGGACGCTGCTGCGCCGCAGCCACGACTGTTGCAAGGGCCAGGAACAGGGCAAGCAGCAAAGAAGAACAAACGGGCGCAGCCAGGGTTTTTGAAGACGTTTTCACGATTCGCACACTCGCAGGAGATGGATTTCGGGACGCCGGGAACTGCTAAGCCGTCGCCGCAGCCATTTTCTCACCTGCCGGCGTGGGGGCGAGCGGAAGCGTGAAGTGGAACTCAGCCCCTGCCCCCAGTTCGCTCTCCACCCACACCCTGCCGCCGTGCGCCTGCACGATGTGCTTCACGATCGCCAGCCCCAGTCCGGTGCCGCCGGAGTCGCGCGAGCGGGCCTTGTCCACGCGATAAAACCGCTCGAAGATGCGGTCCAGATGCTCAGAGGCGATCCCCGGCCCGAAGTCCTGCACCCGAAACTCGACGCCGCCCTCGACCGGCTGCGCGCCCACGCGGATTCGCTTGCCGGCCGCGCCATACTTGAGCGCGTTCTCGATCAGGTTGCCGAAGACCTGGTTCATCGCGTCCGGATCGGCCAGCACCAGTGCGTCCGGCGCGCCGGTCGACTCAAGCTCAACCTCGGAATCCACCACAATGCCGCCCAGTGAGTCGATCGCATCCCGAACCAGCGCCGAAGCCCGCATCGGCTGCAACGCCAGCCGGTAGTCCGGGCTCTCCACGCTGGCCAGCGCCAGCAGATCCTCGGTGAGCCGGTTCATGCGCGTGGCGTTCTTGTGGATGATGCCAAGAAATTCAATAGTGGTCGCAGCATTCGGCCGCGGCTCCTCCAGCAGCGTCTCCACATAACCCTGGATCGATGTCAGCGGCGTGCGCAGTTCGTGGCTCACGTTGGCAATGAAGTCGCGACGCGATTTCTCCGCCGCCTCCACGCGGGTCACATCGTGCAGCACCACCAGCGCTCCGCCAGCCGGCAGCGGCGCGGCGTTGATCTCGAAGATGCGCCCCGGCGCCAGCGAACTGGCCCGCCCGTAGCGGACTTCCCCGTTCTCAAGCGCCGCACGCACGCAGGCCAGCACATCCGGATCGCGCACAAAATGGATCAGCGGCCGCCCGGCGTGGATCTGCGTACCGGCGATTGTGTTCAGCACCGCGTTCGACCAGCGCACCAGCCCGTCGGGGGTAATGGCAACCACGCCCTCCTGCATCGAGTCGAGCATCGCGGCCAGCTCCTGGCGCCGGTTCTCGATCTCGGCAAGGCTCTTTGCCTGCCGCTCCGCAGCGCCGTTCAGCGCAGCTTCCACCGGCGCCAACGCATCTTCGCGGTCAAGCGGCAACCGCGCCGTCAGCTCGCCCTCGGCCATGCGCCGCGTGAAGCCGGTAATGCCCTTGAGCCGCGCACCGGCCCGATGCGCCATCCAGCCGGCCACGGCAACTGCGACCGCGAGGGCGATCAGCGCCGAGCCCAGCACGGACGGCCCCAGCAGCCGGATGGCGGCGCCAGCGCCAAGCCCCAGCAGTTTTGGTGCAACCATCGGCAGGAAGACCAGCGCCGTCGCCGCGGCCTGCACGGCCACGACCAGAACAAAAGTCCCCAGCAGCCGCGAAAATATTTTCCCCGTCAAAACGAAGCTCCCGTCCGGCTCACTCGCCCTTGGGAAGCTCGAAGCGATAGCCGGCGCCGCGCACGGTCTTCAGGTAGCGCGGGTTCTCCGCATCGACCTCGATCTTCTCACGGATGCGGCGCACGTACACATCCACCGACCGCGGCGTGACAAAGCGTGCGTCGCCCCACACCGCGTCCAGCAGGTGGTCGCGGCTGAACACCCGGCCCGGATGCCGCGCCAGGTAGTCGAGCAGGCGGAACTCAGTGGCCGTGGTCGTGGTCAGCTCGCCGCGCACCCTCAGCTGCATGGCGTTGGCGTCGATGATCACTTCTTCAAAGCTGATGATCGACGGCGTCGTCGGCCGCTCGAACCGCCGCAGCACGGCCTTCACCCGCGCCACCAGCTCGCGCGTGGCAAAAGGCTTGGTGATGTAGTCGTCCGCACCCAGCTCCAGGCCCAGCACGCGGTCGTTTTCGCCGGCCCGCGCCGTCAAAAAGATGATCGGAATGGTCGACAGCGAGGCGTTGGCCCGCAGCCTGCGGCACACATCCAGACCGTCTCCGCCGGGAACCATGATGTCCAGCAGAAACAGGGCCGGCGGCTGCCGCTCGGCGTCCGGAATCAGGTTGGTGGGGGTAAGAAACAGCCGCGTCGAAAACCCGGCCGCCTCCAGATGGTGTTGCACCAACCGCGCAATGTCGGTCTCGTCTTCCAGTACAAATACGGTTTGGCTCAAACGCTCTGCCCTCGCCCGGCAGCCGTTTGTCAGGTGTCGCTTTTGGCCGCTCGGGACTATGAACAGAGTAATGCAGTAGTGCGAAGAGATTGCAAACGTTGTGTGAATTTGAGGGTGGATTGCGGATGGGGGGTCTGCATTCCGGCACAGGGCCGCGCCGGCCCGCAGGCCTCCTGTCTGTTGCGCCCCATGATGTACGCTGGAAGCGCGTAGCGTGCATTCCATTCGTCGCTCATGCGAGGGAGGGCTTCCGTGACCTGGATGATTGTGGCGATCGGCGTAGTGGTGGGCATGGTGTCCGGCGTGGTCGGCATCGGCGGCGGCATCCTGTTTGTGCCGGCGCTGGTGTGGCTCCTCGGCATGAACCAGCACAAGGCCCAGGGAACCTCGCTGGGCGCGCTGCTGGCTCCGGTGGGCATCTTCGCCTTCTACGAGTACTACCGCAAGGGCAACGCCGATATCCGCGTCGCCGCCCTGCTGGCCGTTGGATTTCTGGCTGGCGCCTACTTTGGCGCGGTCGGCGCGCAGCACATCCCCGAGGTCTGGCTGCGCCGCATCTTTGCGCTCACGCTGATTGTGGTAGGCGGCCGGATGTGGTTCACGCAGTGATCGGACCCGCAACGACGATCCGATCAAGCCGTCGCAACAAAGCGCAGCCGCACGTAATCGGCCACCCAGTTCCCATCCTCGTCGCAGAGAGCCGGCGCCAGCAGCGCGACGGTTTCCTCCACCGCCGTTTCACGGATGGACTCCGGCAGCCCCGCGAGCACGCCGCTGCGAAAGGTGCGCAGCCAGCCTGCCATTCCGCCCCCAGCCAGCGGCGTAGGGCGCGGAATCAGGGCAATCCGCTGCACCTGAAAGCCGTTTTGATTCAGACGCCGCGTGTAGGCCTCGGCGGTAGGGTAATAGTTCACGCCGTCTTCTCGATCGGCGTGGCCGTGGCGGGCCAGCACCGCCATCAGCGCCACGCGGATGGCTGCGATGTTGCCGTGGCCGCCCATCTCAACCACAAAGCGGCCGCCCGGCTTGAGCACGCGCCGCACCTCCCGCATCATGGCGTCCTGGTCGCTAACCCAATGCAGCGCGGCGTTGGAAAAGACAGCGTCGAAGCTGGCGTCGTCAAAAGGCAGCGCCTCCGCACTGGCCTGCTCTGCGGCAACGCCGCGTGAGCGCGCCGCGGCCACCATCTCAGGCGAGGCGTCCACACCCTGCACCACCGCTCCGCCGCCAGCCACGCGCATGCTCAGCTGACCGTCGCCGCAGCCCAGGTCGAGAATGCGCTCGCCGGGCCTTGCTTCCAGCCACTCCAGCACGCCGCCGGCGAGTTCATGAACGAATGCGCCGTTCTGGTCGTAGGCTTGCGGGTCCCATGTCTGGGTCATGAGGTCCCTCCTCGATCAGTGTCGCCAATGCCGATAGCATAAGGCAACGTTATTCTTTTTTGATTGAGATAAGGAACTGTTATGGATAGGCAGGTATTTGAAGCGCAGAACTTCAGATCGACTGCACCGGCACCAGCGTCAGGTCGTCCACCAGGCCCACTTCCCGCTGCACAAAGGGTTCTCCGTAGCGCACGCCGGCCAGCAATCCGTAATGCCGCGCCTCAGCAAAGGTGCGCTCGCGAATCTCTTCCTCGGCCACAAACAGCCCGCTGCCAGCGGCTTGATTGGCATACTGCGACTTGTACGCCATCAGCGCGGTGTGGCGCTGCTCGATAAAGGGCGTGATGTCCACAATGAAGCTGGGCCGGACGTCGGCGTAAAGGCTGGCGTAGACGATCTTGAAGGGCCGGTGCGGCAAAGCCGCTGCCTCTTCGGGCTCCGCACCCTCCGGCGCCGCAGGCGCAGTTGGCCCCACCGCAGGTGGCGCCTTGGCCAGGCCGGAGAGAAAGCAGGCCTCGTAGCCCAGCGTGGCCACGATCGCGTGGTCCGGATGCCGCGCCTGCCAGTAAGGCAGAATCACCACGCGGGGCCGCAGCTGCCGCAGTACGCGCACGATCTTCAGACGATTTTCGAGCGTGTTTTCGATGGCGCCGTCGGGCAGGTCGAGCGCCTGGCGCCAGCTGACGCCCAGCAGACGCGCGGCTTCAGCGGCTTCGCGGGCGCGGTCTTCGGCCGATCCGCGGGTTCCCGCCTCGCCCTGCGTCAGGTCGAGGATTGCTGTGCGCAACCCGCGCGAACCCATGCGCAGCAGCGTTCCCCCGCAGGTCTGTTCCACGTCGTCGCGGTGCGCGGCGATGGCCAGGATGTCGACTGTGGAGGCGGCGGTCATGGGTGAGGAGTTCTCATGGAGGATGCCGCGTTCGGTTTGTGCATTCCCACCCTTGCGACAAAGATTCGCCGCGGCGAATCGCAAGGATGGGGCACCCTGGCTTCAACGGCGCCGGACATGGCGCTTAGTACACGGTGTTGTTGGCGTCGGTGGTGGCGTCCATGTAGGCCACGTCGTAGGCCGTGCCGGTCACGGTCACATACTGGTTGTCGATCACCGTTCCATCCACGGTCGAGTAGATGTACACCTGCCCGCCCTCAGCGGTGTAAATCTTGTTCAGCCCGGTCACGGCGGCAATGCCCGTGGCGTCGCCCAGATAGGGTTCGAGCATGGTCACGGTGGGCGCGGCCGGATTCGAGATGTTCAACATGGTCAGGCAGCCGTAAGCCTGGCCGCTGCTGGCGCGAACGCCGATGTTGCACTTGGTCATGCCCACCCACAGCGTGTTGTTGTCGGCCTCAATCATGCGGCTCACCGCTCCGGGCGTGCCGTCGCTGATCGAGATCGGAGCGGACGCCGTGCTGGTGCTCAGATTGATGGACGTCAGGTTGCCGGTGAACAGGCCGCTGCTGGTCTGCAGCTGCTGGCCCACCACATACAGGGTGGAGCTGTCGACCAGCGCATTGCTCGATCCACCCGGCACCAGAATGTTGGTCTTGGCCAGCGTCCCATTCGTGGGCAGCGTTCCCGATCCCTGACCGACCAGGAAGATCATGGGCGCCACGGGAAGGCTGGAAACCGAAGACTGCACGCCGCCGCACTCGGGGCCGCAGTTGAGCACGTAGGCGGTGCCGCCGTCGGAGGAAAAGACCGCTTTGACGGGCCGGTCAAACACCAGCGGCGCGCCCCAGTAGTTGCCGGTCGCGTCGGTGTTGTCCGGGCTCTGCGCCTGAAACAGGCACCAGACCGGCGAATTGAGCGGCTCGCAATCCACGGCAGCCTTGGGCCAGGTGGTGGGGCCGCCGGAGTAGTTCGTCGTCTGCGCCGAGGAGAGCTTCACCGGATAGTACGCATAGTTGGAGTTCTGGACGAAGGCCAGCGCCATGGAGCCGCCCGGGTTCACGCTCACCCGGTAGACGCCCGGCAAGCTCAGCGTAATGCTCGCGTTCAGCACACGATCGATCACGGTGAGATAGTGCGCGCTCTGGCTGGCCGCGAAGATATAACTCTGGTTGCGGGTGATGAAGATGCTGGATGACAGCCCGGTGAGCCCCGACGTTGAGCCGTTGGTCGCCTCGGTGCCGTATTTCACCGGCACATAGCTGCCATCTCCCGCGCCATAGACCACCCCCAATTGCTCTTCCGGCATGTTCTGGATGGTGACCGGCAGCGCGCCCGAGTAGCCGGAGATGGAGTAACCGGCCGGAGTCCCTTTGAACCCGGCGCGCCGGTCATAGTAGGCGTCCACAAACTCCATCAGGCCCTTGGCAAGTGCGCCCGGGTTCTGGATGGATATCAGCACGCGGTTGGTCAAGCCGCTGGGGGGGAGATTGCGCCCGGCAAAGTAAGTGGTTCCACCACAACCTGCCAGCGAGGCTGCAACAAGGAGTGCCGCGGCGGCGCTCAACCAAAGAAATCGAATCTTCAAAATCCCTTACCTCGACGAATACGCGGACCAAGCCGCAGCGTGAACAATTTGATGGCGGTTGCCGGGAGGTTCAGACCCGGCGCCGAGGGCGCGAAGATCGAACACGGCCGTGGCCCGGAACCCGTTTTCCAAGCAGCTTATGACTCCCGAAGTATAACAAAGCGGCCCCTGGCCATGACGCCGCCGCCCCGCTTGGCTTAGCATGACAGCAGCATGACCGAAATCGCCGATATTGTTTTGAGCCGCCCGGTCCTGGCCGACGGCGCCATGGGAACTGTCCTCTACGCACGCGGCATCTTCATCAACCGCTGTTACGACGAGCTCAACCTGTCGGACCCCGGCCTGATCCTCTCCATCCACGAGGAATATCTGCAGGCCGGCGCGGAGATTCTGGAAACCAACACCTTCGGCGCCAACCGCTTCCGCCTGGCCCGCCACGGGCTGGCCGGCAAGGTGGCCGAGATCAACGCCGCCGGCGTTCGCCTGGCCCGCCAGGCCGTGGAGCACCTGCGCGACAAGCAGGCCGGCGAGGCCTGGGTGGGCGGCTCCGTGGGCCCGCTGGGCGTGCGCCTGGAGCCCTTGGGCAAGACCGGCCTGGACGAAGCCCGCGCGGCATTTGCCGAACAGATTGACGCTTTGGCCCAGGCCGGAGCTGACCTGCTCATCCTTGAAACCATGCCCGCGCTCAATGAAGCCCAGCAGGCCCTGATCGCGGCCCGCGAGGTCGCACCCGACCTGCCCGTGCTGGTGATGGTCACAGTTGACGACGAGAGCAACTGCCTGGACGGCTCCTCGCCCGAGCAGGCCGCCAGGCTGCTCACCGAGTGGGGCGCGACCGCCATCGGCGTCAACTGCTCCACCGGCCCAGCCACCGTGCTCACCGCCATTGAAGCCATGCACAAGGCCACCACGCTGCCGCTGGCGGCCATGCCCAACGCCGGCATGCCCCGCGCTGTCGAGGGCCGCAACATCTATCTCTGCTCGCCGGAGTACATGGCCAGCTTCGCCCGCAAGGCCATCGCCGCCGGAGCGCAGATTGTGGGCGGCTGCTGCGGCACCACCCCCAACCACATTCGCGCCATGCGCTCGGCCATGCGCGCCCTTGACGCCCAGGCTCGCGTCGTCGTCTCCGGGGCAGCCCCGGAGCTGAACACCGAAACGCCGCCTGCGCCGCTTGCCGCCCGCTCGCGCATCGGCGCGCTCGTGGCCCAGGGCAGCTTTGTCACCCTGGTCGAGATCGTTCCGCCCAAAGGCATCGACTGCGTCAAGGAGATCGAGGGCGCGCGCCTGCTCGCCGGCATGGGCGTCCACGCCATCAATGTGCCGGATTCGCCCCGCGCCTCGGCGCGCATGAGCGCGCAGAGCCTCTGCATCCAGATCCAGCAGCACACCGGGATTGAGACGGTTCTCCATTACACCTGCCGCGACCGCAACATTCTGTCCATTCAATCGGACCTGCTGGGCGCCTCGTCCATCGGGCTGCACAACATCCTCTGCCTCACCGGCGACCCGCCCAAGCTGGGCAACTATCCTGACGCCACTGCTGTGTTTGACGTCGATGCCATCGGTCTGGTCAACATCGTGCGGCGGCTCAATCACGGACTCGACATCGGCTCCAACTCCATCGGCGCCAGCACCAACCTGACCATCGGCGTGGCCGCCAACCCCGGCGTGCCGGACATCGAGAACGAACTGCGCCGCTTCAAGTACAAAGTCGAAGCCGGCGCCGAGTACGCCATCACCCAGCCGGTCTTCGATCTGCGTTTGCTCGAAGCCTTCCTCGAACGCATCAAAGACTTCCCCATTCCGGTCATCGCCGGCATCTGGCCGTTGACCAGCCTGCGCAACGCCGAGTTCATGAAGAACGACCTGCGCGTCTCCATGCCCGAGGAGATCATGCTGCGCATGGCCCAGACCGACTCGCCCGACGCCGCGCGCCGGGAAGGCGTGCTCATCGCCCAGGAGATGCTCGAAGCCGTGCGGCCTTTTGTCCAGGGCGTGCAGGTCAGCGCCCCCTTCGGCCGCTACGCCCTGGCCGCCGAAGTCATCGGCAGCGTACTGCCCAAACCCGAAGTCCACGCAGCGGAGTAAATGCCCATGCCCTCGTTCGAAGACTCGCTGAAAAAGCTCGAAACCATCGTCGATCAACTGGAAAAGGGCGATCTGGCCCTGGAGGAATCGCTCAAGCTCTTCGAGGAGGGCGTCGGCCTCTCCACTGCCTGCAAACAGGAGCTGGACGCTGCCGAGGGCAAGGTGCAGCTTCTCGTCAAGCAGCGCGACGGCTCGCTCAAGCCTGAGCCTTTTCTCACGGAGAAGCCCGTTTAGCGGCAGGAATTAGATTCCATTAACCCAAAGACGCCGTGCAGGTTTCCCGGCAGGGGCCGGATGAGCAATTTCTAATGCCGAAAGGCCTCCAAGAGACCACCGCTTGCATGGTTCCTTGAGCCACCCATCCCAGAACGCAGCAATCTTGCACTGCCTTTCTGCCGAGGAGCGCAGTTTGTCCACACCCACCCAGCTCGAAACCGCCCCTCCGGCCAGCACCGCTTACGCGGACCGCTTCCGCTGCATCGGCTCGGCCTGCGAGGACACCTGCTGCGCCGCATGGACCGTGCCCGTGGACCGGGCCACATGGGATAAGTACCAGGCCCTGCCGGAAAGCCCCCTGCGCGTGCTCATCCAGGCCAGCGTTACGCGAACGCCCGAGAGCGCAGAGCCCGCGGACGACGGCAAGCCTCCCCTGTTCGCCAAGATCCTGATGAACGAGGCCAACCACTGCCCGATCCTGACCAGCGAAGGCCTCTGCCGCATCCAGGCCGAGCTGGGCGAAAGCCTGCTCTCGCACACCTGCGCCACTTATCCCCGCGTGGTCCTCGCCGTCGGCCCGGCGCGAGAGACCGCGCTGACCCTGTCCTGCCCTGAGGCCGCGCGGCTTGTCCTTTTGTCACCGGACCTGCTATCGCCCGCCCTGCTCTCACCTGACCTGCCCATGCCCGCTGCGCCGGCCGGGGCCGCGAGCCAGCACGACAGCCCTGCCGCCGAGGCGCCAGCCGACTTCTGGTCCATTCGCCAGGCCGTTCTCGCCCTGATCCGCAACCGCACTTACCCGCTCTGGCAGCGACTCTTCCTGCTCGACCTGCTCTGCCGCCGCCTGGACTCGATCGCCCAGGGCGAGCTCAGCCGCAGCGTGCCCGCTTTCCTCACCGACTTCGACGCAACCGTGGCCAGCGGCGCGCTGCGCCCGGCCATGGACAAGCTGCCCGTCGACCGCACCGCGCAGCTCGATGTGGTGCTGCGGCTGGCCGGGATGATGCTGCAGAAGTCCATCGTCAAGCCGCGCTTCGTCGAGTGCGTCAAGGCCTTCACGGCCGGCATCGGTAACGGCCCGGGAGCCACCCTCGAAAGCCTGACAGCTCACTATTCCTTCGCCCACGACCGGCACTTTGCGCCCTTCTTCGCCCGCCATCCGCACATGCTGGAGAACCTCCTCGTCAACGCCATCGTGCGCCGCCAGTTTCCTTTTGGCCCCCACGGGATGCACGCCGCGGCAACGGTCGACCGGACGCACGAGTTCGCCCTGCTGGCAGCGCAGTTTGTACTTATGCGCGGATTGCTCATTGGCGTGGCCGGCCACCATGGCCAGGCATTCTCAGCCCCGCACGTGGTGCACACGGTCCAGGCCGCAACCAAGCACTTCGAGCATCACCCGGAGTTCCTCACCCTGGCGCATGAGCTGCTGGTTGAACGTGGGATGGATGGAGCGCGGGGCCTGGCGATCCTGCTCAGAAATGCAGAGGTTCCGGCAGGCGCAGACGGAGCCAGTCCAGCAACTCCGGCGAGACCCGCTCCAGCGAGCGAAGCTGGAAGATCGGCCTGAGCGCAGCCTGCTCGTCGCCCCCCGCCACGCACAGCCCCTGTTCAATCACCTTGTCCGCCCCGGCCCTGGCTACCAGGGCGTCGGCGTGGCGCAGCGCGGAGAGGAACGACGGCTTGCGCTCCGGCAGCGGCAACTCCCGCTCCGCAACCCCGTGGATCAGCAGGCAGACATCGGCGCGCACGTGATGCGCCACGCTGTTGGACTCAAAGATGATGTTGGTTCCCCGACCAAACCGCGGCCATAGCTGATTCAGCACTTCGCTCAGACCGCCATCGGGCGCGGAGACCAGCAGCGCGCGCAGGGCGCCCGCGGCCAGGTAGCGGCCGGTGTCGGTCTCGTCGCCGGGGGTCGTCTCCTGCCAGATTGGACTGCTGACCGGCACCAGCTCAGGCCGTACAGCTAGCTCGGCCGGGTGTCTTTCGAAGATCTGCCGGAAAAACGGCGCGCGCGGCTCCCGTCCGTGGGCGGACTTGGTCCGGCCCTGCGAAACCGGCTGCGGATGGTCGTGGGTAGTGATCTTGACCGCGTTCCAGCGGTACTCCGGCAGCGCAGCGATCAGGCCGCAGACCAGCGTGGTTTTGCCTACACCCCGATTGCTGCCGCCCACCACGATGATCGCCATTCGCACTCTCTCCAGCCCACACAATCTTAACGCTGAAATCGCAGGCAATTGCCGTCCGCGTCCTTCACATACATCTCGCGCGTACCCCAAGTCTGGTCATACGGTGCAAGATCGATGGTTACCCCCGCGGCGACAAACTCCGCGTGGAGCGTGTCTACGTCATCCACGATGAGGTTCACCACCCCGCCCGCCGCGCCATCACCGCTGAAGGACGAGAGGATAATCCAAACCCCATCGCGAGAGATACCGAAATAACACGGGTCGCCATTTGCGCCGTGCGGGCCGTGAGCGAATTCAAGCGTGAAGCCGAGCTGCCCGCAGTAGAAATCCTGGGCTGCAATCGCATTCGAGACGTGCAGCAGAGGAATGGACTGCTTGATCATTGAGGGCCTCATAATGCCTGCAAAGGACCGGCCTTAGTCAATCCATTGACCAGTCTGTGCGTGGATGCAGACAGCCCGGACCACTGATATTGCCGGAGGTACCCAAGCAAGGATGCAGAGCACCAACGGTGGCTTAAGTGCAATCCGCCGCGCTGACAAACGAACACCGGCGATGGGATCTTCCCATCGAACGCTACTCACTGTGGCGAACGCAAGCGAACATGCCGCGGCACCCGCGATCATGGGCAGTCCCTCGTTATAGGAACTTTGGCCAGGAATGCGGTGAGGTAAAGGACATAGAGGGAAAGAAGCTCGAAAATCAGCGCACCCCAGCGGAGAAAACTGCGGGTAGATCCCTTCATGACTTACCCACCTTTCTCCTTGTGGCTCTCCGGCTTGGCGGGCGTCTTCGCGCCCCGTTTGGCCATGCGGCTGACGATCGCAATCTCGCGCAGCACCTGCGGCAGCGGACGGGCCGGCGTGCCCCACAGAACCGTGCCGGGCTTCACGCCGAGAACCTCATTGGTGACCGTCTTGCCGCTCAGCACCCCGGCCTGCCCGCCCAGAATCACGCCGGGCCCGATGTGCGCGTGGTCGCCAATGCCCACTTGACCGGCGATGACCGCGCCCTTGCCCACCGTCGAGGAGCCGGAGATGCCGGTGCCGGTGACCAGGATGACGTCTTCGCCGATGTCGCAGTTGTGGCCGATGTGGACCAGGTTGTCGATCTTTGTGCCGCGGCGGACGCGCGTCTCTGTCAGCGCTCCGCGGTCGATGGTGGAGTTGGCGCCGATCTCCACGTCGTCCTCGATCTTGAGCGTGCCCTGCTGCGGGAATTGCGTGTACGCGCCGGTCTTGGAATCGCGCACGTAGCCGAAGCCGTCCGCGCCCAACACCGCGCCGGCGTGGACAATGACGCGATTGCAAAGTGTGGTTCCGGAATAAAGCACGGCGCGAGGAAAGACGCGGCAATTCTCGCCGATCTGAACGCCCTCGCCGACAACAGCCCCGCCCTCGATGCGCGTCCCAGCTCCGATGCCCGCGTGTTCCCCGATGATCGCGCCGGGTCCAATGCTCACGCCTTCGCCGAGCCGCACGCCCGCGCCCAGGATTGCGGAAGGATGAACACCGGTAGCAGACTGCGGAGGCTTGAGCAGCCTTGCCGCCCGTGCGAACCACAGACGCGGCTGATCGGCTTCCACGACGGCTATCACGGGATTGGAGGCATAGCTTTCGAGACAGCCGGCCTTGAGCACGACCGCTGCCGCAGAGCCGGCCAGGGCCTTCGCGGCGGAGGCTGCGTCCTCGGCAAAAACCAGGTGCTGGCCTTTGGCTGCGCCGGAGCTCTCGACGCCGGCTAGAACGAGTGCCGGGCTTCCCAGCACCAGTTCGCCGCCCAATGCTTCGATCAGTTTGCCCAGCGTCATGTGCGTCTCTCCTGAAAATCATCGAGGAAATGGGCATTTCCCGCAGGGGCTAAAGCCCACATGTCTCGACTCTCATAGCGTACGGGCTGAAGCCCGTACCCTTCAAAGGGCGAGCAGAGTTTGCCGGGCGCTCAATAGAGTCCCGCCTCGCCCGTCGGCCGCGTCTTCCAGCGGCGATGAATCCACAGCCACTGGTCAGGATAGCGCCTGATCCACTCCTCCGTTGCCGCCGCGCACACCTCGGTCGCGGCCAGCGCGTCGGCCTCGGCGTCGCCGCTGCGCGTCAATGCGAGCTCCGGCCCAAAGTGCAGCACGTACTTCTTCTCCGCCTGCTCCCACACCATGAACCCCGGCAGCACAGCCGCGCCGGTCTTGAGCGCCACGCGCGCCAGGCCCGACGCCGTGCAGGCCTGCCGTCCAAAGAACTCCACAAACACGCCTTGCGGCGGACGCATATTCGTATCCATCAGGATGCCCACCGTCTCGCCCGCGCGCATGGCCGTGAGCAGGCCGCGGGCAAAGTCGTCCTTGTGCAACACGCGGTTTCCATGCAGGCAGCGGATGGCGTTCACATATGCATCCAGCCGCCGGTTGTCGAGCCGCCGGATCACCATCCCCATCGGGTAGCCCATCAGCGAGTGGTAAAAGCTGGACAGCTCCCATGCGCCCAGATGCCCGGTCACGATGAGCACGCCCTTGCCGCGCGCCTTCGCCTTCAGGTAGTGTTCCAGGCCCTCGGTACGGATCCAGTCGCGGGTGTTCTGGGCCGTGTAGCCGCTCATCCGGCAGAACTCGACCAGCTGCCGGCCCAGGCTGCGATAGACGCCGCGCAACAGCTCCGCTCTTTTCTGTGGGGTGATTCCGGGAAAGGCAAGTTCCAGGTTGCGCTCGCCCACGCGCTGCAGCCGGCCCAGCGCATGGTAGACCAGAAAGGCCAGCATCCAGGCAAACAGGCGCGCCAGCCCGCGCGGCATCGCCGCCAGCGCGCGCGCCGCAATCAGGACTAGCCAGTACTCCACGTTTTCACGCAGGGAGCTATCGCGCATGGAGATTTCCCGCACCGAGTTTTCGCGCATGGAGTCTTCCCGCATCGTGAAAGGCAAAGATCAGTTTAGACTGCCCGCTGCGGGGGAGCGAATGGGTAAGGTTTTGTAACAGGGCATGGCTTTAGCCGTGCCGCAAAAGCTCTCCCGTTTCCTCGATCGGGCTTCAGCCCCGGCAAAACTGCGTGTTGCAGAGAGCAAAGATGGCAAGGGCTAAAGGCCGCCCATGACGTTGCGTGCAATCGGCACGGCTAAAGCCATGCCCTGTTACAAAGCGACGGAATGACCCTTGCGTTAAATGAAACGCCTGAGCTAACGTGATATTCATTCCAGTCATCGTAGTTAAAACCCTGGGGCTGCCGCGCTCGCCGGTCTAGCGGTCGTCGCGATGCTTGGCGCGCTCAAAGTTCTGGGCCACGTCGCGCACAAACGGCACCGCGCCCGGAGGAACATCCACGTTGCCCTTGAGCACCGCCTCGAAGTCGTGCGGCTGGCCGTAGTAGATCTCGGTATCGTCCTTGTTCTGGCTCACGCTGGTGCCGTCCAGGTCGATCCCGGCAAACAAACCCTTGTTGCGCGAGTAGCTGAGCAGCTCGGCACTCATCTTCCAGTCCGTGGCGGCGCTTCCGTTGCGGCCCACCGGTCCGGCAGCGGCTGAGGCGTCTCCACCGATCTTGAACTTGTTCTTGAGCAGGTCCTGGAAGCCGCGGTCGTTCACCGCCACCAGGATCAAGTCCGTCGACTGGCCGCCGATCTGGAACCCAAACGATCCGCCGGCCATGCGGATGAACACCGGCGCGCTCCAGCCGTGGCCGGTGCGGCACGTCACCACGCCCTGGCCATACTGCGCGCCCACCAGGAAGGCGCCCTTGATGAGTCCCGGCACCACGCCCACGCAGGTTGCATCCTGCAGGATGTTCAACGGGATGGTGTGGTCCTGGGCAGCCATGATCTGGTCCAGAACCGTCTTGGCCGCGTCGATGCGGGCCTGCAGATCTTCGCGCGAGGAGGCGGCGAAAGCGGTCGAGCTCAACAGCAGGAACACGCACAGGGAAGCAAAGCTCTTCTTCATATCCAGGGTCCTTTTCAGTCCGCAGCCCTTCGGCGATGCGGTTGGTTGGTGTATACCCGACAGCGGATTGCGGTGCAGATTGCACCCTGAAACAGCCTACAGCACCGGCCGCAAGCCACCAAGGTCACGCTCCAGGGCTGGCGCTCGGGTGGGCACCCCAGGAGTCAACACCCAAGCGGCTCTGGGCACTCTAAGCTCTGGATGCTTTAGATGCGGAATGGGGCGTTGGGGAGGGCTGAATCGCGGCCTGACGCAGGAGTCGATTCACCGCAGGGGCGGAGAAAGAAAAAAGAGGAGTTCCCAGGCTTCATGGAAGACATGCTGCCTGGGAACTCCTTTCCCCAGATCTGCGTTGTTTCTGTTAATGAGTCTGTGGAAAAATGGGAATTAACACAACAGTACGTAGGGATTGTGGCACAAAGTAACCACTTATATTACCAAATGGTAAATAGTTGGAAATCGTCGATATCCAACATTGTTTCAGGCAGATGTCGTTCCTTTTCTTATCGCGCTCCATTTGCTGGTTCTCGCCAAGTGAGCCAGATCACGCATACGCGGGAAAAAGGGCGTCAGAAAGGTCAGAAACCTGGAGATCCGCGCAAGGCACAGGAAGCTGCCTCGGGGCCAAAGAAATAAAAAAGAGGAGTTCCCAGGCCCCATGGAAGACATGCTGCCTGGGAACTCCTTTCCCCAGATCTGCGTTGTTTCTACTTTGCATTTTGGCCAAGTCCTAACTTCATGACTGGTCAATATTGCTCACTCTGGGTATCAAAAATCACAAATTAATTAGTCAACAGGAAAGTTAACGCCACAGTAACTAACTCTCTGATTACAAACGTCCTTAAGAACTCCAAATTACGTAGGGCAGCAGGGCAGCGCTACTTGCGCCGGCTTTGCGGGCATCACAATGGTGAAGCCCGAAAGGTGACCTCGGGCCTGAGCTGGTGTCGGTCTTGGCCTTGGGCGATAGAAGAGGACTGCAGCGATCCGCGCAAATCCGTCCCTTAGCGAATATCGCATCGGCAAGTTACTAGTCAGGGTAATAAATACCTTGACTAACCCAGACACTTTCGCTACTGTTGGGTTAGTGAAGGTGCTGGTATGTACATACCCAAGACGTTGACAGAAGCGGTTCGGTACTACTCGGATGAGCAGGTTTGCATTGACTCGGTTGCTGCGCTCCGCTGGCCGAACGGCAAGCCCGTGTGCCCGAAGTGCGGAGTTGAAGAGGGTGACCGTAAACACTATTGGCTGGCCACTCAGAAGCGCTGGAAGTGCTACGCTTGCCGCAAGCAATTCAGCGTCAAGGTTGACAGCCTTTTCGAGGATTCTCCGCTCTCTTTAGATAAATGGCTAGTTGCTCTGTGGATGCTCTGCAATTGCAAGAACGGCGTGTCCAGCCATGAGATCGCACGGGAGCTTGGGATTGCTCAGAAGTCGGCATGGCATCTCCTTCACCGTCTCCGCTCTGCGCTGCAATCGCCCGAAGAGGGTCAGATCGGTGGAACGGGTCAGATCGTCGAAATGGACGAGACTTTTTACGGCGGAAAATTGAAGAATATGCACAAAAGCAAGAGGCCCAAAGGAACGGGTTTCAGTGGCCGTCCCATCGGCGCAATGGCTAAGACCATCGTGGTCGGTATGCTGGAACGCAACGGACGGGTAAGGGCCGAAGTCGTAGCGGATCGCACCCGGCAAGTGCTTCACCATCTCGCAGACAAGCACATCGCCGATGGGACCACGCTAATGACAGACGAATGGAAGCCCTACGAGGGAACCGGGCTGCAACACGAAATCATCAACCACGCGAATGAATACGTTCGCGGAATGGTACACACCCAAGGGATCGAAAACTTTTGGGCTTTGCTCAAGAGGGGATTGCATGGCACATATATCAGCGTCGAGCCGTTTCATCTTTTCCGGTACATCGACGAACAGGCATTTAGATATGAACACCGTGCGACGAAGGACAAGCCCTATACCAATGCAGACCGGTTCGCAATCGCTCTAACGCAGATCGCAGGAAAGCGTCTCACCTGGAACGCTCTCACCGGGAAGGAGGAGGGCAGATTCTAGGAACTCGAAGCGGGCTTTGCGGGGACGTACTTGTATCGCCTATGCCGTGAAACGGGTACTTCTGGAACGGTCTTTATACGTTTCTGCATTTCAGCGCGAGGAATGGCGACGATCTTCGACAAAGCCTCGGAAAAAGATGTAGGAAACTTCACTTTTGAGGTTTGATTTTCCGCCACGTGAAACCCCCGCCTGTAGTAGAATCTTGATCATGTCTACTCGGAAGAGAAGACTGGGTAGTGCTCTCCATAGCGGGTAGACGGTGGAGAGTGCGACAACCGTAAACGATCAATAAGGGAAGGCGTCCTTACTTTCCACGGCTCGGATGCCCTACCGGTTCTGCCCTAACTCAACCCGGCCTCAGAACATCGGGGCCGGTTCTTACTTAATGGGCGTGGGTTGGTCCGGTCCAGGTCTGCAAAACTGAGGTCCGGGGGTTCGATTCCCTCCACGTCCATATCGCACAATACCGTCATTATCACACAAAATCGCCATTAACGCACAAAATCGTCAATACCGACATTCTCAGCTAAAATCGTCAATACCGAGATCATTCACAATCAAATGACTTGGCCAGCCATTCTGTTCTTCCCGAGTTGGGTTAGCCAAGTCATTCGTTACCCTAGTCAGTCATACGACCCTGCGCCGCCTGGTCGGGACTGCGCCCGGTTGCGTTGGGCCGAGCGCGGGGATGGGTGTGCGGCGTCAGCGGAAGGTTCATTGCCCGCATGGAGAGCTCAACGCGGTTGTCTGCGCCGGTCTTGCGCATCAGCCGGCCCACGTGCGACTTGACCGTCCGCTCCTCAATGCCCAGCTGACGGGCGATCTCCCGATTGGAACGGGCCAGCAGGATCAGGTCCAGCACCTCGCGCTCGCGCGCGGTCAGGTGCAGCGCGCCGCCGGTCAGCGACGAATCCGGCACCTTGAGCAGGCGGTCGATGAGCTTGGAAAGCAGCCGCCGCGGAGCCCAAATAGACCCGCTGGTCACCACGTCGATGGCCTGGCGCACAATCGAGGTGTCCGCTGTGAGGTCAAGGTAGGCGCGGGCGCCGGCAATGATCGACTCCATCACCAGCTCGTCGTTGCCCTCCGGCCCAATCACAATCAGCTTCACCGAGGGCCGCTCGCGGCGAATCGAATCCAGGATCGGCAGCCCGTCCTGCGTGGCGTGCAAATCTACCACTAGGTACTCGAGCGAGGCCAGCGCCAGCATCTCCTGCAGGCTCCCGGTCAGCGAGATCAGCGATGCGCCGCCTTTCAGCGCGGGCTGGTCGAAGATGGTCTTCAGGCCTTCCACCCGTATGGGCTCATCGGACACCAAACCGATGTGAACAGGTTCGGGATTGCGCATTGAGGGTTTCTTCCTTCCTCATTTGCGAGAGCAGGAGTGCTGTGCGGGACGCCGCCGGGGATGCTCCCCGATACGCGTCACAATATTGCTCCTCGCTCCAGCCAGTCCGGCTGGGATGCTTTCCGCCCTATGCTCGCGTTAGAGCTTGGGCAGAACGATTCCCTGCTGGTTCTGGTACTTGCCCTTGCGGTCGGCATAGCTGACCTCGCAGGGCTCGTTGGAGCGGAAGAACAGAATCTGGCACAGCCCTTCGTTGGCATAAACCTTGGCCGGTAGCGGTGTGGTGTTGGAGATTTCCAGTGTCACAAATCCCTCCCACTCCGGCTCGAATGGCGTTACGTTCACAATGATTCCGCAACGCGCATAGGTCGACTTTCCAACGCAGATCGTCAATACATCCCGGGGGATACGAAAATACTCAATGGAACGGGCCAATGCAAATGAATTCGGAGGCACAATCACCGATTCGGCCTGGACGGAGACAAACGACCGCTCGTCAAAAGCCTTGGGGTCAATGATGGCGCTGTTCACATTGGTAAAAATCTTGAACTCGTCTGAGACGCGCAGGTCATAGCCGTAAGAAGAAAGACCGTAGGAGATGACGCCTTCCCGTACCTGCTTCTCACTGAAGGGCTCGATCATCCGGTGCTGGGTGGCCTGTTCCCGGATCCAACGGTCGCTCTGAATCGACATGCCGCTCCTGGGCCGGATCAATCTTGCCTGCCGGCCAACTGCTCAAACGATTCTGTGCTCAAACGATTATGTGAGCTTTTGCTTCCCGATTCTACGAAAGCAAACCGGAAATAACAATGGCCGCTGTGGAATTTGCGCCCGAAACTCCCAACTCGGAAGCCTCTTTGCACCCAATCCGGCTTTCCCGCACAGAAAAATCCTTGATTTCCCCACTTCCGTTATTCCCTTATCGGAAGGAAACCTGTAGCATCAGCAGCGTAGGTCGTAGTACAGTCAATTCAGGTCGCGCCAGCGAGGATACTCCATTGATTAAGCAGGACATCGTCCATCACGTCATCGAGCGCACGGGCCTGCCCCGCACCAAGGCCGAGGCCGCCGTGGATACGGTCTTCGAGGGGCTCAAACAGGCCCTGGCCGCAGGCGAGCGCATCGAACTGCGCGGATTCGGCGTCTTCAGCGTCCGCGCCCGCAAAACCGGGATCGGCCGCAACCCGCGCACCGGCACTGAGGTCAGCATCGCGCCCGGCAAGGCGGTGCGCTTCAAGCCGGGCAAGGAACTGCACTCGCTCGAAAACGGAACCAAGCCCAGCAGCGGAACCAAGCCCAGCGCCTAGAAGGGCAGACGGCTCAGCACGGCTCCCCACCGTCCGAGCAGCCTCGCGCTGACGGCCCCGCGCGCAACCGTTGCGCCAACTCCCGCCCCGGATCGATCCGGGCTCGCCCTTTCGGGCCAGATTCCGGATCCCGCAATTGACCGCACGACAACCATGAGGAATCCGGTGCGTTCAACCTTCCGGGAGTATGTCCTTCCCCTGCTTCTGCTCGCCGCCAGCGTGGTCACCACCACCGCCAACGGTGCGCGGTTCATGCAGAACTTTGTCCACGGCCTGCCGCCGGTGGTGCGCGACAGCGACCTGTGGCCCTGGGGCTGGCTGCTGAAACATCCGGCCATGTGGGTCACCGGCTGGCCGTTCTCCGCTTCGCTGCTGGGCATTCTCCTCCTCCACGAGTTCGGCCACTACTTCGCCTGCCGCTGGCACCGCATCCGCGCCACACTGCCCTGGGTGCTGCCCGCGCCCACGCTGAGCGGCACCGCAGGCGCCATCATCCAGATCCGCAACCGCATTCCCAATCGCGACGCGCTCATGGACGTGGGCATCTACGGCCCCCTGGCCGGCTACCTCGCCTCGGCCGCGGCCATCGCCGTGGGCTTTGCTCTCAGCTACCGCTCCGCGCCCCATGCGCCGGACGCCCTGGTCGTCTTCGGCAGCGAGCCGGTCACCATCCACCTGATGCACGCGCTGGTGGCCCACTGGAATCCGGCCACGCCGTCGTTCCAGCACATCGCGCCTCATCCGGTGCTGGTGGCCGGCTGGATCGGCCTCTTCATTACCTCGCTCAACCTCATCCCCGGCGGCCAGCTCGACGGCGGACACATTCTCTACGCCGTCTCGCCCCGCGCCCACAAGATCGTTACTGCGGCCCTGCCCTTTGTGCTGTTCCTCATGGGCGCGGTCTACTGGGTGGGATGGCTGTTGTGGGGCGCCGTGCTGCTGCTGCCCGTCATGCGCCACCCCAAGCCGCCCGACGTAACCCACCTCAGCCGCGGCCGCCTGCTGCTGGCCTTCATCGGCCTGGCCATTTTTGCGCTCACCTTCACGCCCGCGCCCTTCCTCAACAACTCGCTCATGCACTTCTTCCCCATCGATCCCTTCCGCGCCACGCAGTGAGCGCACGCGGTGTGCATAGGCTCGGATTTCATCGCATATTGTGGCCCAAGTGGGCTACACTTTGAGCATGGCTACAAATGCCGTTGTTCGCTCCAGAATAAGCGTTGAAGTGAAAGAGAAGGCCGCAGCCGTGCTCGAAGAGATGGGCCTCACGGTTTCCGACCTGATGCGCATCGTTCTGACCAGGGTCGCGAAAGAGAAGGCTCTGCCGTTCGACTTGAAGCCCAACAAGCTCACGCGAGAGACCATGCGCAAGACCGCCCGCGGCGTAGAAGTCCATCAGGCCAAGGATGCCGCAGATCTCTTCCATAAGCTTGGCATCTGATGCGCACGCCGAGCTATTCAACCCAATTCCATCGCGACGTGAAGCGGCTTCAGAAGAGAGACAAAGACCTTGAAAAGCTGAAAAATCTGATCGAGCTTCTGCTTGCGGCGCAGCCCCTGCCGGCGCAATACAAAGATCATCCGCTCAAACTCAATTGGGCAGGATACAGAGATGCCCACGTCGAGCCGGATTGGGTGCTAATCTACTCAGCCACCGCCGAAAGAGTTCACCTGGAACGAACTGGAACCCACGAAGAACTTTTTGAGAGCGATTGACTCCGGCCACGATGCCGAGCCCGGACTGCCCAGAAATATCTGCTACTTTTTCTTCCAGTCCACGCCCGGCCGGGCCACGGCGTACATCTCCGCGGAGATTTGATCGAACAGCCCCAGCCGGTCTTTGTCGACAAAATAGAGATCGAAGTGGGTGCGATCGGGAATGTAGGTGAAGTGCGGCTCCGCGCCCAGCCGGTTGAGCACCGCTTCAAACTTGTGTGCCGCGCCGTCCAGGTAGAACGTGTCCGCCGTGCCCACGAAGAGATGAATGCGCCCCTTGAGGCTGGCCTGCTTCTGGGCCCAGTGCGATTCGACGATATGCGCCAGATCGTAATGCTCATGCCAGTACGCAACCACCTCCAGATGCACGGCTCCGGTCTCATGGTCGAACATCGGCTCCGGCGCGCCGCTCTTGCCCTTGGGAGAAAACACCCAGTCGAACGAAGCGATCTGCCCGCCGAATGGACCCAGCACGTCTTCGAGATGCGTAAACTGCTCCATCGTCGCAATCACCTTGCCCTTGTCGCGGAAGATGGGCACCGCCGAACCATCGGCAAAGTGAAACATGTTTGGGTTCGCGGCGTAGAGATCCGGCCCGGTAAAGTCGTGGAAGTCGCTCGGGTCGGGTGAAGTGGACCAGGTGCCCCCAAAGATGTTGGGATAATTCACCTCGAGCTGAAGCGTAGCCCAGCCCCCGCTCGAGTGTCCGTTGAGAAACCGGCTCGTGGTCCGCGCGTCCATGCGATATTTGCCTTCGAGATAGGGGATGAACTCGGTGGTCAGCGCCGCGCCCCACGGCCCGTTGTTTACTGAGTCGGCAAATTCATGCGTGCCCTCGGCGATGGATTCGTCCAGCATGACCCAGATCATGGGCGGCATTTTGCCGTCGGCCATGCGCCCGCGCAGCGCCAGGCCCTGCACCAGGCCGCCTTCCAAATCGCCGCCAAAGCCATGCGTCCAATAAACCGTCGGATAGGTCGCCGCGCCGTGCTCGTCGTAGCCCGGCGGCAGAATCACCCATGCCTTGATGTGCATCGGCCGGCCCCAGAAGCGGCTCAGCAGGGGGCTTTCAAACTCCTCGACCTGCGCCACGCCAGGCTTGGCCTGACCCATGGCCGCGGCCACCATCTGCGCGCGCCGCGGGTTCTCTTCCGCATGGCGGTCGAGCGTGATCACCGGCTCGGCGCCCGTGCCCGGCGTCCACGCGGCCAGATCGACCACGTTGCTGATCCAGTCCGCCGGCGCGCGACCGCTGTAGTTGTAGGTGTGGTCCACGTCGAGCACCGCCTGCGCCTCGTAAGTGCCCGCCGCGAGCGCGGAGAACGGCTTGGGATAAGCCAGCTCATCGGCGTCGATCTCGATCGCCGCGCCGGGCGCAACGTCGTGCACCTCGCGCGCCGTAACCCAGGTCTCCTGCGGACGAAACTCGCTCACGCTCACTTCCTTGTCGCCCGATCCCGGCTTGAGGAAGATAAGCAGCCGTCCGCTCACCGGCGTGCCCACCGATTGCGCAACTTGCACACGGAAGAAAATATGCGCCGGAGCCGGAGCGGCCTGTCCGAAAGAGTAAAGCGAACTGGCTCCGAGAACCGCGCACACTACCAGCAGGGCAAATTGCAAAGAAATTACAGAACGTCCCAAACGCATGAAGAACCCTCCAGAGGGAAGCATGGTGATTGATGTTATCTCGCGAGTCTATCCGTCCCGCCGTCCACTCTGCCAGAAAAACCGACGTGGCCGTGTCCCGGTTTTGCGATCCAGCACCGGCAACGAATCTCCGTGCCCCATCCATCGCGCATTTTGCGATGGGTGGGAAAGCAACACTGCTCGCCCACCGCGCCGAAAGCGTCTGCCACCGCACAAATGGCTACATCAGCCGCAGCGCGTCTACGTCGACAACCAGATTGCGCCGCGGCACGCCGGTCACATCCGCATGCGCAAGCATCGCCTTGAGCGCCGCATTCAGCGCCTTGCGCGACGATGCTTTCAAAATCAAATGAAAGCGGTAGGTCCCCTTGATGCGCGCAATCGGCGCCGTGCATGGGCCCAGCACGCGCACGCCCGCGGGCGCAGCTTTCTGGAACCATTTGCCGATCTCGCCCGACCACGCGACCGCCTCTTCCAGCTTTTGCGATTGCACCAGCACGTTGGCCAGTACGCCGAACGGCGGATAGTGCATCCAGCGCCGGTATTTGAGTTCCCGCTCCACAAAGGCCGCGTAGTCGTGCTTGCTGGCGGCGAGGATCGCGTAGTGGTCGGGATAATACGTCTGCACCACCACGCGCCCCGGCAGCTCACCGCGCCCGGCGCGCCCAGAGACCTGCGTCATCAGCTGGAAGACGCGCTCGGCAGCACGGAAGTCGGGCATGGAGAGCGAGTGATCGCAGCCCACCACACCAACCAGCGTGATGCCGTGAATGTCGTGCCCCTTGGCGATCATCTGCGTGCCTACGAGCAGATTAATTTCGCCGGAGTGCAGGCGCGCCAAGAGCCGCTCGAGATCGCCGCG
>Ga0182030_10005445_pt1 | contig 27026 bp, 24 predicted proteins | sample 812S3MmetaG_FD_121299 | JGI IMG/M metagenome (GOLD analysis project Ga0182030, IMG submission 121299) | Permafrost microbial communities from Stordalen Mire, Sweden - 812S3M metaG (Illumina Assembly) | ecosystem: Environmental > Terrestrial > Soil > Wetlands > Permafrost | place: Sweden...
TCAGCCTCTCAGTAGTGCTTTTGGTGAAGGCGGCGTTAGATATCCTGCAGCACCAGATCCTCGAACCGGAGAGGGGAAAACGACGTTGCCAAATGGAGATGAAGAAATCATAGATGGAAAGGGCGTTGTCAATGAAAGTAGTGATGATACTGGCAATAGAGAAGATGTCTTCAAAAGAACAATGCCACTCCGAGAAATTTGGAGTTCACGAGATAGGGGCAACAGGGGATACTGGGACGCCATGCTCAATCCTCCAGGCACCGTCGAACAAATGCCCGACGTTCTCAGGAATCTAAACCGGGCTCAAAGAGCTGCAGATATGTTAGATCAGCCTTCTAATGCACATCCGGTATTGCGAACGGCCGAAGAGATGAGAGACGACGAGTCCTCTAGCGGTTCGAATACGAGCGATGATAATGATGAGAACTGGCCTCCGAGGTTTGTTACCATTACAGATGAAGATGCTGAGGCGATAGAAGGTGCTGGAACTCGAGTAGCTGGCATACGGCGTGCAAACCGGTCAGCAGTCACTGCACATGCGATGCAACGAGAGCGTGCACAGCGTGAGATTACAGAGAGATGGAAGCGGCGTCATTTTTACACCGATGAGGAAGAAGGTGCTACAGCCCCAGCCGACTGGAAAGAGGATGACGATATCCTGGCTCATGCTGAAACAAATGGAGAAAGTTCCAAGATGCCATCACGACCTTCTGTCCATTCGCGATCTTCGTCAAAGGTTCGATTTGCTGAAGAAATTGATGATTTTGACACTCGTTCGAACCCTTCTACATCATCAAGAAGCGTACCAGAACGGTGGGGTGGTATGGAGATCCCAGATGCTGAAAAGGATGCGGGGAAGGAGATTCTATACCAAGTCACCCAACAGGCATTCAACGAACTCCTCGACCCACTTTTTAAAGCCAAAGAAGATCTCGCACTTGAGGCTGCGGAGACTAAAGCCCTTCGTGAGAGGTACAGGCATTTATTCACAACTCCCGAATTCGGGAAGTGGGCAATAGATTACGAAGCGGAAGAGGAGAAGAAGGAGCAGACGAAAGATCCCAAGACCCCAACTGCTACTAAAAATCCCGTTTGGCCTGGATTTCCTGAGGTGGAAGTTGAGCAGGTGAGTCAAGAAACTGACCTAGCATTCGACTGGACTAGAACAATTGAACAGGTGCGAGAACGATCACTGGAAGAACTCCTCGACGCCACAGGATATAGCATCGAAGAGGAAGACGAAGACGAAGATAACAACAGTATTCCATCGCTCGACAATCGATCGCCACCCCAACGCTCAACCTCAAACAGAGCAAGCTCCATCCCCTCAACTCCCAACAGTCCCCCTCAAATCCCAACCTCTCAACGCCCTGGTTCCCCGGAAGAAGTTCTCTCCATAATCGCCCAATATGACGATGGATCCCAATCACCTGGCTCCATCACGCAAGCTACTCCCTCGTCACCCTCCTCCTCATCCTCCTTTCGTGACCCTACATTACCGCAATTCCGCCCAAACACGACTTCAACACCAACATCTAATATCATACTTGCGCCCACACCACCCTCGGCAATCGGATCCCGAGCCGTGCAATCAGACACCGATCTTCTTCAAACAGCAATAGACCACCTCCTCCCACCACCCATCTCTCCCCCTCCGCAAACACCACAATCCGAAGCTCTGCTCTCGTCCCTCCTCTCCACCACCGGCTCCCAACCCAATCCTCACCAACCCCCACAAACTTCCAAATCCCCCTCCGCCTCAGAACCCACCCCCTCAAACGAAACACTCTACACGCTCCTACGCGCCGACCTCGCAGAAAAAGAAAAGGAGACCCGCGGCGGATGGGGTAGGTTATCCTGCCAAGAGTTCGAGGATGGGGTGCGCAGGGGAGAGCTGGAGGGACGGAAGAATCAGATGGATTATTTGGGGAGTTGGGTTGAGTTTTGTATTCCTTGATTCGCGTACTACTATTGGAAATAGGATTGGGCGGAGAAGAAGGGGAGAGAAGGGGGAAGGGAGGGGGATGTGTGTATGATTTCGGCAGGCAGGCAGGCATTGTATGGTATTATTTATGCATAGCGGGAATAGAATAATGATTTTGCAATCAAAGAAAAATTGGTTTACCTTTGATCCTCAAAGTTTTGCGATTTTCCACGAGATCCTGCATGTCAAGATTCTCGTGTAATAAGCAGTGTCACGGGTGATGTCCAAGAAAATACAATTGATATACATTTTCATTCTACTCCCTTTCATCTCTGTGCCTCATAATAGGTCGGCATGCAACCATAGACAATTCTTCCCCGATCCAATTTCTTAACGCCCCGTCTTTCATGCTATGCCATGCCCATTTCAAAACGCCATCAATCAGCCCCGCCAATGAAGACCCAGGAAAGAAATAGACGCTATGTGTATTATTACATCCAAGCTCTAGCCCAATGCAATCTATGCATATTCACAACACAGCAAAGATTCCGCCACCAAGACCTATTCCCATGACAGTGATTAGTACTACGACCAAACTGCTCCATTGGAATGGTCTTGGGCCCTCAACACCAGCATTCTTCTTCTTAGAACTGGAACTAGTACTAGTAGCCGTACTTTCGCTCGCAAATCCACTAGCTGCGTTCAAGCCAGTAGCAGTGGGATTGTACGTGGGCGCAGCCGATCCCCCAGTAACTGTCTCTGAAAGAGGCACCCTAGGAACTCCTGTACCGGTTGCGGTAACTTGCGCTTCGTTCGAGGCCGAGGTGGCAGATGGAATCGGAGCTCCTATGGAGGCGAAGGAAACAACATTGCTATCGGTGGCGTTGAAATCGGTTTGGGCGAGCGCAATGCGGTTGTTGTCGAGATCGTAGACAGCGTAGGCGGATCGCAAGAAAGTATCACCGAATAGGACGGGGAGATCGCCTGCGGCTTGAATCCCAAGCTGACAAGCAGTATCGCCATTGGAGAAAGTTGGCACTCTTCCGTTTGGAAGAGTAAGAGGAAGGACGAGTTCGGAAACGCCAACTTTGATTGTGGGTCCACCAGGTCCTCCAAAACCGTAGTTCAAGGTACCGGTGTTTTGTCCTAGGGAACAAGGTACAACAACCGCATCAAGCTCTTTTGATTGAACAGCTCCTAGCTCATCATAAACAACCTGAGCAACATCGTTGGGAAGGAGTGTAATAGTAGTTCCAGAATCGAGAATTGCGGCCTCGGCGTAATCGGAAGGAGTGAGCTGATCAGTACCAGAAGACGAAGTAGCCGACAGGGATGTAAATGCAACTGTGAATGAAGTGCGGCGTCCTCCCTGCGTGGATGGGTAAACCTCGACTGAAATGAGCGGTCCAGTGAATTTGGCAGTATCAACACCACCGAAAAGAATTGAGCCGGAACTAGAGTCTGCATAGTATTAGTATATTACAGCGCCATATGGGACAGGAGCGTACCAAGATCATTGAGCCATAAGCTGTAAGCATTGGCATTAATCAACCCAGCGTTTGCCATGGCGTATGGCAAATTGGGGTAGGTTGTTCCATTTCCAGTCCCAATATTTGCCTCTGACGTATTGTACCCAATTCCCATGATGCCGACCCCAATTGAAGAATCTGTAGCCAAACCCATCTCGAATTGTTTGATACTGCCACCACCTATTGAGAATGTATCTTGAAAGTAGTCTCCCGTTGATCCGGTCCCATCCACGTATGAAATATTGAATCCGTTTGGTTCGACGATATCGAAGGTGCTAGATTTCGACTGATCAACTGCGCAAATGTCAGTATTTCACATTCCTGCAGCGCAGCAGGGCGCACTCACAGGTACCACCTGGACATCCACCTTCCTGCTGATTGGAGCAAATGGATGCTGAAGAAGCAGGAACCCAAACATCCGAACTTCCCGTATCAATCTGAACCATCAACGGTTGTGCAGGCGTACCGACTGTGATATTCGCATAGTAGAGACCTGCGGTGACTGCATTTCCCAAGGAGGCAGTTACCGTGTCCGCTCGTGGTTGTAGAGATCGAGCTTGGACTTGGGCTGCCTGGACCTGAGCATTTCGCTGGATGTTCCAGATGAGTGTGCCGTCTGTGCCTGCGGATACGAAAGGAAGGATCGAAGAGGCGGCGAGCAATACAGATGCCAATGGAGCCATGATTGGGGCGTGGTCAAGAAAGATAAAAGGAAAAAGAAAGCACAGGAGCACGGCGCTCGATGTATGTAGTTGATGGACCCAAAATGAGAGGCGATGACGGAGGAAGATCTAGAGCAAGTGCCTAGTCGTTGATGGTGAATGTACTAGGTAGAGATCCGGACCTGTACCTTCTGCTTCAGGTTCGCGTATCGGCAAGACGGGAAGGAATAGGGATGACAAACGAAGATCCTATCGAAGGACGAATTATGTTGATTAAGCTATGGTGTGACAGAAGAGTAGAAGGGGAGGAGAAGTATACATATTGTCAGACGTCTAGGTCTTGTCTCGTCTTTCAAAGGATCCTCTTCTTCCCTCCAAGCGAGAGGCAGAGATCAGATCCCCAAAAAAGACAGGGAATACAGGGGCTGAGTCGTTTGAGAAGGCGCCCCGCCACAATTAGATTCCCGAAAACAGGCTTGGAAAGGCTTGTTTTTGGTCTTATTTTGTTCTTATTTTGTCTTTCGTCTTATTTCGTCTCAGACTAGGCGAGTGTTGGTGGTCACCGTCTCAGCATCTGCGCCACCTCCAGATTTGGGCCAATCAAGCTTTTGACAAGTGTTCTTTGGAATCGTCCAGTCATGGGAAGGATGGGATGACAATTGAATGCTTTTGGGTGTTGGTGGCAAATATATCTCTCCACGACGCGTAATCGATGTTCTTATGATTGGAAGTCTGCATGTCGAGCGTTCGTACGTCACGCACCCGGATTCCAGTGCAACATTCAATCCTGGACTCGGCATGAAGATCCGGGGTCGTGGGTGGATTTGAGTTCAGGTACTGGTACCGCCAGTGCCGACGCCACAGGAAACTCAGATGATTCCACACCCAAGCTTCTTGGCAATCATTGTTACACAAGAAGGTTCTTCAGACGTCTCCGGTAGTATTTTCATACGATGTCTATGAGCATCCTTTAAAATTACAAATACTAATATGTGGTTGTCGTTCATCTTATTCTTCTCCTGGATGGTCTTTATTCCTTTACTCCAAATATCGCAATCTTCGCGCAAAAATCTCCGAATCCTTGCTCCATATATATTTGTCTTGCTACTAGCAAAGTAGCAAAGTAGCAAAGTAGCAAGGTCGTACGTCTGAGTTAGTCAAACTTACACAATGGTGTCGTCGCAAGTCCCTAGACAAGTTGTATTATTCCCAGGATGGTCATCCATTTCAAGATTCTAAGCGCCGCAATCTATGCGGCTGATTCGTCCGTCATGGCGAATCCAAAGAAATTCATTGCAATCAAGAATATAATGGATGCTTCCATTGAAATCTGTTCTGTTTCTCGTTAGAGATATTTCAACAAGAGATCGACGCACCGAAATATCCACACTTCCCACACGGTCGCCATGATCATGGAAACAAGTTGCATACTAAAAAGGAAGCAGGGCCAAAACTAGACATACTTCTCGGCGTTATTCATGACAACTCCAAAGCAATACAAGCTGATGAAGCCGATAATTAGGTATTTGAGGAAGAGCAAGGTAAAGTCGAGATTCCGGCTCGCGGATGCCTTTGTTATGCCTCGCAACGACAGAGGACGGTGGATCTGAGACCAGACCGCAGATAATAGACCCAACCATACTGCCTACGACAGCAGCAAGTTGGACCAGACCAAGTTGGGAAGAAGTAAAATTGAGGGGCGGATAGGGAAGGCTTATCGATATGGCGCCGACCTGAAATATGCACCATACCACCTCATTGCCCTGTCGCTGAACAGGAGAAACTTGTATATTCGTTACCTTTCAAATTGGAACAGAGGGGGAACCATACCCATAGCACTGCTGGGTGAAATATTAGGAAGAATGGATGAAGATGGAGTATGAAGATGTTTTGGTTTGACAACCTTCTTTGGATGGGGAGCAACCGTCTTCCGAAGCTCATTTTGTGGATCTCGGGGTCTTCAGAGACAACGAATTGGCCATACTTACAGCCATTCGATTCCCCCCTATCCTGCAGCGTCTCTGAGGAGTACAGCGCTCCACTAGAGCCGCGTTCATTTTCCTTTTTCGGTACCTACAGAAATACCAGGACCAAAGTAGTCGCGTTCAAGATGGCGAGAATCTTGACAACCCACCCAATTTTCAATCACGATTCCAGAAACCACCGACACCGCGAACCCTGCAGCAAAGCTTGAAATCGAAGCAAACGGTAATCTGAGCCCTCGTTGCTGGATCGGATGCATATCCGCAATAGTAACACCCAGTAAAGGCTCCCCAAGACCCTGGAATACCCTACTCCCCACAAATCCTCCATAGCTATTGCAGAACCCACTCCAAAGGCCTCCTATTAGGACGAAGAGAAGACCCAAAAGATACTGGTGCCTCTTTCCCCATATCCTTGCAAAATAGTTCCCACTGCGCCGCCCCACTAGGCCAAGCCAAAAGGTCTGAATAGCTTCACGCTACGGCTTTCCCCCGCCCTAATGTAAGAGACTTCCCAAAGTAACATTGAACAAACGAGGTTTGCCGCTTGAACCACTGTTAAGCATAAAACAGAGGATAGCGATAAGATTGTTGATGGCAGGGAAATGAAGAGATAAGGCCGCTTGAAATTACTGCCCTGTATCCCTGAATGGGTAGAGATGAGATGGATACTTACAGAAAAGTAACCAGATTCAGTCAAACACGATGCCGGAAGGATGCAGGTATATGCACGCATGCGGGACATTCCTAGGTCACTGCTAGAAGTAACCCCATTGGGTAAATTACTGGCCGCTGTAGAGACACAGCCTCGTCATGTGACTATGCCTCAGCCTCGCCTTATCGGCGCTAAACCAAGCTCCAATGACCCCGCCATCATCACATCAGCACTCTTAGCACTCTCGAACAGAAATAGCTCTCCTCAACATGACAACTCGAGCAGCAAGCCATGCTGGCTCATGGTACACGTCTAACCCTTCAACCCTGTCCCACGAACTCGACAACTGGCTTGCTCAAGTCCCCTCCACAATCTCGGGCAAACAGCTCCCAATCCCCAGTGCCCGAATAATAATTGCACCGTAAGCCCTCCTTCCGATCCCCTTAATCACAGGCTAATTCCCCCAGCCATGCAGGCTACTCCTACTCCGGGCCCGCAGCCGCCTGGGCATATGCATCCCTTTCAATTTCCCCAACCACCAAACGCATCTTCCTCCTCGGCCCCTCCCACGCGCTCTACCTCCCCGGCTGCGCCGTCACAAGCCACGCCCGCTACGCTACGCCCCTCGGCAACCTCCCCATTGATGCCGCAACAACTGCCAAATTATGGGAAACGGATAAATTCGACACCATGACCCCAGACCAAGACGAAACCGAGCATAGCCTCGAAATGCACCTCCCCTACATCCACAAGATCCTCTCCAAAACCTTCTCTAAAGTAGAACATTACCCAAAACTCGTACCGATTCTCGTAGGCAACACTGAGCCTGAGACTGAGAAAGAGTATGGCAAGATATTAGCACCGCATCTTGCGGATCCGGAGAATGTGTTTGTTATTTCTTCGGACTTTTGTCATTGGGGCTCAAGGTTTAATTACACTTATTATATACCTGAGGGGGGTGAAGCGAAGATATTAAAGAGACGGGATCCGAAGCCTACGAGTCCGAAGATATGTGATAGTATTGGAAAGGTAGATCGTATGGCTATGGATGCGATTGAGACGGGGAAGCATGAGAATTTCCTGGGGAATTTGAAGGAGACGGGAAATACAGTTTGTGGGCGGCATCCGATTGGGGTTGTGATGGCTGCTGTTGAGGTTTTGGAGGGAGAGGGGAAGGTGGGTGATGGGAAGGGGAGGTTTAGCTTTGTGAGGTATGAGAGGAGTAGTGAGGTGGAGGTGGCGAGTGAGTCGAGTGTTAGTTATGCTAGTGCTTATGCTGTTCTTTAGGCAAATAGAAAGATAGATATTGAAGACATTGTTAAGTCATTAGTTCTCCTTGTCTCGCTCTACAAGTATCTCATCGTCTTATCATTACGCAATGCAGCGAAGGAAGTGAAGAATAATAAAAGCGTATGGGGAGACTTTTGGCGTTGCAAGATCACAAACGATTAGGCAAAACTCCCCAGCCGAAGTGGAAAGCTGTTCCATTGTTCTGAAGTCAAGACAAGAAGGCAGCGCCTTTTACTTACTATCTATATCCAGCGTGTGCATTCCTCCCGTCGGTTTGTCGCTAGGTGGTATCTTACCATTACCTACGCTTGCTTGGTAGGGAGTATCAATGTCCCCCTTCTGAGTTGGGACAGAGGAGGTATTTATGGAATGAATATCGTACCCACGGCATATAGCAATGATGGAGCTGTTCCATGATCACATCTCATTTATAGGTATGTTGGACATTCACGTACAAGTCCGAGTGAAGTGGACTTGGCGATAATTGAATCAATGGAATCTTGGATTGAGGTAGCTTATGAGCTGACGGCCACAATTTCAAGGCTTTATCCAGCCTTGAAGATTCCCCTGCCTATTGCACGTCAGCTTCTATTAGGTAAGGCCAAACCGTCTTGTCCTCTTCTGGAATCACGTGCCATTTGAGAGAGACAATATCACCCAGCTCCATACCGGGAATATTTTTCATAATCATTATTCCCAAGCCATCTCTGTGACTCATTCTATCATGATCTCACGTTTCTGCAAGATTGAAGATCAGTCTGTAGGAATGGACGAAAATAATGAATTTTTGGATGGGATTGTGTGCTGAACTTTACCCCTTTCTCTTAGCCGAAAGTTTATTTTGATGAAGGCATGGTTGTTGATATCATAACCATTTTGAAAAGATGGAATAACCTTTTTTCTTTTGGCTGATATGCTCTTAGATTCTGATTGCATGTTGGCCTGTTCTTTCGTTGAATTTGATAGATGTTCCTTCCGCGGTCAAGACCCGGCAGCCACGAATGAGGACTTTCCCTATTTGAAAGATTGAGCATCTGAGTTCCTGATTTTCCTACCCTAATGTGTGTCTGCTCGTGCTGTTCTCTGAATATGTCTGTTCATGGTTCATGCAAATCGGTCAGTAGTCTCAGTCAGAAGAGGTTGTGCAATCTAAATGGGATCCAAGCCTCCAATTTATAATCTTGGTACCATGATTAAAACTCATTTACGTCACATCGTAAACGCAGAATCTTTGCTTCATGAAACTAAACGCGGCTCTGATCATCTATGTCGTCTTTCCACCCATCAAGATCGTATAATTCTGCATCATCATTCCTCAAAATTGCGGCTCTGTTCCACGCAACCTCGCATTTCTAACCCGTCAACAATATGGTATTTCTCATTATATCCTCCGAAAAACTCTAAATTTGACTCATACACTCTTTTTCTTTCATCGTGTCCTCTCAGAAACTTTAATTTTGACTCATCCACCCTTTTGCAGTAAACTCCTCCAAGACTCCCCTTCAACATAACCCCTTCCGGCCAAGCGGTCTCTCATCCAAATATTCTCAACCACAATTCAACACCAATGAACCAGTTCTTCCAAGCTTTTCATCAACAAAACATGCAATTTGTCTTCTATCATGAAATCATAGACAACATGTCTTGTGGGACCTGTCATAGCTGGGGGTATATAAAGACCTCCCCTTTCCCACTTTCAATTTCTTCTCCATCCTTCCTTCATACTTTTTCTTCCCCCCAAGACATAGTTGTCAAAACACCTCACCACCACCAAATCCTCCCCGTATCTCGTAGACCTGTAAATCCAAATCTAATCTCAAGGCATGTGAGACTTCCATTCCAAACCCGCCTACTTTGGTTGGGGGATGTCTTCCTTTGAGTAAAGGATTTGGATTCGATTTTGTGTGCGTTTAATATTGGTAAGTTTCCACCCTAATTTTGCGTTTCCCTATCACCTCGTCGATTTTACTTTGCTGACTTCGAACTTCTTCAATTCTGAAGCTCGCTGCCTTCGAACTTCATCGACTTTAAACCTCATTGCCATATTTGACAATAGGTATGTTTTTTCTTTTGTCAGTTTGTGTTTTAGTTTTGCATTTGAGTTTTGATTTTATTTTTGATTTTTGCTTTTTGCTGTTCAGCTTTGCTTTCGCGTTTTCGATTTTAGTTTTGTTTGATTTCCATTTCCTTTGTCCTTTCCTTCGGTCAGTGACCGTCAGTTTCCTTTGTAAACGGTTACATTACCTGGACAGCCTTACCGGGACACGCTGGCCCCAGGCACACGTGTAAAATGACAAGCTGGTTGTGCATTCAACCCACGTGGCGCCTCGCACCAGATGTTGCCAAAATCGAAGCCGGGGGGTAAAGTCGCGCCGCACCCAGGTTCCTCCAAGCAGCTGTTGGAAGAGAAATCAGCACGCTATAGGCCTCCAGCGATGACATGGATTGCCTTTGTTTCGTCTACGACATTGGCCACCGCTCACCGTTCATGTTCTTCATGACAAGATGCCGTACCATGTTCATTAAATTGAAGCTGTGCCTGGCGGGCCTTGCACATGTCGTCGTCCAGGTGCGTAAGACCAACAAGGTTGGCGGACTTCTCGAAACCTGCTATCTCTTCGGAGTTGCAGGAGCGATTAATGGCTTTCAATGTGGTGTGAGAACGAAATAGCAGTGCGGACCACGTACCTCACACCGTGGCCGCTCGAAGAGCATGATAAATCCCGGTTATGTCGGATATCGGTGCCTCCTTAGTTGGAGGGTTCGGTATTGAAATTCGCCCCGTCTAGTTCACGACTCGGTTTCAAGTTTCCCTCCGGTCTACCCGCTGCGGGTGCCCAGCCATGGTGCAAGGAGCTTGGAGGATTAGCTGACAACAGTGCTTTTGATGTTTCGCTAACCTCGCAGATAATCATGAGAGCTTGCTCAACACTTGATCCTTTTTTTTTTGTAACTTGGAATTTATTCCAAAAGCGTCACTGGTATTACACTGGCTCCAGTTGATGCGACCTTTTTTTCATTGCAAATTCTGTTTATCAGAATTGTGAAGAAGAATAGCAGCCTTTGATTATAGATTGGATATCATCGTCGTTCCCCGAGCTCACCGTCGCTATTCTCTCTTCCTCTAACCTCGAGTAGTAATCATTCCTTGAATCACCTCCAACGGTTTAATACTGGTCATGTTCGAAGGAAGTCAGTCTAATGGTCCACAATTTTTGTTGCACATCGCAATTCCAAGAATCGGTTTCTTGTCATCCATGGACCGTAAGATCTTTCCATAACGCACAAGGTACCACACCCCGTCCAGAAGGTAATGATGCATAACTACTCTGAAAAAAGGAAGTTTCGCTGCGGTGATGCCACCTAGATATAACTTCGCCCAAGACAATGCACCGTGCTCTCTTCGATGTATTACGTCAACAGGTGTATCACTATACATGCCGCTAGGACAAGAATCAGCCCTTGCGCCATTCTTATATATAGTCATTCCTGATGCGGTAATATTGATGCTATTCCCATGCATCCTCGCACCTAAGCACTGTCTCGCCAAAGCTAACGAATTTGTCGAATCATTTAGGAAGGAGCGCATTAAACATTGAATTTAGCAAGGGCTATTCAAGGCTAATCATTGCAAAACGCCAATCCTCTTAATCTCTTCTCTTGAGAATATGTCGCATTTGCACGTATGGCCTTCACCAAAATCTAATTTACTTTGGTATTTGTCCTATTTGGTTCGCGAATCGTTTCGGCCTCCTCACCTCCACTCGACCGTTTTCTGCCCTCGCAGCAACTCCAGCTTGTGGAACTGCACAAGTCCTGCGACGCTGTGTCACAGTCGAATTAACGGTGCTATTGTCTAATGATGCCTCCCCAGGTCGGTGTCCTGCAGATTAATACATAGATAAGCTCGCAGGTTCGGCATCTAATTCGCATTCTTTACGCAGAGCTCAAGCTGAACATCCCGTCCTCATTGAACGAATAATGGATTGTGGCTGTAACTGTTGGCGCGAGAGCGGAGAGGAGAATGAATATACCGCACCTAGCTATTCCCGTCATACATGGAGTGCGTCTTTATGCCAGGATGATGTCCTCCTGGGTGTGTCGATTCGAAATCATCACATTTGTCTGCTAATCATGCATTGAGACGGCCTTAGGGTATCCGGCGGTTGAGGAACAGAGCATTGCAGAAATGACAAGTTCAGCAGCAGAGCTCGAAGAGGGTATATACCCCACTCCGCCCCATCACGGTGGCCTCTGAGTCCGTGAACTCTCCTCCGATTACTGCTCCAGAGGAACACTCTAGCAACCCGATCACTTCGAAATGCGATATTCGAGAGGAAGACGTCAAATTGAAATGCGAATCGAATTAGGCGACGGAAACCAGCCGCGGAACAAGATATGAATAAGACATAACAGGCCAGCAACACGGACTTTGACCGCTGGGAGTCTATAGCCATCTACGGTCTGCGTGATGCGACCATTCATGGCAGCGGGCACGCTCGCCATCAAGCGTAAGGACAGCGTCGGAAAGACGGACGAATTCTATCATCCACAAGTTTCTATTGTCGCGCTCAGTGGTACCTTTGGACTGGTGATCTCAGCGCTGAAGAATGAGTTCAAATTCGTCAAGACCAAGGCGTCGTTAGACGTCGTCGTTGCGAACTGCACCAGAAGTTCGAAACCAAACAAAAAAAAAGCCTCATCAACGGTAGAGAATAGCCGGACTACAACGACGACGATGAAGATAATCCGGGATGGAATATCGGAAAAACGACGAGATCTTGCATTTGGGATATTGAGCCAACCACCACACGTTCCGCTTATTCCCGGATGCTCCCCCACGCTGATCTCCACGTATGAGGCAGCTGTCATACACACCATCCGCAATAAATATCGTAGCTCGCTCAGCCTCTTCTAAACAAAATACCTCTCCCTCCCTGTTCTGTCCTAGAGTACATCACGAGGAACAATTATCATACTCAAGATTCCTATTATTTCCGCAGCTCTAACTCTCATAGTGAGAAGAAAGAGTACTTATATCCCACATAACATCTCTGATTACTTCTCATCTTTGCATTTCAACTTTCAAATAGCACATTGACTCATTCCAAAAAGAAGACAAAATGTCCGATCCTGCCCCCTCTGCAACCCCGAACCCCCGAACCATTCCCATGCAAATCCTCTGTCTAGGAATGTGTCGTACGGGGACTCAATGTATGCCTCTCTCTCGCTTTCCCCATTCTCCACTATTTTCAACCGCATGTTGATAGTACTATAGCACTAGCCACTGCCCTCTCCCTCCTATGCTACGCACCCATCTACCATATGCGGGAAGTGAAAAAATCCGGTCACGAATCCTTCTGGATCCGCGCCCTCGAATTAAAATATGCCCCCAATTCCCCATCTACCCTAATAAGTCGCGAAAAATTCGACGAGGTGCTAGGGAATTGGGCCGTACATCCCCTCTCATCTTTCGATCCCTATCACCAAAGCGTTGAAAAGGTGCTCTGACGAGAAAAATACCAGAGCGTAACTGATGTCCCTGCATGCTTATTTCCATCCGACTTGATGGATGCGTATCCGAATGCGAAAGTGATATTAACGACGAGGGAGCTAGAGAAATGGTTTGAAAGTATGAAATCCACGATCTGGGCTGCACCAGTTGTTTCTGAGCTTGGGAAACGGGTTTATGAGTTGGTATGGGGTGGGAATGAGGAGAGGTTTGGGAGGGAGAGATTGCTGGCTCATGATGAGGTATGCCGTTTATGGGTTATTTTAGGAGCTGGATTTTTCAGTTGTTTTAATTGATACTGATATGCGGACAGAATGTGAGGAAAGCTGCGAAGGACAAAGGGCAGGAGATCCTAGAAGGGAGGGTACAGGAGGGGTGGGAAAGGCTGTGTGGGTTTTTGGGCAAAGAGGTTCCAACAGAGGACGGGAAGGTGATGGAGTTTCCGAGAGAGGATGATTGGGCGAAGTTTGGGTGGAAGAAAACAGCTTGAATTTTGCTGGAAGGATGTGCTGGAGGGTCTCAAATGAGGTGAGGAGGGTATAAATAATGGTGCATCATCGGAGCAGTTAATACCATGACATAGTCTGTAAGGAGCAGCGGCAGGAAGGAGTTAGAGAATCATAGCAATGGTTTCAGCAACACAGAAGCGGTTGTTCGTCTCACGCTGGTCCTAAGTAGAAGGGGTACAAGTACTATCTTTAGCGGAGCTCCCTTCAACTTCAATCGGCGTCGCCAAACTTGCGAAGTGTCTTTGATCAAGGCAGAAAGGTTAAAGAGATTGTTTTTTATTGTATGCTAATGAATCAAATATTCCAAATTACCCTAACAAATCAAACGGTCCCGGCACCATTGCGCTATCAGAATGCTATTCCGGACCTCTATAAACCAGACCAAGACTCCAGGAATGCGACAATAAAGCATGCAGAGTGATCATCAAAACAGAAGGTTAACCGATTTCAACCACGAAAGTTTGCGAATTGTTCATAGTAAGCCATTTCGGCAATCATGCGCCCAATTTCTGGCACCAGACGGCGTCTAGTCATTAAGAATTAGTCACTGCTCTTTGTTTCTTCGCCCTCCCTGTTTCTGCTGGGGGAGGGGGGCCGGGGAGGATAGAATGTAGCTTACCCGGCATGCTGCTCAGCCACGAAAAACGTCAGGTTGTTGTAAATGGCCCTGCTAGTACGCTTAATATCTCGTCGGATGTTTCGTCTCCTCGATTCTAGTACATCGGTGTCATGCTCTAAGTTGGTGACACTAATATCCCATTGTACCACTGTTCACCCCAGTGTTAAACATATAGTGTAAAAGGTAAGGGATGGCTCTCGAGCAGTGACACTTACACTGTTGGGACGAAGGTGGGCGCTCCCATTCGTTCCGTCGCCCATCATCACGAGCCCATATAGCTCGCCTGAGCGCGACCCTTGCACTCTGCAAGTCCCTGTCACAGTCCTCCAATTCCCTCAATAATTCATCTTCCGTATCCCTATTCCTTTGGAGGATTCGCACTGCCTCCGCGTATGTCGAGACACGCTTTTGGATGGATCGATTTTTTGGTCTAAGTACTGAGGCTGCATTGGATACGTCTGGGATATCAGCTGGCAGCTTTGGGAGCCTCCTTAACTTTGCTATGACCTCGAGTTCTTTCTCGATTCCGGTGTCTGTTCACCCCATTGTGTCAGATATTGTTTGAAACAAAAGGTGTAAATGCAGCAGGGGTGAAGGCAAAAGAACATACCATCCGTGGTACTAAGAGGAGATGCGGTAGCGTCGGCAACTGCTGCTTGTGTGCTTGTTGCAGCGACTGTTAATCTCTTCTCATTACTTAATGCTGCTGCACTGACGAAAGAAATTCCCACTAAAGCAAGGATAATAGGTGGTAAAATACGCTTAGTGTCGTTAGCTTAGTTTCTGATGGGTGAACGTGTAGTGATAGGCCGCGCAAGGCATCTAAAGGTAGGTGGATAGAGTAAAGACTTAGTAGAATTTGTGGGAAGTGATGCGATGCGTGTGAATATGAATCTGTTTGAATACCTTACTATCACTGTAGCATAGTCGGTGTATTTATATAATGCGCTGGCAAACCCCCCCAGAGGGCCAACTGCAAGGCCGCTCATGGAAGAGACGCAGCACAGTGGGATATACCCCCCCAAAATCCCACCGCCTCCTTCCAACTACTCTCCGTTGATCTCTCGTCTTTCTCATTGCTCTATCAACAGCTGTGAAGCTCTAACCAAGGCCAAATAGGCGGAGCAGCAGTAGCTGGCATGAGAAAGGAAGGGAATGAAGCCTTAAGGCAGGGCATCGAAAGGTCTACACCATTTTCGACTCGCTCCTTCCTCCTCCAATTTAGGATTTAACGACGTCTATCTAAGCCTAGGTCTCGGAGTTGGAGTTGCTCGGATGAACCACCAGTGCAGGAAGTGGCTGGGAAGTTGAATAGAGAAAAACGAGCCCTGTGGATACATCCTGCGGCCTCGCCATCTTGAATTCTAGGTACGAAATGCGTAAAAGGATGGCAGCCCATGCTCGCAAGGGGTTGAGAAATAGCCGCTGATATTGATATTGATGTTGGTGTTGCTCTGTCCGAAAATTTCTGTTCAACGGATGTCGCACCATCTCCAGCGAACACAGTACAAGCATTAGGATTCACCAATCGTTTTGCATGGACGCGACATTACTAGTAGGCTATACATGCTATCCTAAATGTGATGAAAGCTATCATTAGGCTCTTATCTAATCACCGGTCTTCTTAGTATGAGTGCCCATTTTTGAGGACTTATGGTGGGTTGGTAACCAAACACCATACTTTCACCATAAATGGTTTCTTTAAATGGCCGTGTAAAGAGAATTGCGTAAACAGAGGGGCGTTTCTGGCCCAACTATGGGCTATATGTATGATGGGCACTCCAGTGAACTATGGTATCAGAGTGATGAAATAGGCTTCTGTAAAAATCTGCCCTGACCGATGGCGGGATTGCAAACAGCTCCAAGTTTATCGCCATAATATTCTGAGCTATCAAGAAGCTTCGGCCTAACTAACTCCCTGTACTTCTAAAACTAAACTACTTTCACGTCCAGTTTCATGGAGTATTCTATAGCGCGCCCACGACAAAATTTGCAGTCATAGTCCTATTCATGCCGCTGTAATCTCAAGGTCCGGCGGGGGGGAAAATGCCTTTATTCGTAGAAGAGCCGGTAAATGCTAGCGAGATGGAGGATACACAAGAGAGACTCCGAATTTTAAACTGTGGATTGATATAAGAAAAGCTATTTCAATATTGACGGGTAAAATCGAGTTTACTCTGGTATATTTTGATAAGAACCATGCTACTTGTAAATCGCAGAAATAATCTCTTTGGAAATTTCATAAAACCACGATATTATTTATTGCTTTCTTTGAAGTCAGCTATAAAGTACTTACTTCATAATTTATAATTATTGAGATATGTTGGAAAATTCTTAGAATACGACCTCCTCCAGAAAACATACTCAAAGTTATTGGTTTTGCCCGTCGATAGATAAGCGCGCGGTCAAGTATAACTTCTCTTTGGTGAGAATATTGCGATGAAACTGCATTGCGTGCTCGAGTGATGCAGTTGGTTTGATCCCCTGTCAGCCTGCCTGATTGGGGCTGTGTTATGGTTAACCGGTTATATTGCGAACTCCCTCTCCACGCCCTCCCTCTCGTTTTCCTTCTCATCCATCATGATTTACACAGTGCCTGAGGACTACCTGATGTCGACTGTTACAATCTGACGAAATGCCACCTAACGATCCATCTACAAGTGAGTTCAATATTTGCAAGCAGCCGGTCGCAGACGAATTGAAAAGCGAAGCTTGTTGATATTGCTAACGAATCTGCTAATCTGAGCAGATTATTTCCTGAAACTCCCCCTCGAGTTGCGACTCGAAATATACAAACTCGTACTTCCGGCTAAGAAACTATTCAGAATTGTCAGCACCCAGGACTTCCACAACGTAGACATTGCTCTGTTATTCACTTGCAAGCGAATTTACAAAGAGGCTTATCCTGTGCTCGTCTCTGCCAACAATTTCTACATTGGTCATAGTACATATCTACGCTTCTCTGATCCTCGCTCACTGCACGAGAATGCGGGCGAAGTGACTCTCTTGTGGTATTACCCACCGGAAGACCTCGACGGTGACTATAACAAATGGAACGCAACAACTGTTCGGGACCTTTTTCGGTGCTCGAAAGTCCACACCGTCCATATCCAGCTTGCAATATACGGAGAGGATGAGATTTCCGATCGCTTTCAGCGCAGATACCAAGATGAAGAAGCTATGGATGCTTTTATCGAGCATAGCGTTCTCGGAGTGCTTCTGGTAATTCCGGGAATCCGTAGGCTCACATTTTATTACTTTGATTTTGAGGAGCCAGGGGAAACCGTAGCTTTGGGGGCATACATGACAGAGCAACTTGCATCGCTCAGATCGAGAGGTTAGTTCCGAGCAAATTCTTGTGATCGATTGTTATTCCAATAATCTTATTAATTGAGGGGTAGCTTCATATGTTGCTCCTTCCAAAAGGGAGGTCCTGTCTATGATAAAGGAGGTCTTTAACGAGGAAATCAGCGATGCAGAATCTGATAGTGCGTAGGGAGGAGGATGGTGGGGAAGAAGTGGTGGATTTCCTGAGGGAGGATGGCCGGGCGAGATTTGAGTGGAAGGAGACGGTTTGGGTTTTGGGGGACGAGATGCGGAGTCTGAGATTTGAAAGAAGGGATGAGGCGTATCTGATGTTCTGGGGGTAGGGTGTGGATGACAGCGAATTTGCCTTGGTTTTTGGGTCTTCATGGAATGGAATGTTATTGTGATTTCATCTCGTAATATGGTTTGTAAGGAATATATCGTATGCAAAGGAGATCTTTACAGGAGGAGATTAAAAATATTGTCGGAGAAAGTTTTGGGACATCTATCTAAAAAAGAGTCGAGGTGGAGGTAATTTGGCAACCGTTCTCCGTTTACTAGACCACTAGGTGATAGACTATGCGATATTTGGCCCGTTGGCTTGTTAGCTCATGCTGAACGAGAGCGACCCAAAACTAATTAATAAATACACGTAGGAGTATGTGAGACTACATTGATAGTAGCTGTGTGCTATATCTGTAAATGCCCTTTCGAATGTTGCAGAATATTCAATATCATATGGTCACCTCCTGCGACGAACCTTCAGCAAACGTGCATCCAGCTCTGCTCCACCTATTAAGATTTAGGATCGAGTCTAATTTCTACCTTCTGAACCAGCCTATCCAATTTCTTCCAAGGAGGTCTAAATTTAAGGAGTATAGAACCTCGTGCTTTGCCATTCACGCGTTCATGCGATCACTACCAATCTCTATGCTTTGATCACTTTCTCTCTCGATCCTGGAGAAACACAAAGGCCTTAAGACATTAAATAGCCCCTACTTAGGCCGTTAAACCCTCCGCGGATAAGCACTGGACGATCCGTGGAGATTGAAAAGTCTTTAGCAATTTTCCTTAATTTATAGCTGTCCTGGAGCCTGTTGTAAGGATTACGGAATTTTGGAAAGTAGAACCGTGGGTCTGAGAGATCAAGTAGCGCCTAGTTGATGCTTTGGGTGTTGATAAGAGAGGCTCGTGAAATTATGTCGATGGTGCCAACATGAAGATGGAGGTACCGGTAGGGGATTGACAAATGCGGCCTCACCGTCATGTCCGATGGCTCGTCCGATAAAGAGCAGACGTCCAGCTCAAATATTTCTTCAAAGTCCGAAGAAGGATCCAATTCATTAATTTCGGTCGAATCGTGATCTTCCATCTAGGGAAGACTCGTCAAAACTGAATTTCTTGGAAACGAGATGGCTAGCCGATGGATAATTTTACCCATCCCCAATGGTTCGGGTTGGAGGGCGTTGGCCGACTTCAACTACTTGAACGGGCGTGCGGCATAGTGTCTACGTATCCCGAGGGTCTATATTTGTGTCCAGGGAAGCCTTGAACTGGAGGATGTTGTGATAGGTCGTTCGCAGACAAGAATCTCAAAGGCAGGAGTAGATCCATCAACGTCACTTGGGCTCCAGTGAGATTTGATATGCTCTTGACGAAAAAATTGTCTGATCTTTGTAGCAATAGTCTGGTCGCATTGAATGACGATATATGGTTGGTTGGACAATTCATCTTCGCCCAGAAGCCTGAGCTTGAATGAAATTGGCCTATGTTTGATTTTTGATTTGGCGAGGTATCTGAAAAGCGGGGTTGATAAAAGCTCTATCAAGTCGTTGTAACGATCCCAGACCGCCTGAGGCATGGGCTCGTCAAATATCTTAAGTTTTCTTTTTCGCTGCCATAATCTGCGACCTAGAATTACTATTTCACCAGTGAGGTCGCTATCATATCTCTCGGCTTGGGGGGTAGTCGTCTTGACTGAAGCGTAGCCAGCGTCGATTCCATCGCCTTGATCAATGACTGGGCATTGGACCTTGGAGGGTCCACAAGTTGGGGCTGCGGGATTCAGCGTTCTCGTCGAATTCAATGTGACCAAGGCTTCGGGTCTGGCCAAAGAAACCGCATTCACGTACGACCTTGACGCATTCTCACCACTTGTGACAATTACACTCGACTGGCAGGACATCTCGATGATCGTAAAGAATGATACACCTAACAGAGCTAAATTTTGGATGATGGTGGAGGTAGTCGCAACTAACTGAGGAGGCTATGCTGTTATAAATGCTGCGGGGATGCCTTGTTGTTTACTAGTAGCCCCAAAGCCTCCTCGAAACATTTGGCGCGTCATTTAACGCTCCGAATTCTTAAAGAGAGCAAATTGCTTCTCGTCAAGTATAGTCGCCTGCTATAGTGAGTTTATTTCCACTTGAAAATTTCTCCAAACTACATCTGCAACAGCTCGCTCAATTTCTCTGGTCTTAGCCTGTCTGTGAAGCCTGCTCTCGTGGTGGTTGGTATACTAGTACGGCAGATGAATGCCCCAATCAACGTCTGAAACGATTTCAGTCATTTTTGGACTAATATGCATTTGACAGCGTCTTACAACTCGGAGATCCAATTCGGAGGGGAAGCCTGCGCTGAGTATAGATGAAGATATTCTTAGGGTTATGCAGGAAATCAGATCTGAGCCAATGCTTGCTCGCATGCAATTGATGGAACATATTTTGGGGGGTCTGAGCATAAGGTACGTCTCAATTGCTCTGCTCGCGATAATCTATACAAGTAGCGTTTGTGGAGCATGGCGAGCTCCTGGTCTCTATTTCCGACTTTCTAGTGAATTTTTTGGTTGTCTCCGGCTACTTCAATGTCAACGATAATGCGTAGACTAAATACAAGATGATCAACATTAGGTAGCGTTGAAAGCTAGAAAATTCAAAAAGCGTCCGGGGCTCAAATTTCTACCAATGGAGGATCCATTTAAAACTTGACCATCACACAGCATTTACCAAACAATAATTGAGGCTGATAAATTATAAACCAAAGGACATGTGCATTCAAGACTCACTGAGACTATGAGCATATTAGTAAAGACTTTTCACTAGAGTATACACTTCATATAACGGTCCAACTTAGTGGTGCTTTACCTTGACAATTTGCGAGTCTGGGGGTCAGTGGATATCTGGCTCAAGTGGGATATCAAACGCGGCAATATCCTGTATAGCCGTCGAGCGGGTTGGGAGTTATTACGTGAATATTTAGGAATGGTCCTAAACAACATGAAGTAGGAAACTTTAGGTAAGTTTCAGGATACTGTACGCAAGCTAGCGCAGCATGCTGCGCCGTCAAACTTGAGCGATGTTAGTGAGCTTTAGCGACCTCGTGCTCGCTCTGTGCCTCGTGTTAGGTGGGGTGATTAGTGATAAAACTTTGTAAACACGCATTCATAGCCCTCTTATGTGGAGTCTGTAGGCTCGTGAGATACTGGCACAGCTACTGCCCTGGATTTGGGGTGGGCTTCCGAACGCGCAGTTGAGACCTTGCATATTGTATCTTTGAAGAAAACTGCGCCCGTCAAGGTGGCAGGCTGGATCAGTAAGCATGTGTGCGCCTGGTAAGAAGCAAAATGCGCGTTCTGGGTTTGATACTATCTTAGATCAATTCTTCATTCAGAGCTGAGATTCTAGTTCGTTTATGTTCTTTTTCGGCCATCCTAATTTATTGAAGCTGGGATGGGTTTGTCGCTCTTCCTATCGCTTTCGTGAAGTGATGTTGATTCCAATTGCATCATGGATAGTTCCGATAAGCTGCAGACTTTTGGCATCTTTCAGTACATTGGATCAAGGCGAGCTTCTTGATTATGAGCATCAAACATGCTTTAGATTGAGCATTAAAGTTTTGATTATTCAGCTGGAGAATGTCAGGTAAATGATGGATTGTGAATATGTACTTGTATGACTTGCACGATCAGAGTCATGATATGTTGGATTGATTCTGCACGTGTATTTTACATAGTGCTCTTGCATCTAAGTCTAGGGACCAGGCAATTAGTGGAAACATCTCTGCCATTTTTGGGCCACGCCAGTTCCGCTCCTTTTCCACTCCATTTGTCACCGAAACATATCAACCCCCACAACATTCTTCGCCATGCTTCCCTCCTGCAAACACTTAGACCTGTTTTGTGTCCTCACCATCCAGTTGGATATCGCAGTACCGACAATCAAGGTTGCCAGGATGATACTGACTTGATTGCATGTGGAAGAAGTTGGAGGAGGATGGTCTGCAGAAGCTGGTGCGCTGGAATGCCAGAATGATGCGAAGAGGGGTAAAGCGAAGGATGCGACAGTGACTAATTTCATTGCAGAAATTGAAATGCTTTCGGGCTTTCGACACACTATGAGACATGCGTTCCCTCCAACACCACATATTTGTCCTGTGCATCTCTCTTGCGGCATATCATACCATCTAGAGAGAGGAAGTAAGCAGCGGAAAAATCTTCCTTACCTCTAGAATCTCCCAGTTTCCCTCCTGGGAACTACAATACCAGCTCATGTCTCCCACTTTTGCTTCTCAACCTCAACTTCCTCAATCACAACCAATCATCGACACAACACACCAGCCCAATAACACCCAAGATGCCTCCTTCCTGCAAGGACTGCCACTTCCTCTACGCAATCATCAGGCAAGTCGCCACTGTTAACATCGACTTCGACCAAGTCATCGCATCAACCCGTCAACCCACTGTTGCGGCCGCCAAGAAGAAGCTCAAGCGCCTTGAGGGGAAGATGGAGGCTGCTCCTGAAGAGGACAGCGCCTCGGAAGGAGAAGCCAAGGAGCCCAAGGAGAAGACGACTAAGGCGAAGAAGGCAAAGAACGACGAAGCGAACAGCGAGGACAAAGAGAAAGGTGTGAAGGGAAAGGGGAAGGCGGCTAAGGGAGGAAGGAAGGTCCCATTGAGTAAGAAGTATTTGGAGGAGAAGAAGGCGAAGGAGGAGTTGGAAGCGAGCGAGGAGCAGGATGATGGGGAGGGAAGCGATGCTAGTTCTGCAGATGCTCAGAAGATTTAGCTCATGCGTGGAGAGTTTTCATTTGCAGGTGACAATTTGGGTTTGCAGCTCATAGAAGATTAGCTGACGCGTTGGAGTTTTGATTTGGAACTTTGGTCGGGGGTTTCGGGCAATCTCCATCATTGAGGTGGGATCTGTACGATTCAGGGAAATTGATCCACTCCACAACTTTCTTTTTCCTCGGTTCATCCTAGCTTGACAAAGTCTCTGCCACATCTCCACATCTATTCGACAGCCTAAATGCAACTTCAGATTAGCAATATATGTCGCACATACATGAAACCTGTCAAACAAAAATAGCATATCAATTGCGGAATTGAACCATCGCTTGAGGTGTGATCGCCAGGGTGGCAGAACTTTCCTTCTCTAAATTGAGAGAGATGACGGTCGAGCGTAACCCCACTCGGGCAGCGTGCTGATCAAATTGGGTCCTATCAAGTAAATTTTCGCCCCCTTCAATTATGTGAGGTGGAGTGGGGAGGTGGAGCCGTCATCACTGCATCAAGCCCAGCACAATTGGACGGGGGTACGAAATTGTGCACAGCTCAGCGGCGTAGCCCTGAGCCGCTCTCCTCAATCCCCTAACAAAACCTATAACCGATAACGTAATTTTGCACCTTGTTTCAGGGGAAATAACTTCTTCAAGTACAGTACCTTCGGTACTTTGTAAAAGTCCACCGATTGAGCAACCTTTGCGTGCCTAGCAGCCCTATGGCCCTATAAATCCGTTCAGAGCCATAGAGCCGTTCGAGCGTCGAAGCTAAAATCCTTCCGCCTGGGATCCTAGGTCGAATGTTTGAGGCTCGTTGGGAGCACTGAAGGTTTGATGATCCGTGTTGTCCGGCAACGAGTCCGGTAAGCATTTTCCGCCCCCTTTTACTTGGCTGCTGGATCACCCATGCTTACACGAGGTACGACGTAATGGCTGATACGGTAGCACGATCACGAAAAAAGCCTGGAAGCTTGGTTGTAGCGTCGCAGTAAAACATAAAAAGGTCGACTTTGCGGCGTAGCTAAGCGTGATGAAACTTGTAATTGGATGTGTCGTGAGGTTAGCATGTTACGTGCTGTACTGTTGGTGATTTAAATGATTTTAGCATGGTATAGCCCGTATTGTAGTGGATTTAGATAGTGAAATCTCGCTTGGCGAGGCTATGCTGCACTATTGAATGCAGGTGCGCTAATCATACCCGAAATATCTTCTTAAGCTTCCAACGGTCTGGCTGTGCCGTGGGAAAAAAAAGCCAAGACTGTCGTTCTTTAGGAACATTTTGGTATCTATGCAATTTCATTTATTCAACGGTTTTCCTTAATGTCCTGTGCTCCTCTTATGTATTGTTTCGTGATGTTTTTGCACAGAAAATGTTCTTTGGTGCATTTCTTTTGTGCATTGCCATGTCAAATGCTGCTCAACTGACTTTCTTTCCGAATTCAACGACAAGTGGATCACCAGGTAGTTCGACGAGTAGTTCAGGTACCAAAACGTCTTCAGCGGACGCAGCTTCATCCTCAGATGAAGGATATCCGATATGTCGCACAGGCGACCCTTATATGACACTATGGGCCTTCAACCCTTATGACACCTCGAACTTTCCCAATAATATCGTCCCTCCCAACACAGCATTGGCCAATTATTGTTCTGCAGATTGGTCGAGATCGTTCGCGGAATATATTAGTACAGCCCCGGTCACTACATCTACTGCCGTGGAGGTTACAACAACAACAAATTCTGATGCGCAAATCACCTCTTTCACGACGACGGAGGTAGATGTCTGGTACAATGGCCCAGCGTTCTCATATCCAACCAAGTCACCATGTTGTCTTAACTGTACTCTCTTCGGAGGAACTGTCCAAGTTTATTATTGGCCCACCGCGGCACCCAATGCAACTGCGCCTCCGGTCACGGCTCTGGTCGACAGGAACAATCATACATTGTAATTGTTTCCATACAATCGTGTGTTGATTTTACTAATACTTCGCCAGTGTGTCCCCGACCGTGTATGTTGCGTTTGACTCGCTATATGCCACTGATGGTTGTGGTCAGGTAGGGCCCTCAGTGAAGGCAACAACTATCGGCTTCCACCCAGATGAGTTATCGACATCAGCATCAACGACCTGGATAGCAAGCCACCCATTGGAAATGATGGATTTAGTTCCACAAGCTCCTTTCTTTTCGGGTAATTGGGCTAAAGACTTGTATGCAACCCCTCCTCACATCTGACCATACGGCTGACATTTCACTAGAATCGGTTGCACTATCAGCACCTCTGTGGTAACCAGGAGTTTTTCGCTGATACGGTGGCCCTCTGAGATTTGGGGATATTGTCGAAATACCGCCCAAGACCATCCAGGTTTGGAAACACATTCGTATTACTCTGCCTCCTCATGGACCGATCTTTACACCGACACGGTTACAATCACCTATGACTACTGCACGCCATTCTTAGGCGTACCTACTTCTCTATTTGACTTATATTCTCATTGGCGTAGCTGCGTCCCAGGTGTCTCCGCCTTTTTGGATCCTCCTTTCCAACTTCAAGAGAACAGCGCCAATGGGCTTTCGGCGTTCTCACCACCAGAACCAACCCCCGCCGCAACTGCGGTTTCAGACACCACATCAACGACAACAGCTTCTCCTGCAGCTAGTCCAGTAGACCCAACACCGTCGTCAACTTCCACCGCTGCGGCGGCTGACCCAACCAACGCGACGAGATCCTCGAGCGACCCTACATCGTCAGACCCATCGTCTTCTCCTAAGGACGACCCAACGACTCAAGCGACAGACCCAACGCTTCCATCAACCACTCAGTCTTCAACTGACCCTGCACCGGCGAATAACGACCCAACTCCTCAATCAAAAGCTGTTGATCCTCCCGCCCCGTCTCCCTCTAACAACGAACAGACCAGCAACCCAGCCGCTACCAATCCCACAGTCGGAGGCTCAACACCAACCACAACCTCTGTCTCAAACATATGGGATCCCGCCTTCACCGATCCAGGGCAAATACTTTCAAGTGGTACTTCAACCGCTTCATCCACTATCCCATTATTCCAAACTATTAGCAATTCTCAGAGTCTTGTGGCAGGTGGCTCACCAACCACGATCGCGGGAACGGTATACAGTCTCCAGGCAGGGGGCTCATCGATCGTGGTTGGAGGTAGCACTCAGAATATTAATTCCTTTACGGGTTTGCCAGCGGTGGCAAATTACCAGGTAGGAAGTCAGACTCTGGCAGCCGGTGCCGCAGTCACGGTTGCTGGAACAACATACAGTCTCCAGACAGGTGGTTCCTCTGTCGTGGTCGACGGCTCGAAGACTGTGAATATCAATTCATTTGTCGCTGCACCCACTGTCGCCAAGTATCAAGTCGGAGGTTCGACGCTCGTCGCTGGTGCTGCTCCCATTACGGTTTCCGGCACGATCTATAGTCTTCAATCGGGAGGCTCATCTATCGTAGTTGGTGGTACGCGGACAGTAAACGCCAATGCGTTTGCATCGCCTTCCACAACGCAATACCTACTCGGTAGCCAAACCCTCGTAGCGGGCGCTGCTGCAATCACGGTATCGGGGGAAACGATCAGTCTGCAAGCGGGCGGCGCATCCGTTGTGATCGACGGCAGCACGACACAAGCCATCAGCGCATTCATCACCACAGCAGCGGGAGGATCTGTAAAAACAGTCGCGTCAATTGGGGGTATAATCGCCAGCTTAGGCGGCTTCCCAACACCGACAAGCTCATATATCCAGGTTGGTGGGACCTCAAATGGTTCCAACTATAACGGGACGATGTTCTTGGGTGTTGGATCTAGAAAAGAGGTTAGTGTCTGGGTTTGGGGATTCATTTTTGGGTTGGGCGTTTTTGGGATGATGATTTTGTGATACCACTGAGTTGGGCTAGGATGCATTATTCAAGAATTGCGACAACGTCACACAAGGGGGCGGGAATTCGCTTCAAGATTGTAGAGATAGGCGGA
>Ga0182030_10005446_pt1 | contig 27019 bp, 24 predicted proteins | sample 812S3MmetaG_FD_121299 | JGI IMG/M metagenome (GOLD analysis project Ga0182030, IMG submission 121299) | Permafrost microbial communities from Stordalen Mire, Sweden - 812S3M metaG (Illumina Assembly) | ecosystem: Environmental > Terrestrial > Soil > Wetlands > Permafrost | place: Sweden...
ATGGTTTCGTATGCCGGATTGACGAAGGTGGCTTTCTTCGTCTCGGCGTCGATCACCCAGAAGATTTCCTGGATGTTGTCGGCCATCTGGTGGAATTCCTGCTCCCTGTCTTCAAAGACAGTCTTTGCCTGGCGTTCGGTCCTGTGCATCTGGCGGAAAACGCCGGCCAGCAAGAGGGCGAAGACAAGTAAGGAACTGATCAATGCAATCAGCAGCGCAAGTGCTACTCGCGGCGACTGAAGATTAGCAACCAGAACGGCGACAACCAGAACGGCCGAGGCGACGACGAGAGCGAGTGAGGCAATCTTCCACTCTCGTCTCTGGGCCCTCGCGCGACCCGGTTCAGAGCCGGGATGGTTGGATTGATCCACGGAAAGTGCCCACGTATTTGCCGTATTCTATGCCCGTTGCAGTCACAAATCGATACAGACTGCGGGAACCAGCCATGATCGCCTTAGGCCAAAGTGATCCCCCAGGTGGCGCTCCTTTTGCCGTGAGCCGATAGCGTCCGCACATAATCGTCCGCTTATTTGTTCCGCTGTGCTGCTTTCCACTTTGCCCAACGCGCGCGCTGGGCCGCCGAAATTCTCTTGCGTGCTGCCGCTGACATTGTCCTTCGCTTCTTGCCTGGTGTGTTCGGTCGTGTGCCTGTCCCCGCCGGTCCCGGTAAGCTCCTGATCCCGCTTAATGCGTTCAATGCCTCGTCTATTTGTCCGACTCTGCGCTGCGCTTGAAGCCGTTCCTTCCTCAACAGCCGGACCAGGTTAGCGAAGTTCGACATTGATCTCCCTCGGACAGGAATTGTAGCAGCGATTCGACGACGGGAAGGAGTCTGTTGCCATTGGCATGCAAATCACAATTGTGCGTTCAGAAAGGAGGTTGAATCATGCACCGAAAGCCACATTGGTACACAAATGAAGCTGGTACGCGGAGCACTCTGGTTCGGCCCGGAATCGCCTTACGTCCTGCCGAATATCGATGGCTGGAGAAAAAAGCGCTCAGAGACAAGACCACCGTTAACGAAGTTTTGTATCACCTGATGAAAGAAGCGATCGATGTAGCGATGCAGCGTGAAGGGTGATGCGAGTGAGTCTTCTACTTACCGACCACTAAATCTGCTCACCCGACGATGCGAGTACGAGGAAGGTTACGGGGACTACGAACAGGCGTCAGTCATCATCCGATTCCGGTGCGCCACCCATCGACCTTGGCAAGCGCAACGCTTGTCGCGCTAGCCGCTCGGCGACTTCGTTAGCCATTTGCTCTGTGAAGACGGCGCCACCGTGTTCCTGCAGGACCTCGCGCACCGTGGCTTCGGTTATTTTCTTTAAACTCCGATCGTAATACAAGGCAACGATCCGTTGGAGGCGTTCTTGAAATGCGGCCATCGCGGATGCATTGTTGGTCAATGCCTGCTTGGAAAACTCAGGAATATTTTGCGGCTCGAACGATGGGTTTCTGTCTTCGGCCGGCTGAGCTTCGCGAAATGGATCTACGATGTAACCACATTTGAGTGGCGGTCCGTCATAAGCGTCGGTGAGTTGGAACGAGTGAACAATGTCTCCGAAGAACTGTACAACGCCTTCTACCGACTTCTCTCTCGAGACGATGAGGATTGCCTGATCTGCCGGTCCAAGTTGCGGCGCTTCCAAGCGGTTTGAAGATACTATCCAGCGAATGAACCGACCCGATCCGCCAACTCCGTCCTTGATAAAGCCGCGGACCGCATCAAAACACGGCTGAAAAGCGACCTCGCGATAGTTGACGCCCAGCAGGTTGAAGCAAGCTTTCAGCATCCCGCGAAAATAGTCGTCGCCACCGAAATCGACAGACAGCGTCACGTATCCGTCAATGAATCTCCCCGCCGTTCGTGCTGAACTTGCAGCCTGCGCTTCGTCGATCTGAGCATTCGGATAACGCTCGCGGATTTGTGCGAAAACCCAATTCAGCTGCTTTTGAGTGCCCAGTTGAGCGTTGACTTGTATGCGCCCATCCTGCAGGGACTGTTCTCGTATCACGGGTTCGCGCAGTCGAGGTTTCGCACCGGGTTGCAGATCGAGAACTTCGCCCGTGGTTACGGGCAAGTTCCTCAGGAGAGGACCGGGATCGCCTCTCCCTCCAAGAGTGCCCATCAGGTTCCTGATCGGTTTTAGTCCTTCTTCGAGAGCGGAGTCGATGGCGGCGCCGAATTCTGCCTGCAATTCGTTAGAGACAATTTCATGAGATGTCCAGCGAGCGCCAAGGAAGTTCTGGAGGATGTGCTCCCCGTCGGCGACCTCGAAGTCTTGCAGGCTGTATATGCAGCGGAACATCAGGAAACAAGTCTAAGAGCCCGCCACGCTCATATCAAGACTCTGTTTCTCCCCTCGATTTCAACCAGTCCATCCATGTTTCACGAAGGAGTCAGAGGAGAAGTGTCATGAGGCTTCGTCGCAATGAGTACTGTCCAATTCACAAGTCACTCTCCTGCTGTGGCCGAGAGTTCATTCCCAAGCCCAGACTGATCAGGTTGGGCGTTCAGAGAGTCGACGACCCGCATCACCCGCGAGGATATCGAGAATTGCGGTCACCGGCAGAGATGCGGAAACTGCTGAACCGAAAGATTGTCCAGCAGGCCGGGCTATGCGCCATCTGCCACGAAGACTTCACGGACTACAACGACGTGGTCCCGGACCACAAGAATCCGAAAGGAATGGGAGGAGCGTGGCGGGATGATCATCCGGATAATGTCCAAGCAGCACACTGGTGGTGCAACGGAGAAAAAGGATCAACCCGAATGGATGAGTGACGGCCGATCAGTCAACTTCTCTGCGAGAATCGCTGCGTTACGTCAGGCTCGCCCGCTCCTCGACCTCCACTGAATTGCCTCGATACAGGGCTGATCGGGTCACATCCACGCCCGTCCTGGGTCGGCCTCTATATGTGTGGAGTTCGTCCAGAACGAGGAAATCCAAGCCCTCGGCGTTGGAGATGACCGTACGATCACGCTCGTTTTGCCGAGTCATCAGCAGCTCGAGCATCATGAAATTCGTTAGGAGAATATCGGGCTTGGACTCGCTAACGAGTTTGCGCTCGTCCTCATCTTCTTGACCGGTGTACCGGGCAAAGGTCGGGCGCAGACCGCCAGCCAGTCCTGATTGCTCGATGAACTTCTCTAGCTCCTTCATTTGGCTGTTGGCCAGCGCGTTCATCGGATATACGACGATTGCACGAGTGCGCGATGACTCACCTGCGGCCCGCGCACGGATGGCGGCGTCAATGATCGGGACAAAAAAACACAGCGACTTTCCGGACCCGGTTCCCGTCGTGACGACAAAGCTCTGGCGAGCCGTCGCCTTGGCAACCGCTTGCTCCTGATGCCGGTAAAGCCTGATCGGCTCTCCATCGATACGAAAAACCCGAGCGGTATCGGGATGGAGTGATCTCTCCGCCACAAGATCCTGGACACTGGCTCCCCGTTCGAAGTGCGGATTGATGCTTATCAGCGGCTCGGGCCAGAAACGTCGACTCTGATAAAGAGCGTCAACCTTGGATCGGATGTCTTCAGCGCGTATCTTGGTGAAAGATCGCGCAAACCGCTCGTAGTCTTTTACGAGTGCGTCATCCAGATCAAATACATCCATGTTGCCCCTTCTGGCAACACACGAATGCGCAAGCCGGCAACGTGCGAAGCCGCATGTCGATTTCTAACTGCGGGTCGATTTCTGTGATATTGCGTTCGGAGTTTCGCCATTCATCGTAGTTGACTTCAACCTCCGGCGATTATTTACTTGGCTCGCCCACGGTGTCATGTCTCGCCTTATCCTGCATTGCGAACCAACGGAAACGATTTGACAGGTTGTCCACTAGTCTGTGCTTGTGCCTCCATTTGTCATATTCCGCGTGCAACTCATCGCTCACCTGATAGTCCATAGCCGCATCATCCATATCTTTCTTGAATTGATCTCCGAGTACGAACTTGAACTTGAAACGCTTCGTGCCCAGTAGTGTGTTCCACTGCGGCCTCGAATTCGCCCGCGAGTCAAAAAGATGAGTATCGCAGCGCTTCATCAGTTCTCGTGCCCATAGGTCGGCTCCCTGGATTCCAGGTTCCTTGCGAGTGCCGAAGCTCACCTTTTCAACAACATCGTCCCTATAGTGCGTAAGCCAATCATAGAGAAGGCCAGCATTGTATTGAGTGTCCTTGTGCTGATCAAAAGTAAACTCAACACGATCACGAGGAACGAAGACATGTGCCAAGTCAGACAAATATCCCACGCCTTTCACGAAACAGTCATAGTAGGGCATGTCTGGGAACTGTTTCAGTACGTGTGGCACCACCTTGTGGCAACTAGCTAAATCAACTGCATGGCCGTACCCCATGAGTTTGCTATCAGCCAATATCTGCGTGAGATCAAGATGCAGTTTCAATCTCTCAGGCTCTGGCATCTCCTCAAAGTCTCCATGCCCGGACTCGCAATCGGCTGCATGAAAGATGAAATCTCCGATTCGATCTTTCCACTGTTGTCTAAAACTCTCCCAGTCTTTAACGTTGCCGAGCAAGCCCGCGACGACAAACACGCGCTTCTTTGTTTGATCGTGGCTTTCGTCTCCGAATACTGAAAGCATTAGAATTTCAACTTGCCTCCATTCTGCGGGCGAGTCAAGCAAGTAAATTGCCCTAATTAGTCACAATGATTGAGCATAAGGGAAACGCTGCATAGCGTACGCCGGAGTCGACATCTGCTTCCTCTCTTCGGCGATACTGATCGATCAGAGCAGCCTCCGCGCACTCATGCGATCCACTAGTTCCGGATCCGCCTCAGCCTTGGTTCGCACGCTTGCAGCGATGACGCTGCGCAAAACACCGCCCAGAGTACCACTCGACTAGGGCGGCTGTTTCATTGAGCAGTTGCTGCACGAATCCACACCTCGACGGATCTTACAATCCGACTTAACGGAATCACAAAATGTCTAGATCCGTTGTAGAGTCAGCGGGGCCCGATCCAAAAGGGATACCGGAACCTCCAGGAATATCCAAAACCTGTCGGTGGGGGAGTGTTAAGATTACGCTGTATTTTATTGAATCTCAAGCGACTTAGGACCATAACGACGCTCCTTGTTGACTAATCTGCCGGGCAGTCAGCTATGGTCCCGAATTTGCCAGCGCAGTCGCGGACGACGGAAGCCGGGTAAATGAAGTTTATCCATTGCGCAGATATTCATCTGGATACACCACTTCAGGGTTTGGCCCAATACCCTGGAGCCCCGGTAACTGAGATTCGAAACGCTACGCGACGAGCCTTCGAGAGAGTGTTGGATGCCGCCGTTTCTGAGAGGGCGGATTTCCTTGTTGTTGCAGGAGATCTCTACGACACCGGACTCAAAAGCTTTGAATCTGCGCTCTTTTTCAACAAGCAGATGGCCCGCCTAAAAGATGCCGGAATCGATGTTTACCTTGTTTACGGAAATCATGATGCCGCTAGCAAACTGATCAAGCAGCTCCGCCCTCCGGGGAACGTTCACATTTTTCGTTCTAGCGAGCCGCAAACCTTTTCGAATGACGAGTTGCGTGTGGCGATACATGGTCAGAGCTTTGCCACTCCTGAGATCGTCGAGGATCTTGCCGCCAAATACCCGCCTCCTATTCCCGGTTTTTTTAACATCGGAGTGCTGCACACGAACCTTACAGGGGTCTCTGAACACGCGAACTACGCGCCCTGCTCGCTGGAAACATTGAAGAACAAGGGATACCAATACTGGGCTCTTGGCCATGTGCACAATCGGCAGATTCTCTGCACTGATCCTTACATCGTGTATCCGGGCAACATTCAAGGCCGCCACGGAAAGGAACAGGGAGAGAAGAGTTGTGAACTGGTGACGGTTGCCGATGCGGGAACGGTATCCGTCAAGACGATCTCCACCTCCGTCGTGCCATGGGTTGAGGCGGAGATCGATGCATCTGGGTGCCAGACTGCGGACGACGTTTACGAAAGGATTCGCACCACTCTTGGAGGGCTGCTCTCGAAGGGTAAAGAGCGTGTGACAGCCCTGCGTCTAAGGATTCTGGGCGCTACAGATGCGCACACGGAACTGAACCGCGATCCTGAGCAGGTCCGCAACGAGGCGATCAGCATCGCGAATGAATGTGGAAATGGTCTGCTGTGGGTGGAGCGAGTGCAGGTTGCCACTTTGCCGATCATAGATCGCGAAGCCTTGCTAAAGCGCGACGATCCGATTGGGGAGGTCGCCAGAATCGTGGCAGGTCTCCGCCATGATCCAACAAGTGTCACCGCGTGGGACACTATCGTGGAATTACAGAAGAAACTGCCTAGCGAAATCGGAGAGGGGGCGGATCCACTCAAACTGGATGTTGCCACGCTGAGCACAGCGGTTGAAGAAGCTGAAGGGCTGCTGCTTGCACGATTGTCAGCATCGGAGGCTTTGTGAGAATCGATCGCATCGATCTCATTCGATTCGGACATTTCGTCAACAATGGGATCGATCTCCCAGCGAAAAAGCCAGACTACTACTTGATCTATGGTGACAACGAAGTCGGGAAATCAACGCTCCTTAGAGGTATTTCTGCCCTTTTCTTCGGCGTGCCGGGCAGAACCCCGGACGTGCATGGTTGCAAAGCCTCGGAGTTACGACTCGGTGCCACTATTTCGGACGGTGAGAGGAACTTTTCATTTCGCCGCCGTAAAGGAACGAGCGGAACTCTTTTGAATGTCAATGAAGAGCAGATCCAAGAAGCCGCTCTCAGTCCGTTTCTACGAGAACTCGACCGAGAACGATTTGAGCAGTTCTTCGGGCTAAATCATGAGCGTCTGCGTGAAGGAGGCGAAGAACTTCTGCGTGGCAAGGGCGACATTGGCAGCGCGCTGTTCCAGGCGGCTGGACTTCTGGACCTGAGAAATCTACTCGATGAGTTGAATGCTGAAGCCGGTGAGCTATTCTCCGCCACATCGCGCTCGAATAGCACAAAGACCATCAATTGCGGTCTGCAAGAGTACAAGCAAGCAAAATCTGAGGTTGTCAGGCTCGCCATTTCTGGAAAAGCCGTGAAAGACAAGCAGGCGGAATTGGAGACAGCAAAGGAGAATGTGGACAAGCTGAAAGCCGAATCCCAATCTCGGCAGCAAGAACTTGTACGGTTGCGCCGAATCGCGAGCAACAAGCCGGACCTTGCCCGGCTGGAGGAGTTGCGAACGGAGCTCTCGGCTCTCGAACTGGTTCCTGCGTTGCCCGCCGATTCCCGTAAGCAGCGCGATGAAGCGGCTGCTGCATTGGCGGCCGCGACTAGCCAGATCGAAACACTTACCGCTGACATAGTCCAGCGAAAGGAGCGGATCAAGAACCTTCCTGCGAGCAGCTCTTTCAAAACGCACGAGAAAGAAATTGAAGAGCTAAATACCGAGACGAGTGCGTATACCCACAGCGTGGCCGACCGAGTGAAGCGCACTGGCGAGCAAAACGAGGCAATCCAACGTGCCGACGCTGATTGGAAGGGAATATGGCCCCATCGTCCGATCTCCGACGCCGAAACCTTAAGAACGGTTTACTCGCGGAAGGCGGAAGTCCTTGCCATGATTACGGAGCACGCACGGCTTAGCACTGCGGCTGCCGCGGCGGAAGAGCAACTGCGCAGCGCAACCGAAGAGCGGGAGCGCCTTCAGGAAGAACTTGCAGGACATCCCGTTCGACCTGATCCGGCGAACCTGATCGCCACGATCGAACAGGCGAAGTCACTTGGCGACACAGGCCACGCAATGGCCAAACTCAAGTCTGACGTTGAGCGCCTTACAGCTGACGCGACTCGGGACCAGCGGGCACTGCACTGCTGGTCGGGAACCCTGCAAGAACTTGAAACTCTAAAAACCCCGCTGCTGACGACAATCGACCAGTATGCGCGCGACTGGGACGCGGCTGCTAGCTCGCGGAGAGATCTGAAAGCGCGCCTTTCGAGTGTTGCGGAGATGATTAGCACCAAACACCGTGATCTTCATCGCCTGGCCGCACAAGTGGGGCAAGCCGGTGAGAATGAGCTAACTGAAATTCGTGCTCGTCGCGATCAACTTTGGCAACTCATCCGTGCGTCAGCTTTCGAAAAATCCTTATCCCCGGAAGACGCTCAGAAACAGTCAGGCTCATCTGAGCAGCTGCCAGGGGCTTTCACGGAACATCTTCGCCGCGCCGATCAGACTGCCGACCTCAGGTTCGCGAATGCCAAAGAAGTCGCAATTCACGATCAGCTCGTTAAGGAAATTGATTCAGCTCGCCTCGAACAGCAGCGGATCGAAAGAGAACTCGAGCGAATGGAAAGCGAGGACAATGGACTGCGGCAGCGATGGGCGGGTGAATGGCATGCGCTCGGCTCAGCGCCTCTCTCTCCCGCTGAGATGAAGGAGTGGGTGCAAGCGCGAAAGGCCATTCTCGACCGCCTCCAACAGGCCCGTGACAAGGAAAACGACCATCATCTGTTGCAGGAGCGCGCGTCCAATGCTGCCGCTCAGATCAGCGCACGATTGACAGAGTGTGGATCGGAAACCAAGCCGGAGAATGAGTCGCTGTCAGTCCTCCTCAGAGTGGCGGACGGATTTGCCAAAGAGATCGCCGAACAGAGGCGCGCCGTGAATGACATGCACCGTCGCCTGCAGTCGTTGTCACTGGAGAAGTGCCAGGAAAGACTTGACGAGTGCAGAGCACGGTTGCTGGAGTGGTCGCGGAAGTGGTCGCCGCTTGTGACTGCCCTGTTGCTGCCCGAAGCGAGCACACCCGATCAGGTGGCGGAGGCAGTCGCCCTGCTCGAAAAGGTGTATGGCAACCTCCAGATTGCAAACGACAAACAATATCGCGTTAGGAGAATCGGTGAAGATATCGAGCTATTTGAGAAGCGGGTTTCCCAAGTTGTCTCCGCCATTGACGCTTCCCTGAGCGCGATGCCGCCAGGAATGGCGGTAAAGGAACTGCATTCTCGGCTGGTGGAGATCGGCAAAGCCGATACGGAACGCGCCACGCTAGAAGCGCAGAATGCAAGAGACGAAACGTCCATTGCAAACTGTAGGAGTAGGTTACAAACTGCTTCGAGTGTTCTAAGTAGATTGAGGGAGCTCGCGAATTGCGAAGACGATCAGCAGATTGAGGCCGCAATCACGTCCGCCGAAGCGAGATCGGAGAAGCAGGAGGAATATGATCGCATTGCTCTTGGGCTTATTCAGCGCAATGCCGTTCCCGAAGTAAAGCAGATCGAGGAGGAGGCCTCTGGGTATGAGTTGGATTTGCTTAACTCAGAGATTGTGGCAAGCGAGGAGCGCCTGAAGACTTTACAGGATGAATTTTTCAACGCGGGTAGCCGGCATCGAGAGTTAACGACCGAATTCGAGCGCCTGCAGGCCAGTGACGAGTCGACATTTCAGGCTCAGAAGGTCGAAGATGCCCTGGCTCGGGTTCGTCCTGCGGTTGGGCAGTACCTGCGGCTGCGACTCGCATCGGGAGTGCTGCAGCGTGCCATTGAATCGTATCGCGACAAACATCAGGGACGGGTTCTGAAGCGCGCGAGTGAGCTGTTTGCGATTCTCACCCTGGGAGATCATTGCGGCCTGACCACCGGCTTCTCTGATGATGACAAGCCCGTCATGGTCGCAATCCGGAAGAACAGGGAACAGGTAACCGTTGACGGGCTGAGCGACGGCACTCGCGATCAGCTGTACCTTGCTTTGCGATTGGCCGCCATCGAGCACCATGTCGAAACGGTGGCGCCTTGCCCCGTGATATTTGATGACATCCTGATTAACAGTGACGATTCACGAGCGTCGGCGGCTCTGCAGGTGATAAGCGAGTTGGCGAAGCGTACACAGGTGCTCTTCTTTACGCACCATAGACGTCTGGCAGAGTTGGGAATGAAGGCGGGTGCTCAGATGATCGAGCTCGACTCCGCTGCTGCGGCGATTGCATGACCGACCTGATCTTCATGCAGGGCTTCGATCAGTCGCGTACGACTCCCTCTTCCTGACGTCGACATCTGTTGCCAGTCATAGGCTGGTCAGGATATCCACTGCCCAGGAAACTGAGAGGGTCAGCCAGACGGTGCTTACCTCATACAATTTCAATTGCAGCTCGGCCGAAATCAGCGAGCGCCTTGACTCGCGATGGAATCGAAAGGGAGTTCAAGCGACTAGAGGAAATCGCGGCCCGCTCCAGAGATTGAGCGAAACCAGCGTAATGGGCGCTATTTGTCGTACAGCGAGATGGCCTTAGGCTGACAGGGCACCCGCTACGGCACCCGTCCCAACGCTCCAGATTGTCTCAAGCAAAGCAGACCACCCGAGTTTGCTGGTGTTGTGCATAGGCCCCACCTCCTTAACGTTTCCATTGCCACTCATCGACAGCGACAAGCGTTTGTACTTCACAACGGCTAATCCGAGAGAGAGCGTGAGACCGAACACCGCAAGAGGCATCGAAGCCCCTCCTGCCAGCCCTGTCAGCCTAAAGCCACGGCTACAACTGCGCTACCTTCAATGGTGATTATCGATATTTGATACATGGAAGGTCAACATTACTTCGGGGACCTGCGGATTCCCTCGGGGCGCTCCGAAGCGACAGAAGGAGCCCGGGCTGGAATTTGCGCGATCACGGTGACGCCATCGAGCGGCACTACCGGCCGACGGTCTCAAACTCGCTCTCCGAATATGAAACCTTCTGGAAGAACTTCATTGTCCTCTTAACCAAATGCGGCCGATGACATATACGATAACTTGTCTTTGTGTTTCGCTGACTTTGTGGTCGCCGATAGCATTCACCGATGCAAATGCGTTTCCCGGAATGGAAACCGCACCTCGTCAATTGCCACCAGGAACGCTTGTTTGACAGTTCGGACCCGCTGGAGCATATGTAGACTTGTTTTCCTCGAAACATGCCTGCACCTGCTTGCTCCCGTAATGCTCCTTAACTTGTGGAGGAATATCCCCCGGCTGCACTTCCTTAAATGCGAAACGGATTTCGCCACTCGATTGCACTGTCCCAAGGAGATATCCGTAAACATCCGTTTTCGCTTGCTTCGCTCCGGCGACATTTGCGGGCAGACGGTAGCGGATCGCTCCGGCGGTTCCGATTATCCAGCCCGGCAAAAGCGTTTCGGGTCGACGATGGCAAGCGTTGTTGTAGGCATCCTCGATGAGAAAGTGTGAGTGGCTGGCAAGCACGTAAACGTATTTGTTGGTTTTCGCGTGGAATGCTAGCAGATCCTGGTAGATTCGACGACCGCTTCTCTCCATTTGGGCTGACTCGTTCATGCCATGTCCCGTCGAGATGCTGTCCGGCAAAGCATCGTGCATGCCGAGGACGATGGTGTGCACATTCCCGTCGGTTTCGTCGCGAGCCAGCGTTCGCTCAATCCAGCCGACTTGCGTATCATCGAACTGATCGGTAGAAGCATTATCAAGCGAAACGAAGTCCACCCCGCTTTGAATCCAGTGATAATAAGTTCGAAGTTTGTGATCGTGGGGATCGTCGCGAAGTCGCTGGGCACGAATCGTTGGCGAATCAAGCCAATCAGCGAACTGCTCCAAATAGTCCGCTCGGGTTTTAGGGGAAATGAGTTCGTGGTTGCCGATTCCAAGATATACGGGAATCTCGGCGAAAGGATCGACCTGCTGGGAAATGAAGTCCTGCCACTCAATCCTCTGATAGTCCGCGATCGCGAGGTGTTTGTCGCGGTATTCCGGGGCGGCAAGCAGATCCTGATCGAAATCGTAGTTGGCTCGAAAATCGCCCAGGTGCCAGTAGAATGTTGCGCCGTCTGTCCGCACGCCGGCGGCGATGCCCGGCATCACGATATCCCCACAATTTCTGGAGTCACCAGAAACCGCGAAGGACCACGTGTCGGACGTTTGCGCGGACAACCACCCGAGAGGAACAAACAAAGTACAGAGGAACACACCAACTGCAAACTGCGAAGCTCGCGGTTTCAAGATCAGTCAGTCCTTTCTGCATCTTTAAGCCATTGAATATTCAGGATGAGAGTCCAAGTTGTCAACGAGACTCAATGAGAAACCTCCGAGAACTACTCAAGATTCACCACTTTCGTTCAGGGGCCAGCTACCGCGATAGAAAATGGTGCTGAACCGCGAGAACCGTGATTCCGACGACTATCTGCAGCACCGTAGAACTGGCAATCCTGAACAAGACTGTCCCGGACAGACGTTTGAACACCACAGGGACATTGGTCAATGCGCTTGTCATGGACCCGATTACAGCGGCCGTTCCCGCAAGTTCTGCCGTGATTTTTCCGCTGGCGCTCAGGTTGGCGACTGCCACCGTAGTACTCGCACTACTGGCTATGCCGCTGATGCCGCTCGCGGCCATAAGGCCGAAGTTCCCGAATCGCCTCTCAGCGAGTGTGCCAATGACTTGGATCACAAGAAACAGGATTCCGTACCCCAACACTCTTCTCAAGGAGATGGGAGAACGCAGAGTCAGTTCTTGACCGGGTTCGCTCTCTGGGGTGCCACCGCGCAGCAACAAGGCGACACATGCCATCGCGAAGAGCGGGCCGATGGCTGTGAGTAGCGCCTGCGGCGCGAACAGCGCCAGTAGGACGAGATTGCGGATGAACATGGCGACGGTCGCGAGTAGGACTACCACAGCGATCCTCGCGTCGGTGACGACGGCCATAAGTTCGGCGACTGCCGCGCGGTTGCTCACCAAGCCGCCAAGGACGGCCGTCCAGTACAACCCCCGCGCGCTGTACAACCGCAGCAGAACGTAATTCACGAAGGCTATGCTGGCGATCACAACGACCGAGACCCATGCTTGCCGCAGGTTCACGAGTTGCCAACGGTCAATGAACCGGTTGGGCAGGACCGGGTAGATGACCAACCCGATTAAGCCGAGGAGGACTGCGCCGCGCAGTTCTTCCATGCTTACGCCCCCGGCGAACTTGCGCAATTCCGCTTTCCACGCGAGCAAAAGCGTCGTCAGGATCGCCGCTGCGACCGGCGTGAAGGTGTGGCCAAGTCCGACCAGTATGCCCAAGGCATAGGTGACCAGCAGCGCGGCAGAAGTCGTGAGCTCCAAAGAGCCATTACTCCTCATGCTGCGGGCATTGAGGAAAGCGATCAACACGATCACGCCCACCATCGCGGCTATGCCGTAGGCCGGTGCAATCAGCACATTCAAGGCCCCGAGCAGCGCCGTCAATCCAAACGTGCGTATCCCGACATCCTTGCTGGCAGACTCTCGCTCAAACCCAACGAGCATGCCGACGGCAAGAGCCATCGCGATCTTGATCGCGATTGAGCTTGGCGGAAACCGTGTGGCTTCTTGAAAAGCGAATGACATAAAGCCTCACCCCCGTCAATCTCACTCTTTCACTGCGCTGGCGATGGCGCATTCGGCACTGGAATGGTTATAACGCAACTGGAATGGCTGTGAGTGATGTTTTTCAGCCGATTGATTCTGACACGGCTGACCAGGATCCGGGCGGTCAGTAGGGTACAGATTCGGGTCGCCATCAGCCGGATGCAAACCCGACCCGGCGCTGATTGCTGTATCGGAGTAGTGCGTCTTCGATTATCGGATATGCCATTTCCACAGGAGCGATTTCTTCCACTTCGACGATCTTCTTCTCAAGCTGCTTATAGTCCTGGAAGAATCGCCGGAGCACGCGCAAACGATGCGGTGGAAGTTGGCTGGCTTCGTGATAAGCGTTGAATTCTGGATCGCTCGTGGCCACGGCGATGATCTTGTGATCCTTCTTTCCCGTGTCCATCATGGTCATCAATCCGATCGCCCGCGCGGGTATGATGGTCAGCGGCGCAACCGCTTCTTGTGCTAATACCAGAACGTCCAGCGGATCGCCATCTTCTGCCAAGGTTTGGGGGATGAATCCGTAATTCGCTGGGTAGTAGACGGCCGAGTAGAGAAGGCGGTCCATTCGGATCAGACCGGTCTTCTTGTCCAGTTCGTATTTCACACTGGAACCGAGGGGAATCTCAACCACCGAGTTGAATTCCTTCGGCAGGTGTTCTCCCGCTGTAATGTCATGCCACGAATGCGACATCGTTACCGTATCCTTTCCTCGAAGTCTACCGTCGCTACGCTCGTGCCGCGGTCGCGCTGCGTTTTTCGTCGGGTATGCGTGAGTTCCCGATGTGCTCTCCCGCAGTTCCGTCGGAACAGATGCGAACTCCCAATTGCCGCGAAAATTCCAGATCTTCAGCAGTGAACGGGGCCGTGTCCGGCTCCTCAATTGGTTGGTGCATGCCGGGCCGGCAAGAGACCGCCGGACCTGTGATTTCCTCCGACGCTCGATCTCGATGAGGATCAGATCCGTTGCGCAGGAAACGGTGCAGGAATCGTCGAATGGTCATAGCCAACTCCCAAAGACTTGTCGTGGGCAACTTCAGGATGCAGGATCGGGATGGACCCCCGATCATGTAAGAAGTCGCTCAATATAAGCGGAGAACCGCTAGGAATTCACATCCTGTAGCGGTTTGGTAGGAGTCATCAGCTAGTCCTGCTTTTTTGGCGGGAACAGCGGTTAAAGGTGAACCCCTTCACCTTGTCACCTATTTTAGCCGCGAAGACTCAAAGATGTTCCAATACTGTTTTGAGATATTTCCAGAAATCTGCAACCGTCGAGATCTGCACGCGTTCGTGGGGGCTGTGCGGGTCGACGATCGTGGGACCAAACGACGCCATCTGCATTCCCGGATACTTCTCGCCGATCACCCCGCATTCCAGGCCCGCATGCATCGCGATTAGCTTGGCGGTCTGACCGAACACTTGCTCATGTGCCTTCTGGAGTTTCATCACGAGGTCACTCTTGGGCTCGGGCTTCCATCCCGGATAGCTGCCGGAATGTTCGACCTCAAATCCGGCCAAGCGAAACACCGTCGCCACCATGCGGGCGGCGGCCCACTTGCTACTCTCGATGGCACTACGCTGGCTGGTCACAATCGACACCGTGTCCGCCTTGGTAGTAACGATGGCGAGATTCGTAGAGTTTTGAGTTAGGCCGGGGACGTCCGGACTCACCGCTAGCACGCCGTGCGGCACAGTGACGAGAAGATCGACGACGCGCCTCGCGCCCGCTGAGTCAAATACTTTCTCGGGGCGCGCGACCTTTTCAGCTGTGATCTTTAAGCCGGGGTCAAACGATCCCAGATCGTCTTTGTATTCAGACTCGGTCTTTGCGATGAGCGAGCGCAGCTCCTTCTCTTTCGTCGAGTCGAGGAGCACCACGGCGGAAGCTTCGCGTGGAATCGCGTTCTGAGCGCTGCCACCATTCATTTCAGAAATTTCAGCAGGATGCTGATCCAGCAGATTTTGCAGCACACTACCCAAGATGCGCAGGGCGTTGCCGCGTCCCTGGTGGATATCCACTCCCGAGTGGCCGCCTTTCAGCCCAGACACCTTGATTCGCCAGGCTGCATTGGCAGTGGCCGGATGCAATGTGACTTTGCGTCGGCCCGTTGTCTTAATTCCACCCGCGCAACCGATACAGATCGTGCCGGTCTCTTCGTTATCCAGGTTCAAAAAGAACTTGGATTGCAGCATTTCTCCGGGAAACTCGGCTGCGCCCGTCAGTCCCGTCTCCTCGTCGATGGTAAAGACAAACTCCAGCGGACCGTGCGCAATGTCCTTGCTCTCCATCACGGCAAGAGCTGCCGAAATGCCCACACCATTGTCAGCGCCCAATGTGGTTCCGTCGGCCTTCAGCCAGTCGCCCTCGCGCACCACCTTGATGGGATCGGTGTCGAAATCATGGACGGTACCTTCGTTTTTTTCGCATACCATATCGAGATGGCCTTGCAAGAGCGCCATCGGCGCGTGCTCGCGGCCGGGATGCGCAGGCTTGCGGATCACAGTGTTGCCAGCGTTGTCGTGGATGGCTTCGAGGCCAAGTCGCTTGGCTTGCGCGAGGACGTATTTGCGGGCTGCATCCTCTTTGGTGGAAGCACGGGGTATTGTCGTCAGCGCTTCAAAGTGCTTCCATACTTCTTTCGGTTCCAGATCTAGGAGAGCGGATGTCATGATTGTAATGTTCTCCTTCATTATTAGACAGGAGTGTAGCGCGCTTGGAGCCTCTCGACACTAGCAAGGAATCCGGAATCACCCAGGACCAAGCGCGCAGTGCGTCAGTCGAACAGATTCCGACATTGATTCACGACCATCGCGAAGAGGTCCTTCGTGGTTTGCTGGAGAACCCGCATTTCGAGGAGTTACATCTCTGCCTGCTTCTCGGACGAGCGGATCTGTCGGCCATCCTGCTGGAAGAAATCGCCCTCCAGAAGCGGCTGACAACCAGCTATCGCGTAAAGCGTGCGCTGGCATTTCACCACAACGTACCGCAGACCCTCGGTTTGGGGCTGGTCCGAGAACTTTACGCCCACGATCTTGTGGCCCTGAGTTTTTCTCCTTCGGGAAATCCAGCACTGCGGCACTTGGCCGAGGAACTGGTGCTGGCAAGACTGCCGCAACTGCCACCTGCGCAGAAAATGACGTTGGCACGGCGTGGCACGCCGCGCATTATGGGAGCCTTGCTGACCGATGGCAGTCCCGAAAGTCTTCCCACCGTGCTCGATAGTCCATTACTCAACGAGGGCCACGTCCTCAGGGCGCTAGCGAGGGTAGCGCTTCCCGTGCGGATCGTCACTGCCATCGCCGATCATGCGAAATGGTCCCACATTTATAGCGTGCGACTCGCATTGTTGCGCAACTCACAGACGCCGTTGCCACGAGTCCTCGCGTTGCTGCCCAGCATTACAACTCCGGATCTGAAAATCCTTAGCCAATCCAGTTCTGTGCCGGCGAAGGCGCTGCCTCATATTCGCCGCGAGCTTGCCAATCGCTTGCAGCACGGCAAGTCTCAGATACGGGGAAGTTAAGAAGCAGACAGTAACCATTACTCCGGACGCGCAAACGTTCTGGAATCTCTTGACATCAGCGCACATCAGACTAAACTGAGATTGTAGTTGACGGTGAAGGAGTACCACCGCTAACCGCTATCCGTCGCTTTAGACCGGAATGGCTGATGACTCCTGACAAGGATTCTTGTCTCGGGAGTTGTTGCCGAAGGTCACTGCCAGCATCTCTCTACGACAAGCATCCCAACATATTCAGTGTACGTTTTCGGAGCCACCGGCTATCACGGCCGAGGGTTTAGGAGGAGTCATGACTGGAAGCAACATCCGCGGGACATTTCGAAGAATTCTTGTGGGCTATGACGGATCCCAAGAATCAGAAAAGGCATTTCAAGTGGGCCTGAGCATTGCGAACACACTCGACTCGCGGTTGGAGATCTTGGCAGTGATTCAGCCAGGAGAACCTGTTACAAGCGCAAGCGCCCACGATGCGCTAGAACGGGCTCGGAAACACTACGAGCTAGCGCTGCGCAAAATTGTGGGCGCTGCCAACGGCCACGGCGGCAATGTCGAGACGAGCATCGTGGTCGGCCATCCTGCAGATGAGATCATAAAGCGAGCAGAGCAGAGTCGTTCGGATCTTGTTGTCGTCGGTCATCGCGGAACCTCGCTGTTCAAGAATTTGGAGATGGGCTCGGTATCGGAACATGTTCTGGCTCATGCTCCCTGCCCGGTGCTCGTTACGAGATAGGTTCGACGGCACCGTTGACTTTAGGCGCTGTCTTTGTTGTACTAAAGACGTTATTTACGGTGAAGGAGTTCACCGAAACCGCTGTTCCCACCTTTAAGCCGGGCACAGCTGATGACTCCTGACAAGCGGATGAATCCTTGTCGCGGAGTTATGCCCCGGCAAAGAATCCGCAAAATTAAATAGAGGTACGTTGATGGAGAATGTGTGGGTCCTCGCCGCTGTGTGGGTCGGCTTGGCCTTGGTTGCGACGCTCGTTGCGATCTGGTTCAAGATCTCCACTGCCCTGAGTGAGATTGTTGTCGGCACCGTGGCCCAGTTGGTGATCGGCGCACTTTTTGTGCATGCTGAACTTGGTGGCAAGACAAGCTGGATCAGCTTTCTCGCTGGCACGGGCGCCATTGTTCTCACGTTTCTGGCTGGGGCCGAACTCGATCCCCAGATCTTCCGGACAAAGTGGAAAGAGGCGACAGTAATCGGACTCGTGGGTTTCTTCGGCCCATTTTTTGGGTGCACGGCAATCGCACACTATATTTTGCATTGGAACGGCCGTGCGAGTTGGTTGGCTGGCGTTGCCCTTTCCACCACTTCCGTGGCCGTCGTTTATGCGGTGATGTTGGAGCTCGGGTTCAATGTCACGGATTTTGGGAAGGGGGTGCTGGCTGCTTGCTTCGTCAACGATCTGGGAACCGTGATTGCTCTGGGTTTGATCTTCTCGCCTTTCACCCTGAAGACCTTGGTCTTCATAGGCGTGAGCGTAGTGGTTTTCGCGATTCTCCCCTTTCTCACACCCCGATTCTTCAAAAAGTATGGAGGACGAGTTTCCGAACTGGAGGCCAAATACATACTCTTCCTACTGTTTGCCATGGGGGGACTGGCGGTCTGGTCCGGCAGCGAAGCGGTGTTGCCCGCCTACATCATCGGAATGGTGCTGGCCGGAACCGTGGGAAAAGACCACAGTCTGATAAGACGTCTACGCACCCTGACGTTCGGATTATTGACTCCGTTTTACTTCATTCGGGCGGGATCGTTTGTATCCGTGCCTGCCTTGATCGCGGCCCCGTTCGTATTTGTTGTGCTGTTTTTCGCCAAGATGCTATCAAAGGTAATTCCCCTGTACCCCACGGTGAAGGCCTTCAATTATCAAAAGGAAGAAGGACTGTACTTCACGTTGATGATGTCTACTGGCCTGACATTTGGCACGATTTCTGCGCTGTTCGGGCTGAATCATGGTGTCATTACTCAGGCGCAGTATTCATACTTGGTCGCCACGGTGATCGGGAGCGCCGTGATTCCTACTGTGATCGCCAATGCCTGGTTCATGCCGAGGCACTTGTTGGCGCCTAAGAAAGAAGAAAAGAAGTCGACGTTATCTGAAGCCATGAGCGAGAACGCAAATTGAGGAGTGAGTATGACGGGAAAACGACAGAACGCGTATTTTCGAAAATTGCTGGTCGGTTACGACGGGTCTCCGCAGTCGGAAAAAGCGGTGGATGTGGCCTTCTCGTTGGCAGAGTGCCTGGATGCGACGGTACTGATCTTTGCGGTTGCGCGGCCCCCTGAACCGTCGACGTCGGTCGAGTTGGAAGCGGTGCTAGACGACGCGAAGGAACACTTTGAGGAGGGATTCAAAAAGGTCATGGAAAGGGCACGCGGGCACGACCTAAACGTGAAGACCGACATGGCGGTGGGCCACCCGGCAGAACAAATCATCCATCGGGCGGAGGCGGACGGCATCGACCTCATCATTTTGGGCCGTCGCGGACGGTCCATGATTTCAAGGATGATGTTGGGTTCGGTCTCCGAGCGAGCGTTGAGATATGCGCACTGTCCTGTGATGGTGGTTCATTAATTGGACTGCGGGGTATGGCCTTTGAAGTGGACCAAGGCGAAGAAGAAGATCGAAGATAAAGGTCCACCACGCCGGGGTTTGTGGTTCACGCGCAGCACTCTGAGCAAGGCGTTTGCGCTGGGTGGCTGCGCGCTCTGCGCGGTGGTTCATGCGTCCGAACGGAAGGGAATTCACTCGTTTCTGTACGAGAGCATGATGTCCGCCTCGGTACGCCAGAAGTTTCTGGATGGCGGGGGATTCTGCTCGCGTCATTTCTGGATGGCGAAGGAAATCGAGGACGAAACGTGGCTGAGGGGGAGTATCGCGGTGGCAATTCTGTGTGAGGATCTCACCCGCCACGCGAATGCAGGTTTAGCCAATGTCGCGGCGGTAGAGCCGAATTCCCGAACCACCCTGTTCCGGCATCGCGAGGTAAAAGCGTTTGTTCCGGGCCACGGCTGCATGTTCTGCCGGGACAATGCGGACAAGGAGGCTTTCTTGGCCGAAGTCTTAGAGGAATTGGTTGAGGAACCGGAGTTCGCCCAACCCCTGGAACGAAACGGTCTCTGTATTCGGCACGTGCAGCTCAGCCTCCAGGTCTGGAAGGATCAGGCGAAACGTAAACAGCTCTTCGCTCAGCTCGAAGCGCAAGTTAGCGAACTGAGCGCCGATCTGCGCGAGTTCATTCGCAAATACGACTACCAGTACCGTGATGAACCTCGTGGCCGGGAACAAGATTCAGTTCTGCGTGCGCTCCGCCTTTTCGTGGGTCCAGATCCATGCGGAAAGAGAATCGGGACGGAAAGAGCATGAAGATTGTCATCATTACTGATCTGCACGGAAATTATGACGCCGTGCGTGCGCTGCCGGAGGCATACGACGAACTCTGGGTATTGGGTGACTTGGTGACCTACGGACCAGAACCGGGCGCAGTGGTTGATTTCGTCAGAGCAAACAGTACGGTCGTCGTGCGTGGGAATCACGATCACTCGCTTGGGTACGATGTGGACCCGCGTTGCGGGGCTCGCTACCAAAAGATGGCCGACGTAACACGCAGGTACACCGCTTCCGTACTCAAAAAAGACCAGAAGGAATTCCTACGCGGCTTGCCGCTCAAGCTGGAATTGAAACGGCAAGACACCAGCTTCTATCTGTGTCATGCCAAGCCATCGGATCCTTTATACGGTTATTGCCCGGAAGAATCTGAAGACTGGTTGAAGGAATTGGGTCAAGTGAAAGCGGATGCGGTGCTCGTTGGCCACACCCACACCCCGTTTGTCCGCCAGATCGGGAATCGCGTTGTCGTAAATCCTGGAAGTCTAGGGCAACCAAAAACGGGAAGGCCTGATGCGTGTTACGCAGTCTGGGAGGACGGCTCATTTTCATTGAAGTCATTCCCATACGCAGTGGATGAGACTATCGGGCGCCTAAAGGCTTTGCAGTTTCCGCAAGAAGTGGAAAAGGATTTGATTACTGTACTTCAAACTGGATCGGTGTAACGAACTCATAGCAAGGAGAACTCATGTCAAAAATAAAAAGTGTTGATGCGATGGAAATTCTGGATTCGCGAGGAAACCCAACAATCCAAGTCAGCGTGTTGTTAGAGAGCGGCGCCATCGGTGTCGCCAAGATCCCTTCGGGAGCTTCGACCGGCAAACACGAGGCGGTTGAACTCCGGGATGGAGACAAGGCGCGCTACAACGGCAAAGGCGTGTTGAAGGCAGTTCACAACGTAACCAAACTTATCCAGGCAACGGTCAAGGGAATGGACCCCAGCCATCAGAAAACCCTGGATGAAGAACTGATCGCGCTCGACGGAACACCCAACAAGTCCCGTCTGGGGGCTAACGCAATTCTTGGCGTGTCGATTGCAGCCGCGAAGGCCGCTGCGGCAGAAAAGAAAATTCCCCTCTATCGGCAATTCGCCGCACGCGACGAATACGTTTTGCCAGTGCCGCAACTGAATGTACTCAACGGGGGGAGGCACGCAGACAATAACGTGGACTTTCAGGAATTCATGATTGTCCCCGTCGGCGCACCGAGCTTCAGCGAGGCATTGCGCGCTGCAGCAGAGACGTTTCACACACTCAAACAGGTACTGCACGAGAAGGGCTACGAAACCAGTGTCGGAGATGAAGGCGGCTTTGCTCCTCGACTGCGGTCCAATGAAGAACCAATGGAACTGATCTTGTCCGCTATCCAGAAGGCAGGATACGAACCTGGGAAGGATATTGGCGTCAACCTGGACCCGGCCGCTAGCGAGTTCTACGAGAACGGTCAGTACGTTTTTCACAAGTCCGACAAGACGCGAAAGAGTTCTGACGAAATGATTGCGATCTGGGCGGACTGGCTAAAGAAGTACCCGATCTTTTCCCTTGAAGATGGGCTCGCGGAGGACGACTGGGCGGGATGGAAAAAGCTCACATCGCAACTGGGGAAGAAGGCGCAACTCGTGGGAGACGACATCTTCGTGACCAATCCTCAGATCTTCGAGAAAGGAATCAAAGAAGGGGTCGCCAATTCCATCCTGATCAAGCTCAATCAAATCGGTACTGTGACCGAGACTTTGCGCTGCATCGAGATGGCGCAGAAGAATAACTACACGTGCGTCGTCTCGCATCGTTCGGGCGAGACGGACGACACGACGATTGCCGATTTCACCGTCGCAACTGGTGTAGGGCAATTGAAAACAGGTTCGGCCTGCCGCGGTGAGCGCATCGCGAAGTACAACCGATTGTTGGAAATCGAAAAAGAGTTGGGACGCAACGCGAAGTACGCGGGACGCTCCGTCTACGCCCGATGGGGCAAGTGATGGTGATAGGGGGGCAGGCTCTGGTGGAGAGAAGCAGCCAAGCATTTCGCGATCTTTCCGACAAAGAGATCGAAGAGCTCGTCCAGAGCCTGAACTCCCTTCACGAAGGTGAATTGGGAGTTGACATGCTCGTAGCCTGCGGCAGAAAAGCCATCACGCCGCTGCAGCGTTTTCTGCTGCAGGGCAAACGCAGTGGCATCTTCGTGCCGCGTCAACGGGCGGTACGTGCTCTTGCCGAACTTGGAGCTAAGGACGTCTTGCTCGACTATCTGGCTTCGGCGGAGCAAATCGTAGATCCGGTCACGGCGCACGGGGAGGAAGCGGTAAAAAACACGGCGGCACGAGCCCTGGGTGCCTGGCACACCGAGGACGTTTTCGAGGCTCTGCGGCATGTTTTGCAGCGGAAACGTTTGGTGGGAGCCATCGAAGCGCTGGGCGAGTTCCGGCGTCCGGAGCCTGTGCCGGAGTTGATTGAAACATTGGAGGATGACTTCTGTCGGACCTTTGCCGAGGACGCACTTCGGAAAGCTGGTGAGCTAGCGCATTCTGCCTTGATCGACGCAGCCAGAACTCCTGACCCTTCCGGCTCCTATGAACGGCCGCAAAGCCAGCGTCGACGCAGATGCGCTTTGCGCCTTCTCGAATGCCTGCAGTTGTGCAATGAAGACTGGTGTAAGGTCGCAGCTTTGCTCCACGACAGCGACCCGGAGATTGCTGCAAGGGCGGGCGCGATTGCTTTGGCCGTTGCGGATCGAGGAAACAAGGCACTTGCGGTTAAGCGGATGATCAAGGTCTTGCCCGCATCAGATTGGCTGCTGCAAGGAGAGATCGAAGGATGGTTCGAACGGTATCTGGACGTTGCCTTGCCTTCGATCAATGAAGAGATCGAGCGGCGGGAGGCTGCGCCCGCATCTATTCAGACTAAAGATCATGTTCTACGAATGCTGCTTGCCGTAAAGCGAAAAGGGCAAGACGAGCCCGACCGCGAACGGAACCCATGATGCCGGATTTCATTTTCGATCGTGAGGAGGAACGCCAACGAATCGACCAGTTCCTGGCGAAGAGGAGCCCTTTTCTCATCTACGGACCATCGGGGGTTGGCAAAACGCTTTTGCTCCGTAATGTGCTGCCCCCGTTTCGGTCTGTTCTCTATTGCGAGGACTCGGCGACGATAAACGTAGTGTTTCGCAGCCTCGCACGTGGTCTGCTGCGATTACAGAGTCCGCGTGCCATTAAAACATTTCGCGACGAGGATGCGATCTCAAATAAATCCGCGGTTTCGTTGAAAGGGATTGTGATGGACGCGCTGAGAGAGGGGGAGTACTCGATTGTGCTCGACCATCTCAAGCGACCCTCGTACTCGTTTGCGTCGGCCGTTCGTGAAATCATCGGATGGGGCTCGACCCCGGTGAGCGCGGTGGCGTGCTCCAGCCATATGGAAGACACGGGGTTTCTCCAGCCGCTTTATGGCGACCGTTCGCAGAAGTGTGAAATCCGCAATTTTCACGACTCAACAGCCGAGGAATTTGCTCGTGAGCGGATCGAGCGCTCTGGCCTGTCAGGCACAAACATCAGCGAATTCGTCGATAAAGTTCTGGAATTCAGCGGGGGGAATCCAGGAGCGATTATTGCCCTGATTGATATGGCGAGTTGTCCAAAGTACCGCTCCGAGGAACACATCAAGATCTCGCCGCTGTACATCGACTTTCGCATGAACGGGGGCGCTGCAAGGTGACGAGCGGACCCAATTCTCTGAATTCCAATCATGAGCGGCGCCTCAGCGTGACCTGTCGCCACATTGACAAGCTGCTGGCGGAGATGGAGAGCACGCTCAATGTGTCGGCATCTAAGCTGGCTTTTCCGCAATATGCTCCCGATCTGAGTCCTGCCCAGCGTCGCGTGATCGAGGACTACATCAGCCGCATTCGCGCTCAACTGATCCGCGTGCTCGATGGACAAGGAATGGAACGCCCGCCCGCCGATATTCCTGTTTCGCGTGCACTCCACGTAAATCTCACGTTTGTGGATATTGCAGCGGAGGAGTTGAAGCCCGAATACATGAGCGGCTATGGACAGGTTCCCCAGGCGGCAGCAGTTGAACTCAACGGCATCGCTGGAGAACTCCAGGGTTTGGTAAGACAGCTCGATCAATATCTGATGCGTGGCTCCAGGGAAAACCTGCAGGAACGCTTGGAAAGGCTGGAACAAACTGGAGACGAGATCCCGGCCCTCAAGAAGCTGGAGTCGGTCATTAGCGAGCACGGCCTAGTCGAATTCCGTTCCACGTTGTCAATGATTCTGGACCGTCTAGAAGACAACAGTTTCGAAATCGCTATCTTTGGACGTGTCAGTTCGGGCAAATCGTCTCTGCTGAATGCGATGCTCGGGATGGATGTGCTTCCGGTGGGAGTGACTCCGATTACCGCCGTTCCGACACGCTTGCTGTACGGCGACACTCCCGTCGTCCACGTCTGGTTTGCCAATCGGACGCCCGAACGATTCGACATTGCGCACTTGCCGGAATTTGTGGCGGAGCAGCTCAATCGTGGGAACGAGAAGCATGTGACCAGAATCGTGGTTCAGCTTCCGTCGCCTCGCCTTCGCGAGGGGATCGCATTCGTCGACACTCCTGGGTTGGGATCTTTGGCAACTCGTGGAGCGGCCGAAACACTCGCTTATTTGCCACGGTGCGATCTGGGAGTTGTTCTCATCGATGCCGGATCGACTCTAACTCCCGACGATCTTCAAACCATTCAGATTCTCTATGATGCGGCAATTCCGGCCATGGTCTTGTTGAGCAAGGCGGACCTCTTGACGCTCGAAGATCGCTCGCGGGTTATTGGATATGTGAAGGAACACATTAAAGAAGAGTTGAACCTCGATCTGGCGGTGCGCGCCGTAAGCGTGATGGTTGGAAGCAAAGAGCTCGTGGCTCAGTGGTTCGAAGAAGACATCGCTCCCTTGTACAGTCAGTGCCAGGAACTGAAGCTGCGCTCCATCCGGCGCAAGCTGGGAGCGCTCCGCCAATCGGTAGAGATGGCGTTGCGATCTCGGTTGCGCCGCAAGGATCAGATCTCGCCGAAGAAGGTAGAACAACTGCGTGTCGTCGAAGCGGAATTGCGTCAGGCTAGTGGCCGCCTTGAGGAGATGAAGAAGATGGCGCGAGGCGTGGCGAACGACCTGGAGTATTCGAGTACGCGGACCGTGCGCTTTGCCGCGGCTACTCTGGTCGAGGCATGGTCCAAGCAAGGCGCTGGAGACGAGGCGATTGAAGGTATCGTGCGCAACGCCGTGACATGGACGGTTCAGGAACAAACCGAATCTCTTCGACGGCGCCTGGATGCAATGGCGCACAAACTCCATGAAACCCTCCGAGCCACCGCTAAGGTGCTTGAGGTCGAGGACGTCCCGGGAGAACAAGAGTTCTCCGGCGTAGTGCGGGAAATGCCTGCCTTTGACCTAGGCCAGCTCAATATCAACTTAAAGCGGCCTTTCCTGTTCGGCCTGCTCGGAGGAAACATTTCGAGGTCGATCGTGACCAAGCGCCTCGCGGATATGGTCGGGGGGCAACTCGCAAAATCCTTATCCGCATACCACGCTTTGCTGTATGACTGGTCGGAGAGAACGTTGGGTCAGATTCAACGCAGATTTGACGCCTATGCCAACGGCTATCGTGCCCAGGTAGAGAGGTTGGTCGGCGATCATGTGTCGCCGGCTGAACAAGAAAGCACCATTCGTCGTGATCTGGAAGGCTTGGGAGGCGTCCGGTCTGAGCCGACTGTGGCTTCCTGAGTGGCCGGTGAGTCTGGTGATAGCGCGTTGTGAAAAGGAAAGGAACGAGACGACTTGCTGAAATACGTGTTGGTGGGTGTGGGAGGGTGTCTAGGTTCGATTTTGCGTTTCTGGCTGGGCAGTTACATTGGCGGCAAAATGGGAACTCGTTTTCCCTACGGAACACTCGTGATTAACATCACGGGTTCATTTCTGATTGGCTTGGTCTTTGCTTTGCTGACTGCCAGAACTCATTGGAGTCCCAACTGGCGATACCTGATCCCGATTGGGTTCATCGGAGGCTACACGACCTTCTCTAGCTTCGAATACGAGACCTTGCGCACGATCCAAGATGGGCAGATCGGCCTGGGCTTTCTTTATGTGGCACTGAGCGTGATCGTTGGGTTTGTTGCAGTTTGGGGCGGCGTTATGGCGGGGAGGGCAATCCCATGAAAGCAGAAGCTTCAGCACCGGGTGCTAACGTAAGCCAGGCACTCACCAAGGGCGCATGTCCAATTTGCGCGATCCTGAAAGACTTTCAGTGGACATTGGCGGAAACAGCTCGACCTCAATCAGACCTGCGCGTGTGTAATTTCCACGGGTGGGCGCTCGCTCGATCCCGAGCGAAGATTTCACGCTCCACGCCTGGGGAGAGTGTCACGAACGTTTTCTTAGAGATGTTGAAGCCGCCTCTGGTGGGGAAAGTGAACAGCTCGGAATGTACCTTGTGTCATCGTGCCCTGGAAGAGGAAGTCACTCGCTTGCGTGAGCTAGCGCAGAAGCTCCAAGGGACAATGTTCGCGCAGTGGATGAAGAGTCAAGGTACTCTTTGTCTGGAGCACGGCCGGAAAGTGAAGGAATTTGTCCCATTGCGTTTGCGAACGCTAGTTGATGAAATCGTTGAGCGAAATCGGGCAGAGTTGGAACAGGAACTTGAAACTTTCCTTGAACAGCTAAAACACGGAATTCATGAGGGCGGAGGTCTTTTGGGTCGTGCCGCTGAGTTTTTG